>Ga0182027_10000626_pt1 | contig 60528 bp, 50 predicted proteins | sample 712E1DmetaG_FD_121300 | JGI IMG/M metagenome (GOLD analysis project Ga0182027, IMG submission 121300) | Permafrost microbial communities from Stordalen Mire, Sweden - 712E1D metaG (Illumina Assembly) | ecosystem: Environmental > Terrestrial > Soil > Wetlands > Permafrost | place: Sweden...
ATAGCAGATGTCTCCAAGGCCGATTCGCTCATTAAGCGCAGAAAATGAGCTTGCTTTGCTCGAAATATTATTTGTCAACACTCTACTATAAGTTGTTTCTAACTTTGCTCACGGATCCAGGTAGTTGTTTGTTTTTTTTATGGTTATTCTTATACACAGCCTAATGCCGTGATGATATAATAACTCTAAAAATGGCTTTGACGAATACATTTTACGCTTTATAGTGTATCGTGAATTTAAAAATAGCCAAGCTGTTGTGTTCTTCCCCTAACGATGGGAAAAATTCCTATGGACCAACGCGATCAACTCATCGACGATTTAAAGTCCCGGATTGACGTGCTGGAAAAAGGACGCGACCATTACCGCGAAATGGAAATAAAATATGAGCAGGGATTTCAGGAATTACGGGAAAAAGAGGAATTCAATTTTGCATTATTTCAATATAGTCCGTTTGTCACCATCATCGTGGATGTTGACGGCAGAGTAATAAAGTCCAATGCGGCCAAGCGCATGTCCGGCGACCGGATGCCCAATATCGGCGACGTCATGTATAAAGACTATGCAAGTCATCATGGCATCGACATGCACGGCGAGCTTCTGGCCTGCATGGCGGGCGGGGAGCTTAAAACATTCCCCGAAATGCATTACAAGGACAAAGTTCTATCGATCACGATCGCCCCGTTTCCCAAGGGCGCCATTATTACGACCCAAGACATTACCGACCGCGTTCAGGCCGAACAAGACCGGATCAATTTGATCAAGGAACTACGGCGCGCGCTCAACGAGGTCGAGACCTTGCGGGGGCTTCTGCCCATTTGCGCCTCATGTAAGAAAATCCGTGACGATAAAGGCTATTGGAACACAGTGGAAGAATATTTCAGTCACCGCGGCATGGTGGATTTCAGTCATACGTTATGCCCGGATTGCATCAAGCATTTATATCCGGAGCTCTGGGCGAAAATGCCGCAGCACCATCACCATACGCCCACACATCACGGTTGACGGGAAGTTAAGGAGGACCGAAAGGCGGGTCCAAAGCGTCCCTTTTCTCCTCTTCTTCCATTGCCAATGCCCTTCGTTTATTGCGTTTCCCGGTAATGACGAACCCGACGATAAAAAGGCCGACGATCACGAGCCAATAGGCGTAGGTGTCGGCGAAAAGAAAAGCGAACTGATATTTTGTGGTCAAGTACTTTTGAAGCAGCCCGTCGAACTCCCGCGGAGAAATTCCCAGGGCGCTTTGCATACCGGCCCAAAAACCGTTGGCGCTTCGGGCGGCGTTTAATATCTCCGGCAGCGCCTCAAAGCCGTATTGGTCGATTAAAAATAAAACGGACAGGTGCGCTTGACTATATGCAAGGTCCGCCCGGTTTCGGCCGAATGCATTGACCGAGTCGATTGCGCTAAGCGGCATGAGACCGCCGATAAAAATAGCTTTTGAAACCCCCACGTTTTCCTGCAGGGAAAGTTCCCCCGACAGGGTCATTGCAGCGCCTTCGTGAAACCACCGGGGGATTTTGAGCCCGGGATAAGCGCGATTAAGGGCGATGTGGACGAGTTCGTGTACCGTGGTTTGGAAAAAGCTTTGCTCGAGAAACGGACCCGCGTCAATCGGGACCACGATGAGGTTTTTGTCGATGGCGCCGCCGCCGCCCCATTCGGGAAGGGAAAACCGGTAGGACCCCGGATTTTTCCTCGAGTAGTACACGATGGTAAGCGGCGACATGTCCGGGGAGCGGTGCGGGGCAAGAATCCGATAAATCCGGCCGTATTCCATTGTCAACGAACGAACGTCGATTGAGGGCGGGACCGGGCCTTTAAGCTGTATTTGACCGAAACCGGAAACAAAACCAAGGCATACGATGAGCAAAGTTCTTGTAGTGGCGCCAAATAACGGCATCGGTTTTTCCACCGCTATAATTTTGACAACTGCCTGAAATCGTCGATAATATAGGTTGGAGCCGAGGTTAGCCCTTTGGGATCATTGACGCTCCATGCAACAAAGGCGCTGTCAAGCCCCGCCCGTGAAGCGCAGAGGACGTCAAAATCGGAATCTCCAACGAACAGGGTCCGGTCTTTGGGGGCCTGCAACAGGTAGAGCGCGGCGAGCGCGGGTTCGGGACCGGGTTTATGCCTTTGTGTCGTTTCGGGAGTTACGAAAACCTCGAAAAAACCGAAAAGCCCCGTTTCTTTCAAATAGAGCTCGAGGGTATCGATTTTGCGGGACGTGACGACGGCGCAATGCTTTCCTGCCGCGCAAAGGTCGGCTAACCCTTGGGAAACGGTGGGAAAAGCCTCAAGATGTTCACGATAGTGGGCGAGCTGAAACGCCATGTGCTCGCGGCGAACGGTTTCGAAGTATTCGCCGGACATCGGCCCGAAATATATTTCCATTTGATCGCGCAATGTCAATCCGACGTTTTTTTGCACCTCGGCCTTCGATACCGTTTTGTCCATGAATTTTTTACAGGTGTGCGCAAAACAGCGGTAAATAAGCTCCATGGTGTCGATAATGGTCCCGTCGGCGTCGAAGAGAAAAAAGTCGTAGTTTTTCATGGGCTAGTAGCCCACTCTGATTTCCTGCCACAATTTGTTGTAAGCTTCGAGGTTTGCGCCAAGGTCTTCCTTAAACTCGGAATTTTTCAGGTCCGAAAGCTCGTAATTCGATTTCTTCGTTTGAAAGGGCCTGGCCGCGGCGTTAATGCAGGGATAGCGCAAATAATCGATGATCGCCGCGTATACCTTCGGTTCGTGGATATAATTGATGAATGAGTATGCCAGGTCCTTGTTTTTGGCGTTTTTCAGGATGACCATGTTATCCATGTACATTGGGCCGCCTTCCTTGGGGACGAAAAAATCAACGTCGGAAAACCTGGTCGAATCGTATTCCCTGAAAACGTTTTCCGCGTACCCCTGCACGGCCCAGAATTCGCCTGAGGCGAACCCCTTCGCAAAGGCCTCGGCGTCGAATTTGAGGACCGTATTTTTCCAGCCCATAATGACGGCCTTGGCTTTTTGGAGCTCCACGGAGTCCACCGAATTGACCGAATAGCCCAGAAACTTAAGCGCCGCCCCGAACACCTCCCGCATGTCGTCGAGCATGGTCATGCGGTCTTTGAGGTCTTTGCGGCTGAAGATGTTCCAGCTTTTGTCGTAGGTTTTGACGTAATTTCTGTTGACGGCCACGCCGCCGGCGCCCATCATATATGGAACGCTGAATCCGTTTCCCTTGTCGAAAGTTATGCGGGCGAGCACGGCGGTATCGATGTTTTTAAAGTTGGGAATTTTTGATTTGTCCAAAGGTTCAAGCATGTTTTCATGCTTCATGATCGAAACATAGTCGCCCGATGGGACCACGATATCGTAGCCGCTCGCCCCGCTTTTGAGTTTAGTGAACATGTCTTCGTTCGAGGGATACACGTCGTAAACGATTTCGGCGCCGAATTTCTTTTCAAAGTCCCTGAGCGTGCGGTCGGGCATGTAATAGGTCCAGTTGTAGATGTAAAGCTTTTGCCGTCCCGACCGGCCGCAGCCGCCGAGCAGGAAGGCGCACAGCGCGACGGCGAAGATCGGAAATAATTTTATCATGGGCCGGCTTCCTTGGTGGATGAAAAAACGGGGTTTGCGGCCATGGCAATAGCCGCATTAGCCAAGTAATCATGCATGAAAATACAACACGAACAAAGACCGCGGGGAAAATTGATCGCGCTTAGTTCCTGATTTGCACGGGTTGGCCGGTCGCCTCGATGACGTCCCTCCAAAGGGGACTTTCGGGGTCGACGCGGTTTCGCTTGGAAACGGCCAGGCGAATGGGAAGGTGCACGAAGTTGTTGTTGACAAGAGAAATAAGTATCTTGGTTTTTCCGGCCATGGCGGCATGCACGGCGTTGGTGCCCAGGCGCGTGCAGTAAATGCCGTCGCCCGAATTGGCCGCGGCGCTTCGGATCATGTAGCTCGGATCGATGTACTTGACGCTGATCTCCATCTTCCGTTCCACGAAATACTGTTCTATTTTCTGTTTGAGGAAAACGCCGATGTCGTTGAGTTTTTTATTGCCGGACGCGTCGGTGCCGTCGTTTTTATCAAGCAGGTCCTGGCCCGTGCCCTCGGCGATCAGAATGACCGCGTGCCGCCGCCTTTCCAGGCGGTTTTTCAAATGGGCAAAGAGGCCGTTTTCTCCCTGCAGCTCAAAGGGGACTTCGGGGACCAGCACATAGTTGACGTCTCCGGAGGCTAGCGTCGTATGCGCCGCGATAAATCCCGAATGGCGCCCCATCACCTTGACGATGCCGATGCCGTTCATGGCGTCTTTGGCCTCGGTATGCGCGCTGTCGACGGCGTCGACAGCATAGGAAACCGCGGTTTCGAAACCGAACGACCGCTCGATGAAGCTCAGGTCGTTGTCGATGGTTTTAGGGACCCCGACCACGGTAATTTTTAGGCCGCGTTTTTCGATTTCCTCGGCGATTGCCAAACCTCCCCTGAGGGTCCCGTCGCCGCCGATAACAAAGAGCATGTTGAGGTTCATGCGTTCCATTGAGTCCACGATTTCCGAGATCCTTTCGCCGCCGCCCCTTGAAGAGCCGAGCGTCGTTCCTCCCACGCGATGTATTTCCGCCACTTTATCGGGAGTCAGCTCAACTGCCGGAATTTTAAAATCCGAAAGAAACCCGCAGTACCCGAACCGTATTCCCGTTATGCGCCGAACGCCATAGCGATACCAGAGCGTCATGACTATCGCATGGATCACGTCGTTAAGGCCCGGACACAGGCCGCCACAGGTAACGATACCGGCGTGGACATGCGCTGGGTCAAAGTATATCGTCTGCCGAGGACCGGCAAGTTCGAGCAACTGCTCTTTTTTATATGAACCCACTTCAACGCCGGGTTGTGCGTTTATATCATAAATGATAAGCTGGTCGTCGGAAACGAAATTCGTGGTCGAGCCGCTTTGATTATTAGAAAAAGACATTGGGGAAGGGACTTTGGGTATGCCGATGACAGGCGTTGAAAAATCAAAATCTTTGTTCATAGACTCCTCTTTTGGTATAATAAGCAGTACCCGCCCCAGGGCGGATACGGTACTGAGGAATTATCCGCGCGAACCGCGTGTATAATTCAGATCCGGTACCTAATTATGTCGTTAATTTTCGGACATGTCAATATTTGATTGGAAAAACGGTTTTTATACCGAGACGAATAATATATCTTATTGAAACGCTTTTCGAAAAGGGCCGCGTACATGATCGACCTCACGCATTTTAAATTTTGTCCGAGCTGCGGGAAACCCGGCGTTAAGCGCCATCTAAAAAACGCCCTGCAATGCGATGTATGCGGATTCACGTATTTTCATAATACGGCGAGCGCGGTTGCCGGCATCGTGCAAAAGCAAGGCCGCCTCATGCTTGTCAAAAGGAACCATTCTCCTCGATCAGGCTACGACGACCTTCCGGGCGGGTTTGTCGAGTATAACGAAGCCGCTGAAACCGCCTTGCGACGAGAAATGCGCGAGGAATTGAATATAGAACTATCGGCGATAAAATATTTCGGCTCCTTTCCTAATAAATATCGGTTCGGCGGCATCGACTATTTTACGTGTGACCTGATTTTTACCTGCACGCTAGTATCCAGCGCTCTTTTAAGGCCCAACGATGAAATCGCGGAAATAAAATTCGTCCGGCCCGCTGAAATCGACTTTAACCGCATCGCTTTTAAATCCATCCGTTTTGCCTTAAAAAAATACGCCCGGAACGTTTAAACGATATTTTTTGAATTCCCGTGATTGAAGCATGTATTTTTACCGGGATTCGCCGGATTAAATGATTTTCATGATGTTGCCGAGGGACAGGATATTTCTGTTTAAAACGGTCTCTTCGCTGGTTAATCCCATTACGTTATAGGGTAGTTCGTTTCATGCTGAAAAAAATGGTTTTTTTTGCCGCGCTGTTTTTTTCCTGCGCCCGGCAAATACCGCCGAGCGGCGGCCCCGACGACAAAACCCCGCCCTTCGTGAGCTATACGGTCCCGCCCCTCGCGATGGTGCGGGTCCCCGTCAAATCAAAAATCACCATTACTTTTTCGGAATGGATCAATCGGGCGACCGCGGAAAAATCGGTGAGCATTTTTCCGCCTCCTGTCAAGGGAATCAAAGTCCGGGCCTATGGCCGGCGCATTGAAATCAGGCCGGTTGCGGCGTTTGCCGAATCGACGACGTACCATATTGAAATAAATTCCCTGCTTACCGACCTCCATGCAAACTCGATCGGTTCCCCGTTTCATTATTTCTTTTCCACCGGTGCGACCATCGACAGTGGAAAAATAGAAGGATGCATTTGGGGCGTCGGCCAAAAAGGCCAGCAGCCCAAAGTGGCGCTCTTTAACGTGGGCGCCCAAGCGCCGCCGGACACCGTGCTGTTTTCTCCCCCAAGCTACGTCGCACAGACGGACAGCTTGGGCCTGTTTTCCTTCGAGCACATCCGTAAAGGGAATTATTGTATCATGGCCTGGGCGGACCTCAACGGCAATAACCGCTTCGAACCCGATAAGGAGCCGGCCTTTAGCCCCGAAGAAAAATTTTTCAAGCTCGATTCGACCCTAAGCGCCGTAACGCTTTACCCCGTGCAATGCGACACCTCCCATCTTCGCGTTACGGCAATTAAACCGGTGTCCGGCCGCGTGCTGAGCGCTAGCTGGTCTCGGGCGGCCGATACGTCCGCGTTTTCCTTTTTTAACGAGTGGCGCGTCGAGAGGGCCGACGCGAAATTGCCCGCGCTGTCGGTTACTCAGTACCAGGCGCTTCCCCGGTCTCCGAATTTTTTCATGACGCTTTCCGATACCACGGGGTTGGCGTCGTATCGGTTTATTTACAAGGCGCCGGCCACGGCCCTGCGTCCGAAAAGCGGCCCTTTGACCGATACGCTTCGTTTCAACGGCGTCCACGCTTCCGATACCGTGCGCCCCGCCGCGCTTTCGTTTTCTCCTAACGGTAAAGCCGCTTTGCGGCCGCCCATCAGGATCGTTTGGTCAAAACCCGTCAAAACCGGTTTTACCCGCGTTAAAATGGGGGACTCGCTCGGCGATACGGTCGTCGTGTCGGTTGTCGACGGTCTTCTCCTGAGCGATACGACGCTTCTTGAGGTCGCCCGGCCTCTTAGGCCCGACCGGGCATATCATCTGGTCCTGGCCGATACGCTTTTTAAAGACGTCAGCGGCAATGCCCCGCGCGACACGCTGTTCGGTAAGTATACCATAACCGCCATTTCAAGCGAAAATCTCTGCAATAGCCTGAGCGGCCGCGCCCTGTGCGCCTCAAATGAGCCGAGCCGTAAATGGCTGTTCTTGCCGATAAACGGCGCCGACCGCTACCTGACCGGCGACAGCGCCGGGCATTTCCGGTTCGATTCGATTCCTGCCGGTAAAGGGCTCATCGCCAGTTTTCTGGATTATAACGGCGACGGAAGGCCGACCATGGGAAGCCTGTTTCCCTGGGTCAGGCCCGAGCCGTATCGCGTTTTTCCCGATACGGTCGAGGCGCGGATGCGCTGGGACATCGAAGGCATCGAGGCGCCGTCATGCGACGCGTGCCCGAAGAAACCGGCGGCCGTTTCGCCGCCCGTCCCCGACGCGCACGGGCGGACGGACAAAAACATTTCTCCGCAAAAAGCAAGCACCATCAGTGACACGACAAAATAAAACACCAACCGCGCCGCCCGCGAAATCCCGCGAATTCGGGTTGTTCATCATCGGGTTCCTTAAACTGGGAAAAGGCCTTCTGCTTTTGGCCTTCGGCATCAGCGTTTTGAAGCTTGTCAATAGAGACATCGACGCGGTTTTTTACGAGATAATCTCCAAGTTGCACATCGACGCGGAAAACCGGTTTATCCAAAAAGTCCTGGCGCATTTGAGCCTAATCAGTAACCACACCCTCGAGGCCATCGGCGCGGTGAGCATCGTTTTCGCCGCCCTGCTTTTGATTGAAGGCTTCGGCCTTGTTTTCGAAAGGCTTTGGGCGGAATACCTGACCGTGGCGGAAACGGCGATTTTCATACCGTTCGAGCTTTTTGAAATTACACGGCACTGTACCGTTACCCGGGTTTCACTACTGCTGATCAATATCGCGATCGTGCTCTACCTTCTTATTACGATCCTTCGCAAATCGATCAGCCGCAGGGCCCTGGGAAAACCTTAAGGTCAAAGCGAATCGATATGGAAAATATCCATTTTGTCCCGCCCGTAATCTATTTTTTATTACTTTTTTAATCCGGACTTACGCCTAATTTTTAAAAAGGATTTTGCCGATGAAGTCTCATGCCATTACGAATCGAATCGTCGCTTTTGGGGTCTTTCTCATAGCCTCCATCGTGTATCTGCTTACCGCCGGCCCGTCCATCGCGTTTTGGGACTGCGGGGAATTTCTTGCCTCGGCCGGGTGTTTGGGTATTCCGCATCCTCCGGGAACGCCGCTTCTCATTCCCATCGGCAGGGTGTTCCTTATGGTTTTCTCATTTCTTAAGGACCCGGGGTTTCGCGCGAACTTGATCGCCGTTTTTGGAAGCGCCATCGTAGCGATGCTGATTTACGCCATCGTTGTTCGGGCCCTCATCCTGGCTTTCGGACAACCCGACACCCTTTGGAAACGCCTTATTCTCTATTGCAGCGGATTCATGGGCGGCCTTTTCTGCGCGTTCAGCAATACGTTTTGGTTCTGTTCTCTCGAGGCCTCGGAACAATGCAATTTCTGCCTGATTCCCGTGGCGCTTACACTCTGGCTTGCCTTGGTCTGGGTCCAGTCGAAAGACGAAAAATTCCGCGACCGAATCCTTCTGCTGATCACCTATATCAGCTTTACAGGCATCGGCATGCATATGGTGTCGATGATAACATCCCCGGCAATATTCCTTTTTATTATGCTGGTCGACAAAAAAAAGCGTGAAGACTGGCGTTTGTGGGTGGGAGGCATACTCATATCGTCGATCATGTACAACCTTTCGTGGTTCATTGTCGCCTGCTCCTGCGTTTTCGTGGTCACTTTGGTCATGATGATGATGAAAGGCCGTCACCAGGAAAAATGGCGGTTTATTTTCTGGTTTTCGTTTTTAGCGCTCCTTGGGTTTTCAAATCACCTTTATCTTCCCATCCGTTCGGCGCTTAATCCGCTCATCGACGAAAACCATCCCGTTACCTGGGATGCCTTCACCCAAATGCTTGACCGGAAACAATACGGGTCCGAAAGCATGGTCTCGCGATCTTTATGGCGGCGGGGAACGCTGTCCCACCAGTTCGGCATCGAAGGCAACATGGGATACGGCGGGTTTCACATTACGCAATTTTTCCACTTCAGCCCGCTCGATACGCAAAAAAATTTCATGGACAATACCGGCCTTGCCGGCGTGGGAATGCTGCTTGTCTATCTCATTCCGACTTTTTTTATGATTTTCGGATGGTTCTATTATTATCGAAAGAACCGCAACGTAGCAATGCTTTTAATTTTGGTGACGCTTTTGACCACCATCATTTTTGTCTGGTACATGAACTTTGCCGACGGCCTGCGGCCGGAACACCGCGACTATTTGGCGTGGGTCAATGCCGGCAAACCCGGACAGATGCCCGTTGAGCATCGTGAAGTCAGGGTCCGCGACTATTTTTTTAACGCCGGTTTCATGTTTTTCGGCATGTGGCTTGGTTTGGCCGCGGGGTGCCTGCTTATCGCGCTTTCGAACGAAAAAAATAAATTTTTACGTACCACCGTCGCCCCGATTTGTCTTATTCTGTTCGCGGTTTCTCCGGCCCTGCCGCTGACCCAAAATTATAATTTGCGCGACCGCCACCGTAACTGGGTGCCGTTCGACTATGCCTACAATTTGCTCATGTCATGCGACCGGGACGCCGTTCTTATTACTAACGGCGACAACGATACGTTCCCGCTATGGGCCATACAGGAGGCTTTCGGGATTCGCCGCGACGTCAGGTTGGTAAACCTAAGTCTTCTCAATACCGACTGGTATATCAAGCAGCTTAAAGACGTCGAGCCCAAAGTCCCCATTTCATTTTCATCGGCGCAAATCGATTTGCTGCAGCCGGAACTCAACCCCTTTATGGAGTCCACGCGCTATACGTTGCCGTTTGCGAACATTACCGTCCAAATCCCCGGCCGCAAGCAGCTCAATGCGCTTCGGGTCCAGGACAAATTGGTCCTCAATATCATCGACTCCAACAAATGGCGAAAGCCCGTTTATTTCGCCGTGACCGTTTCCGAAGACAATTTCATGGGGCTCGACCCGTATCTTCAAATGCAGGGACTCGCGTATAAAATCCTGCCCCAGCCGGTCCCCGAGGACAAGCGCTTCGACCTCGACCGCACCTTGTTTTTCCTGAACAAGGTCTATCGGTTCCAGGCGCTCAAGGACGAGGGAAAATATATTGACGAAACAGTAAAAAACCTGCTCAACAATTACACGGCCTGTTTTATCCAGACCGCGTATTCGTTCCGCGCTCCCATGGCAAAACTGAAATCGCAGATCGACTCGCTCGAAAAAGCGCAGGCGATCAAGGGCGCCAAAACCGCCCCGGACGCGGCGGGGATCGTCAGGCAAAAGCAGGATTCCCTCGACGCGCAGGTCAAGCTCGTGACGGAAACTTTAGACAAATGCGTGAGCATCGTTCCATGGGACTGGCGTCCGCGGATGCTTCGCCAGGAATTTCTCACGAATTTCGGAAAAATCGAGCTTGCCCAAAAACAAGCCGACGACGCTTTGAAAGTCGACCCGAACAATCCGGAATTCCTCAAGATGGCCGTTCAGACTTACGAGGCAGGGGGCAAGCCGCAGCTTGCGATTCCGCTCCTCAAACGGCTGCTTCCCTTGGAGGGCGACCAATGGTCCGTGTGCATGGAACTCGCGCGTGATTATGGAGAGCTGAACCAATACGACAACGCGGTCGCGGTGGTTTCCCAGTATAACGAAGAACATCCGGGCGACCGAAGGGCCGCGGAAATGCTCGGCGAATTGAATAGGAAAAAGACGGGCCAGCCGAAATAAGCACAACTCGACGGAAAGGACCGCCCATGGAGCGAAGACTTGCCGGAAGTATGTTTATTATATCGGTCACTGTTTTTTCGTTCGCGCTTGAGCCTTCCTCCTCGGCGCAAACGCCTTCGGCGGGAGATTATGCCGCGGCGGGCTTTGCAGACTTCAAGCAAAAACGCTATGTCTCGGCGATCGACGATTACACCAAGGCCCTTGCGCTTGATTCAAGCAGCGCCGAGGTTTATTTCAACCGCGGGCTGGCTTTTGAAAAACAAAAACAGCTTGATTCGGCGATAGCCGATTATTCAAGCGCGATCCTGATAAAACCTTCCTATTCAAAGTCCTATTTTCAACGGGCGGGGGCGCTCTCCCGCCAAGGGAAATTCGAAAACGCCATAGACGATTTAAACAAGGTCGTGAAAAGCCGTCCGCGCTCCTTTGATGTTTTGTCTTTCCGCGCGCGCGTCAGGTTCGCGCAAGGCCGCTTTGATTCGGCCATTGCCGATTATGGCCGGGCGCTCGCTTTGGATCCGGCGCCGTCGGCTTATTTCGGTCGCGGGCTTGCCTGCAAGAATGCCGGTCTTAAAGACAACGCTTTCAATGATTTCAGCAAGGCGCTCGAACTCAATCCGAAGAATGCGAAAGCCTATTTCGAGCGTGGGGTCCTGTATATCGGGCGCGGCGATTTGTCCGGCGCCATGGCCGATTTCAACAAGGCCCTCGACATAAACCCCAAGGACTTTCAGGCCTTGATTGGCCGGGGCAACGCCTACTATTCTTCCGGGCGCTTTGCAAATGCGCTTGCCGATTACGACCAGGCCGTGGCGATCGACAGCCGCTATGCCCCGGTCTATCTTGATCGGGGCGTCTGCCTCCAATCGCGCGGCAAGCTCGACGAGGCCCTGCGGGATTTCGACCGGGCCCTTGAATTGGACCCTCGGTATGCCAAGGCCCTGGTCAACCGGGGCAATGCATATCTTGCCAAGGAGCGCTATGCCGCGGCTTTGGTGGATTTCAACGCCGCGATCGCGATAAGCCCGAAAAATATCGAGGCCTATTGCGGACGGGCGCGCGCCAACCTCATGCTCGGTCAGCGAAGCAACGCCCTGTCGGACTTTAATTTCGCCCTGTTCATCAGCAACCCGAAATCGGCTTCGTCTTTTGTCAAGCGCGGCTCCATTTGTTTTTACATGGCCCAAACCGAGCTTGCCATCCAGGAATATTCGAAGGCCATTTCCGTGGAGCCGCGGCTGGCCCTGGCGTATTTCGACCGGGCCGTGGCGTATTCAAGCCAAAAAAAATGGGAGTTGGCGATCGACGATTATTCCCGGGCCATAAACCTCGACGCCCGGTTTACGCAAGCCATCACTTCGCGCGGGCTTCTCTGCCTTAAAATAGGCCGCTTCGACGCGGCCCTGCGGGACTTCGATCTTCTGCGGTCCTTCGATTCGTCGAGCGCCGCCCCGTATATTTACAAAGGTGATACCTACCGGGCGCAGGGCGCCTGGGACAGCGCCGTGGCGGCATACGGCAAGGCCATCGTCCTCGACCCCAAACATGCCGCGGCCTACAATAATCGCGGCGACGTTTTCATCGCCACCCATAAATTCGACCTTGCCCTTAATGACTTCAATAAGGCCATCGAATGCAACGGCCGCTATGCGCGGGCAAGTTTCAACCGGGGCCTTGTTTATGCCGTCAAGGGAAAACAGGCCCTGGCCGTCAAGGATTTCACGATGGCCCTATCGGTGGAGCCTAATTATACCAAAGCCTATTTGCAGCGCGGCTTTGCCTTTAAAAGCCTGGGCGATAAAGGCTCGGCGGCCGCCGATTTCAACCGCTATATAAAGCTTCGAAAGACCTTGGACGGGAAAACCATGCATTTGCAGGAACTGATCCGAAAAATGGGGTATACGCCGGAAACGGCGCTGTAATTACAAACGAGCTTTGGTAGTATCGCCGAAACCAAGCAATAAACCTTCGACGCTAATATCTTCATCAAGATCTTCCCAATGTAACCCTGCGCCGTCACCGCTGGTTTCAAAATGCGCGCGTTGGTCCGGCGTAGCTTTCAGCAACCGGGGAAAATAGACTAACGGAACGGCAAGTTGTCGTCCGTCGGCTAGAAGCAACCAGAGGTTTTCCTCATCAATCCAAACTTTTTTTGCTCGTGCATCAATTGCTAAAATGCTCATCCCATTTTCTCCTGATTAAATCAATATTTTCTTGTACTTTTTTTTCAAGGAGCAAAAGCTCTTTTGAAGTCATTTCATAAGCTGACGATAACGAGACATACGGATTTACCCAAAATTTTGCGTTCTGTTGGCCTTTACGAATATGTATATGGCATGGCTCGCGGGGGGTGCCTTCATTGGAAAAAAAGAAAAATCTATAACCTTCCCATTCGAATATTTTAGGCATATTACCTATCGCCCCTTTTACTGAAATATAATTTGGGGGATGAAAATAGCGAGATGCTATTCAATTTAATTTCGCGCCGTTTTGCCCTTGGTGCTCATGGTATTCGAAACGCAATTTTCGATAAAGGGATGATAAACACCGGAAAAATCAAGTCTTCCATAATCCGGAACTATTGCGGGTTTCTATGTTCATCGTGAGAATTGGATTTTATCGGGAATTCCTATTTTTCTGTTTTCTTCAATTGCTTTTTGAACAGCTTTGTTGGCGATCCGTCTGTTTTCTGCAAACTCACGGAGAGTCTGAGCACTAATTTTATTTTTCACAGGTTTTTTTACTTTGTTCATTTTGATATCTCCTTAAATTCGTGATAATATTCTTCATCAAAAATCACTATTTTACTTTTTTCTCCTATAGCAACTTCTATTGGTCGCTTAAATCCATTATAAAAAAGCTGCCATTTGTCTGCTAATGGCATATAGACCTTCTGAAAATTAACCAGGCTCCTTCTAAATCGTCTCTCTATTTCAATGGTTGGAACATCATGCCCGCCTTTTTGCACTCGAACTCGAATACGGTTTTTACATAATTCCACATCCTCTAAAAACACGTAAACTATGTGAATAGAGTAACCGATAGCTTTAAATTTTTTAATCTTCTTTACCAAGCCAAGGCCGGAAAGGGTTGATTCAATGATAACGGACCGATTATTATTAAAATAGTTTTCGAGACGTCTGAAAAATTCCTTTCCTGCTTTTATTTCTACATTTCCCAATTTTTTTATTGATAATTCTTTGGCGATCTCATCGGCTCCAAGGTATTCTATTCCGTTTTCCTGTTTGTATTCATAGGCAAATGTTGTTTTCCCAACACCGTTTGCACCTCCAACAATTACCAATTTTTTCTTCATCTTGATTTATCTCCTTTTTGCCGGATAGTCTTTGGTTTTAGCGCAAAAAGTATTGCATTTCAACGTCCCACGCACTGCCGAAGTTATCGCATTGCCGACATGACGCCGCCTGCCCGCTTCGGGCTGAACGGCGACGGAGACATCAAATGTGACATGGCACAACGCCGCCATTGCTGGCCATTAACCGGCACGCTACTTTAATGTTTTCTTTCAGCGCGACCTTCGAGTTTCCTGTATTCATGGCTCGCATTTTCTCTTGAGCGCATGGATGCGCTCTTGCTTATTTTATACCCGATTAGGCAAAGTACTCAATATATTGCGTAATTCCATAATTTCAAGCGGACAATCTGGCCAATTATGTTCCCAACATACTATCAAATCACATAAATCAGGATCGTGGCCATGCGCCTTGAATGAACGAGACCAAAATTCAAATTCAATTCTGACGCGTTGCCATTTTCCTGATTTCCCCCTAATCATTCGTTTAGCTTCACAATCGGGAAAGCCAGTTTTAACACTTTCAACTACATATCCGAGTTCACGGCATATCATACCAAATAAAAATACAACACCTTGTTCATTCACTGGAGCATGCTGAAGACCGCGAAAATTAATAAAGTCCCCATAGATATTAACCGAATCATTTTCAATAATTTTATGACCAAGTAATTCCTCTTTTTGTTCTTGTTCATCAGCTTCTTTTAAATGATTACTATTATCAATTACAACATTTGCCTTTTTTAAAGTTGGATTTGAAGTCGAAGTATATTCTGCCATTTTTTCGATTAATTGTTTATCACCTTCAGGATCTAATAGAGATTGAGCGTTTCGAAGGGCATTTATCCATCCTCCAAAACGTCTCTCGCAGACAGATGGTGACATTGCTCCATTTTGTTCAAAATAGATTCTTGTCAATTTAGAGTCAGGGATTCTAATTACTCGCACAATTTCTGCAAGCAATTGTTCATCGGTAAAAAATGGTTGATCTAAAGATGGAAAAATAGTCGACACTAGCCCCGCAGCTTCAACCAACCCATTATAGGAACCAAATATTTTGGCAATCTTTCTTTCGGAAATATGTGCACGCCTTATAAATTGATGTCTGGGCACTGTGTCTGAATTTGATTCTTTTGCAATATTTTGAATTAATCCAATCATTTCTTCTCGAGTCATATTTTAGCTGCTTTCGTTATTGCTGTTGAACATATTACTGCAACAGATATTAATATGCCGCCACGATGGGGCTTGTTTTCTTTTGCGGGCCATATCTTTGAGTTTCTATCCTAAATATTAAGGATTGTCAATCGCGCCGACTCGTATTTCATTCATGCAAGTTTATTGACCACAACTATATGCAATACGGTACCGCCCTTTATACAATATTTGGCACATTAGGCGCCACTCGATCGCTCCTATTATTCCCTTAGGTCACTCCATCCACTTGTGTCGATATTACATCCAAAAACCTAATCTTCCAAAGCGCCAATCATAATATATATTGTCAATAATTTGCAATCAATATCATTAATTGACAAATGTCTTTATATAGGCAAGCCGGTTTTCAATCGAATTGAAATTTAAAATTCTCAAATGTGGGAAAAAACGGCGTTAAGTTGGCTTTGAAGCCGTTAAAACAAATGGCATCCTTTTTGCTCATTTTAATCGCCATGCAACTTCCAGGATTTCCTTTGTTGCCGCATTCCGCAATGTATTTTTCTCCCAATCTTGTTTTCGCTTAACCGGCCCGTTTTAGAGAGGAAAACGAATTATGAGCGTTTTAGTACAGGCGATAATCCTCGGTCTTGTCCAGGGATTGACGGAATTCATACCGATTTCAAGCTCCGCGCATTTAGTGATTGTGCCGTGGCTCTTCAAATGGAACGATCCGGCCCTTACGAGTTTGCCTTTCGACGTGGCCCTGCATCTTGGAACGCTCGTGGCGGTTTTAAGCTTTTTCGCATCCGATTGGGTACGGCTCATTCGCGCGGGAGCGGCAAGCGTCGTTGAGCGGAAAATAGGCGACGATCAAGACCGGCGGCTTGCCTGGATGCTTTTTATCGGCTGCATTCCGGGAGGGATCGTCGGGGTCCTCGCCGAAAGCAAAATCGACAAACTGTTTCACCGGCCCGACGCGCCCATGCAGGTTTCGGCCCTTATCGCCATGGCCGTTATCATCGCCCTTCTCGCGGCGGCCCTGTTCGCCGCCGAGCGCTTGACAAAACACGTACGCGAGATGAAATCGCTTTCCTTTTTAGACGCCATACTTATCGGCGCGGCCCAGGCGCTCGCGATTTTTCCGGGGGTTTCCCGCTCGGGCGCAACCATTACCGCGGGGCTTGCGATGGGGCTTAAGCGCGACGTGGCGGCCAGGTTTTCATTTCTGCTCAGCGCGCCGATCATTGCGGGCGCGGGACTAAAAAGCGCCTTTGAAATTTACAAGGAAATCCATGCGCACAGCCTTGCAACGTCGGAGCTGACGCTTTTTGCGGTCGGGGCCGTTACCGCGGCCATAAGCGGCTTTCTGTGCATAAAATTCCTGCTTAGTTTTCTTCAGAAAAATTCCACGAATGTGTTCGTATACTACCGCTTTATTTTCGCGGCGCTCATAGTTTTTGTCGCTTTAACGAGAGGTTAATCATGACTCAAACGGTAAAAATCAAAAACCTTTGGTTTTGGATCGTCGCAATCATTGCCGTGGCGGTCCTTATTTCCGGCAACACCGTCGTGTCAATGCTCACGGATTTTTTCTGGTTTAAGGAACTAAGTCTTTCATCGGTGTTCATCAAAACCTTGACCACTAAAATCCTGTGCGGGCTTATTGCCGGGGCGGTAGCGGCCGCTACGCTCTATGCGAATTTAATCCTTGCCCAGCATTTGACGAAAAGGCCCTTCATGGCCTCGGACATCTCCGTCATGCAATTGGCCCAAACCTTCGCCATAGCCCCGCTTTTACGTTTTCTGGTCCCTATCGGTTCGCTTTTATTCGCTTTTGCATATGGAAACTGGGCCACGGGTCTATGGGAAACGTATTTAAAATTCAAAAACGCCACGCCCTTCGGAAGCCTCGATCCGCTCTTTGGAAAAGACATCGGGTTTTACGTGTTTTCATTGCCCTTTTATAAAAGCCTCTATTTCGGCTGCGTGACCATCGGCGTTTTCGCCCTGATCGGAAGCTTCGCCATTTACGTCATCCGACAGCATATCGCCTTCGACGGCCGCCGGGCCTTTGTGTCGCCGGGCGCGCGGATGCATGTGCTCGCCCTGGCGGGGATCTTGGTTGGGTCGTTCTTTTTTCACACGCAATTGACGCTCTACGGCATGGTGGTGGGGAGCAATCACGTTGTGAGCGGCGCGGGTTATGCCGACATACTGTTTTATGTGCCGGTCCTTAAATTCATGAAATATATGAGTATCATGGCCGCCCTGCTTATTTGGGCAAACATTTGGATGCGAAAATTCAAATTCGCCATCGCAGGGGTCCTTTTGATCGCCGTGGGAGGATTTTTAGGCAAAAGCACCGTCCAAATGGTGCAGCGGTTTATCGTTGCGCCCAATGAAGTGGACAAGGAAACGCCCTATATTAAATGGAGCATTGCTAATACGCGCGCGGCATTTAATTTGGACCGCATTGAAGCGAGGCATTTTTCCCCCAGCGACAACCTTACCAAGGAACTCCTCAAGAAAAACGAATTGACCACGAAAAACATCAGGCTGTGGGACCAGGCGCCGCTTTTGACCACTTTCAGCCAACTCCAGGAAATCAGGACCTATTATGGGTTTCTGGACATCGACAACGACCGTTATAACATCGGCGGAGAAACACGCCAGGTGATGCTTTCGCCCCGCGAACTCATTCCCGCGAACCTCCCCAGCCGCAACTGGATCAACGAGCATTTGTCCTACACGCATGGCTACGGCCTGTGCATGGGTCCGGTCAATAGCGTGACCGCCGAAGGGCTGCCCGATTTTTTCATCAAGAACATCCCTCCGGAATCAAGCGTCGGCATACCGATAACCCGGCCCGAAATTTATTATGGGGAGTCTCCGGTCGAATACGCAATTGTCAATACCGAGTCGAAGGAATTCGACTATCCGTCGGGTAACGACAACGTCTATACCGTTTACAAAGGAACGGGCGGCGTGCCCATCGGCAACCTTTTAAAACGGCTTTTGTTCGTGGCCCGCTTTAAGGAGCTTAAAATCCTGCTTTCAACCGACATTTCCTCCAAGAGCAGGATTTTATACAACCGCCAGATCATGGACCGTGTCAACACGGCAATCCCGTTTTTAAGCTACGATTCCGATCCCTACATGGTTGCTACCAAAGAGGGAAAACTCATGTGGGTAATCGACGGATACACGACCACCGACGCGTATCCCTATTCCGCCCAAGTCCCCGGCATGGGGAATTACATCCGCAATTCCGTAAAAGCCGTCATCGACGCGTATAACGGCAGCTTGTCCTTATATATCGCCGATTCCGAAGATCCGATCATCGCGACCTACGCCCGTATTTTCCCCAACGTCTTCAAGCCGCTTTCAGCCATGCCGGCCGATTTGCGTTCGCATCTTCGCTATCCGCAGACTTTATTTACCATCCAGGCCAAGGTCTATGCGCTTTATCACATGACCGACCCTCAGGTTTTTTATAACAAGGAAGACATGTGGAAAATCCCGGAAAGCTTTTCCGAAGGCGCCGTGGGCTCCATGGTCCCGTACTATACGATCATGAAGCTTGCCGAAGTCGGGAAAGCCGAAGAATATATTCTCATGGTCCCGTTTACGCCCGCAAAAAAGGAAAACATGATCGCCTGGCTTGCGGCCCGGTGCGACGAGCCCAATTACGGCAAACTATTGGTGTTTGATTTCCCCAAACAGAATTTGGTTTACGGTCCGCAGCAAATAGAATCGCGCATCAACCAGGACCCCGAAATTTCAAAAGCCTTGACATTGTGGAACCAGGGCGGGTCGCGGGTCATTTGGGGAAGCCTGTTGGTCATTCCCATCGAGCAGTCGCTTATTTACGTGCAGCCGCTCTATATCGCAGCACAGAGCGGCGGCGTTCCGGAGCTTAAACGCGTGATCGTGGCGTATGGCAACACCATTGTCATGGAAGAAAACCTTGAAAAATCACTGAATTCGATTTTCGGCCAGGCGCTTTCGCAATACCAGCAAAAAACCGCTGAAACACCAGGACCAAACGTCCCCCAAACCGACATGAAGGGCCTTATCGCCGAGGCCTCCCGGCAATTTGACGCGGGGCAACAGGAACTGCGCCGCGGAAATTGGGCGGGATACGGAACGGCGATGCAAAAAGTCGAGCAGCTTCTCAAAGAGCTCGGAACAAAGGTCAAATAGGTAACGACGAATTTCTTGCCTTTTGTCGGGGTACGGCGCGCCGTACCCCGACAATTTTGCGCTAAGACCCTGAATTGCTCTCCATTTAAAGTAAATCGGGCTTTTTTCACGCCCATTATTTATTTTAGCATTCCTCATTAAATTCTAATACTATTCTAATGAAAGACTAATTTATGGGATTTAACATTTTTGACCTTCTTTTACCGCGTGAGACCAAGTTTTTCGGCTATATGGACCAACAGGCCCAGTTTTTGGTTAAAGGCGCGAATATTTTTAAAGATTTGGTGAAAAACATACAGGACCTCTCGGAAGAGCAGATAAAGGCGCGATTGGCCGAAATCAAGGATTGTGAATCGCGCGGCGACAAAGTCGAACGTCAAATCATCGACGAACTCGGCAAAACATTTATTACGCCCATCGATCGCGAAGACATACATACACTGGCCATTAACGTGGACCGCGCTTTGGACATTCTCAACAGCATTTCGCGAAAAGTTGAAATTTATCGCATTCGGCGCGTCCCATCGAACGTCTGCGCATTCGCCGAAATCATCGTAAAAATTTCCGAACAAATGATCCCGCTTATTAATCAGCTTAAAACGAAAACCAGCATCGACGCTAATGTCGCCGAAATGCACACGCTTGAAAACGAAGCCGACGAGCTTTTTCATGTGAGCATGGCCGAACTTTTCAGCGATAAGAACAATCCCATCGATATTATAAAATTCAAGGAATTCTACGAACATCTCGAATCGGTGGTCGACGCGATCGATTACGTCGGGAAGCTCGTCCGCGGAATCAAGGTCAAACTCGGGTAAATGATGAATCCAGCTTTCGTGATGGTCGTTCTGGTCGTGGTCATCGCCTTGATATTTGATTTTGTCAATGGCTTTCACGATGCGGCAAACGCCATAGCCACTATCGTTATTTCAAAGACCCTTACGCCCCTGCAAGCGGTGCTTCTTGCCGGGGTCTCGAATTTCATCGGCTATTTTGTTTTCGGCACGGCCGTGGCCAAAATGATCGGAAAAGGCGTTGTGCATGTGGAGCAGGTCACTTTGCCGCTTCTCCTGGCGACCCTTGCCGGAGCCATCCTGTGGAACATCATCACCTGGCTTTTAGGACTTCCCACATCAAGCAGCCATGCCCTTATCGGCGGACTTATCGGGAGCGGAATCGCGGCGGCCGGGGTTAAAGTGGTTTTGTGGGCGGGTGTTCTTAAAATATTCCTGTTTATTTTTATCGCGCCGCTTCTTGGCGTTATCGGAGCGATGATTTTTACCACCGGCACCATTTGGCTTTTTCGAAAGTCAACCCCATCCAAATCGAACCCCATTTTTAAAAAAATGCAGCTTGTTTCCGCCACCTTCGCCAGTATCGGCCACGGCACTAACGACGCGCAGAAGACCATGGGAATCATCGCGTTAGCGCTGTATGTGGGAAATGTAAGCTCGTCGTTTAAAACCGGTAAAATCGACGAATGGGTCGTGTTCGCCGCCTATACCGCCATTTCGCTCGGCACGATTTTCGGCGGGTGGAGAATTGTCAAGACCATGGGAACGAGTATCACAAAAATCCGCGAAATGGAAGGCTTTTGCGCCAATGCCGCGGCCTCGGTGGTTTTAATCGGCACGGCCCATGCGGGCATTCCCGTAAGCACGACCCATGTTATCGCGGGCTCCATCATGGGCGTAGGCAGCGTGGAGCACGCGAAATCGGTGCGCTGGATTACGGCCCGTAAAATCCTCTGGGCATGGATTTTAACCATACCCTCTTCCGCCTTCTTTGCTTTTATGACGTACAAAACCTTCTCGATGTTTTTATCGAAATAGCAAATCCTGATATTTTTAACTTATTTCTATTGATTTTTTAACAATTCTCTAATAATCAGGGTCTATTTTTCACCTGTATTTTAAAAAAAACCGCACAATTATACGATTGAAAAGGAAAGGGACCCATGAAAAAATCACTGCTTGTACTTGGCTTTTCGGCGCTGGTTTCATCCGGTTTCGCGGCCATGGACGCGCCCGCCTCAGGGTATTCGATAATCAACAAGTTTCATCTTGAAGGCGAGGGCGGATGGGACTACTGCGCGCTTGACGAAGCGACCAACCGCCTGTTCGTTTCGCACGCAACGCAGGTGCAAGTCGTGGACGTGTCGACGGGCAAGCAAACAGGGGCGATTCCCGACACCAAAGGCGTGCACGGCATAGCCTTCGCGCATGAGGTAAATAAGGCCTATATCAGTAACGGCAAGGACACGTCGGTGTCGGTGGTGGATTTGAAAACGCTTGCGCTCATCAAAAAAGTGCATGTAAGCGGCATTGGCCCCGACGCGATAATCTATGAACCGTTTTCGAAATCCGTCTTCACGTTCAACGGCAAAACGAACAATGCTACGGTCATCGACGTGAAAACCGACAACATCAAGGCGACTATCGCTCTGAGCGGCAAACCGGAATTCGCCGCCTCCGACAACGCGGGCCATTTATTCGACAATATTGAAGACAAAAGCGAAGTCGCGGTGATCAACACGAAATCCATGAAAATCGAAAAATCATGGCCCATCGCGCCTGGAGAAGAGGCAAGCGCCCTGGCGATAGACAATCAGGACCATCGGCTTTTCATCGGCTGCCACAATAAACTAATGGTCGTCATGGATGCGGTTTCCGGGAAAGTGATAACGTCGCTTCCCATCGGCGACCATGTTGACGCAGCAGCATTCGACGCGGGAAAGCAGATCGTCTATTTTTCTAACGGCGACGGCACCGTGACGGCCATACAAAAGTCGGGCAAGGACGATTACAAGGTTTTGGAAAACATCGTTACCCAAAAAGGCGCCAAAACCATGGCACTGAGCGCCACGACGCACCATTTGTATTTGCCGACCGCGGAATATAATCTGGCCCCCGCGCCGACCGCGGAAAACCCCAAACCAAAGGCGACCCCTAAGCCGGGTACTTTCATGGTGCTGGATATTGCGCCGGCGGCCAAATAGAATTCTATTGTTTTTATGCCTTAAGCATCGAAAAAAAAAGGCCGCCTATTTTTATAATGGGCGGTCTCTTTTTTTAAATAAGGCCGCTATTATAAAATTATAAAAACAGGAAAAGCCGCCATGACTAAAGCGCATTTTTTAATCGCATTGGTTCTTATATTGGTCCGGAAGGATTTTTGTTCAATCCCGCCTTCGATAGATTCCCTGTTTACCAACCCCCAGGTTTTTCAAGCTTCATTATCATGGGATGGGAAATATTTTGTCGCACTTTATTCGGAGAAGGACCAAATATCCTTGATGTCGTATAATCTTCAAACCAAGAAAGCCAGCAGAACGAGCGTGCCGGACCATTGCGATGTTTGGGATTATCATTGGAAAAACAATGAATCGATTATTTACGAAATGATCCGCGACAAAAAATGGGTGGAAACCGTGGGCATTGTAAACAGGGACATGAAAAACCCCGTTACTTTTGTCGAAGGGGAACTTGTTTCCATCGTAAATGCGCTGCCTAGTGATAAAGACAATGCGCTGGTATGGTTCAGAAGCCAGGCCGAAGATAATTATGGAAATGAAGAATTGAAAAAGGTCAATGTAAAAACGGGAACCTGGGGAAAGAGCGAGAAGCGGTTTCCCGGCCGGGTCTTGGGCTGGTATACCGATAGGTTTGACAACGTCCGCCTTGCGCAAGCCTACCGTAAAGGGCATGACGGCAAGGCCGACTGGTACTATCGACCGGCAATCGATTCGAGTTGGAAAATGCTTACAAATAATTTTCCGGAAAATTTTAAATTGTACGGATTTTCACTCGATGGCCGGCAACTATACCTGGCAACCGTTACGGACAAGAATACGGCGTCACTATGTCTTTTTGATCCGCAAAAAGGCGCAATCACCAAGGAAATTTACAACGATCCTAACTACGATTTTGACGGACGCTTGCACTTCTTTACAAATCCTAATTTTTCAAAAAAGGCGTTCTTGCGGGGAATTTCGTATGAAGACACCTCGGTCTGGTTCGATAGCGCGATGGCCGGGATTCAAAAGGAAATTGATTCAAAGGTCGTCGGAACTAAAAATCAAATCATTTCCGCCGATACCGGCCTGACAAAGTTCCTTGTTGCAAGCTACGCAGATTTTCAACCCGATCTGTTTTTGCTGTATGACGCTTCAACGGGCGCGATAAATCTTATAGCGCAATCGATGCCCTGGCTTAGAACGGACGCGCTTTGCATGATGCGAGAGGTTTCGTTTCAGATGCGCGATTCGCTACGAATCCATGGGTACTTGACCCTTCCTAAAAGCGGCCGCGCCCCATATCCTGCGGTAGTCTTGCTGCATGGAGGGCCAAACGCGCGAGATTCATGGGGATTCGATCCGGAAGTGCAGCTTTTTGCGACACGGGGCTATGCCGTGCTTCAGGTTAATTATCGGGGGTCGGCGGGCTTCGGAAAAAAAATCAGCCATGATAATCGGTTCGATTATTTGAAAATGCACGAAGATGTTACCGACGCCACGGTTGACGCGATTCGAGCGGGCATTTTTGATTCCAACCGAGTGGCCATAATGGGCGCAAGCTTCGGAGGTTATCTTGCAATAGCCGGGGCCGCATTTGACCCGGATTTATATTCTTGCGCAATTACCAATGCCGGTGTTTTTGACTGGGAAAAGCAATGGGGCCATTTTAAATACTGGAAGAACAAAAAGTACTTCGATGAACTCAAGGAGTTTCTGGCATCAAAGCCGGATTTCAAGGCTTATCTTAAAGCGGCGTCGCCTATTCATAGTGTCGACAAAATTAAGATCCCCGTTTTTATTGCCGGGGGCGAAAGCGATAACCTCGTTCCCATTGAGCAGTCGTATAACCTCGAACGACTTTTAATAAAATCGGGCAACAAGCCGGAAACCTATTACAAGTTTTGTGAAACCCACGGGTTCAATTATGAACTGAATAACATTAAATACTATGAAAAAGTGCTCGCTTTTTTAACCGACAACATTGACAAAACAAAACGAAAAATAAAATAGTGTTTCAATGCGGAGTTTAATGAATTTGATAAAACATAATGAGCAAAAAAAAACCCGGCTTTTGTTTGTTCGGAATGACATGTTAAAAACCTTTAGGTAAAGTCCGACGTCGATCTTGCGGCGACCAATTTTACGATGGCTGGAGGGCTATTATTTATTTTACCGATTGCGGCCTTCGATTACGTCATTAACAATTTCAACATTCCGCTCGACTAAATATAACGGCAAGGAAACCAAGCTTTTCGAGCCCCTCGAATAACCAGCGGTTTGCGTCGCTGCTTTCGATACCATTGTTCAATGAAGAGTTCGGCATGCCTTTTCATGGTAAAATCCTAAATTTCATTAATATGGGGTCAATTTTAACATAAATATGCGTTTAATTGACCCCATTTTCAAGAAATAAGGCGAAGAGACCCTAACGGCAAGACGTTCATTTTTTACGGCAACTATGGGAAGAATTTCAAAAGTAAAAAAGCAGCATAGCAATAATTATATTTGTTTAAGATTATGAAACTGAATAAAATTCCCGACCATGAAGAAATTCATGACAATCTCGAAGATCGTTTCATTGAGGCATGGAAGATCGCTTTCGAGGCTGCGGCCATACTCAAAAAAGAATGTAAGGCCGAGGAAATTCGTATCACGGGTTCTTTATTGCATCGAGAGCGGTTTCATAAAGAATCCGACATCGATCTTGCCGTGACCAATTTCACGATGGCCGACAGTTTCGATTGCGCGAAATTTCTTCAAAAGTTCGACCCATGGGAAATTGAAATTATTCCGCTGCAATCGCTCTATCCTGAGAAACGAAAACTGATAATGCAAAGGAGTGTAGCACTTGAGGTCTGATATTCAAAAGCGCGCCGCATATTCCGCCTTGTTGACTTTTTTCAAAAGTGAATTTGAGATGGTTGACAGAAATCTTGCCGGGCTTATAGACCTTATTAAGCTTTGTCCAAATACATGCGAAGGGCACGAACTACGGGCGGAAGCGTCGTACATTCATGATTTTTATAATTCTGCGGAAAACCTTTTTCGCCAAGTTGCCGAGCAACTTAATGGAGGAATACCACGGGGTGATGCTTGGCACAAGCTTTTACTCCTGGAAATGAAAAATGCCATTCCCGGAGAACGGGAAGCCGTAATTTCCGAAAATCTTTTTGGAAAACTTGAACAAATGCTTCGGTTCAGGCATTTGGTCCGTAACAGCTATGGCGTATTGTTGGCCCCGCTAAAAACCCGCCAGGTTTCCCAACTCGTTCTTGAGACTCGTCAACAATTGCAGGATGAATTTCTGAAATTTTTAGAAACGATTAATTGATTTAAAATCGGGGCGAGTTATTACTTTTCGATCTGGGCTGCCTCCGCCAATTTCTTCCTCAGGTTCCTTATGTTTTCAAGTCCCGCAATGGCTTCGGGGCTTCCCAGTTTTTCGCCGGTAAAGAAATATGTTTCGGCTTCCCCCAAAAAACCGCGCGAAAACGCGATTGTTCCCGCAAGTACCGTAAGCGGCGAAAAATCGGGGAACATTTCCAGGCCGCCCCGCGCGGTTTCAAGCGCGACCAGCTCATTGCCCAGTTTTTGCTGCATAACCACGATCCTGTAAAGCGTCCATTTCTTTGATTTGTCGAACTCATATGACCGGTTAAGATAATACAAGGCGCGGTCGAGGTTCCCCGTCGATTCGTATAAATCCGCCAAGGCAAGCGCCACGTAAACGCCGTTTTTTCCACTCGGAGGATACGATTCGAGCCATCGTATTGCCAAATAAGGATCATTCAGGTCGCGGTATATTTCCCCAAGGGCAATATACGGCTCCTCCATTTCAGGATATGCGACGATAATATCCTCAAATGCGGTGATACTTTGCGCAATGGCCCCGCATTTACGGTAGGCGGCCGCGAGAAGCAAATTGCCTTTTTGCTGGAGCGGCTCAAGCTTGAGGCCCTCGCGCATCGTCACGATGCAGTTGCCGATATCGCTGAGCGTGAAATAGACGACCGCGAGATTAAGGTATGCCTTGTAAAACTCCGGCGCGGCATTAATGCAAAGTCGATAGTAAACGATTGAGCGGGGAAGGCTGTCGAGCTGGAAATATGCGTTTGCGGCGTTATACGCGCACAGCGCCGGGTTCTCTCCGGTAAGCGAAGCTTTTTTGTAAAGTTTGATAGCTTCCATGAGCTTTCCCGCGCCGTACAGTTTGTTGGCGTCGTCGAGGAGGGAGGCCTTTACGGGCGGAACATAAACCGAAATAAAAATAAGGGCAGTGATTAAAATAGATTGGAAATCGCGAAAACATTTCGATACGCAGGCGCCCCTCTCCCCGGGGGAGAGGGGTTTTGGCAAGGAAAATTTCTCCCCCTCTCTCCCGGGGAGAGGGGGTTGGGGGGAGAGGTCAAAGTGAACGACATCCGTTAGTTTTATCATTCCAGCTTAAACTCAATTTCTTTACTAAAGCGCATGTTCACCGGAACGCCTTTGTTCTTAGCGGGTTTAAACCGCCAGGTTAAAAGGGTTTTTTTTACTTCCCGAGTAAATGATTGGTCGGGACTTTTCACGATATCGACGGTCGTCACCTTTCCAAGGTAATTGACGACGAAAACAGCCTTGACCGTGCCTTCGATATTCATTTCCCGCGCCCTATCCGGAAAAGGGACCGCAGGCGAAAAAACGGCCACGGCCGACTCGTCGGTCTGCCCCTCATCGAACACCTCGGCTCCAAGGTCTTGCGTGCCGAGGGCGACGCCATTGCCGTTGTCGGGCCCGGACTCGGCACCTAAGTCGGGAACAAACCGCATATTCGATTGACTTCCGCCGGTGTTTCCCGTACGCCCCATATTCGCCTTAACGATTCTTATATGCTGCTGCGGTTTCGGCTCTTCCTCATGTTTTTTCGGCATGGCTATTGGAATAAGGCGCTGTTGGACCGTATTCGGGGCCTTGATCAAAGCGTCGCCGAAAAACCCATGGAGATAGGCAACCAGGGTGAATACGGCGAAACTGGCGATAAGCGCGATAGACAAGCGACCGATAATGTAAAAGGTTTTTAGTATCATAGTTGTTGACGCTTTACATGCGACCTCACCCCAACTCCCCGGCCTTCGGCCACCCCTCTTCCCCTCTCCCACTGGGAGAGGGGAAGAGGGTGATGAGGTGAGGTAAAGCACTCAGTTCCTAGTCTTTTCCCGCCGCAATGGAAATTTTTTGCGCCCCGCCCAAGGCGCATTTGTCCATGACCTCAACGGTCCTGCCGGTTTGCGTTTCGCGGTCGGCTATGATGACCACCGACAGATCGGGCTGTTTCTCCGATTCCTGTTCGACAAGCAATTTGATTTTGTCGAGCGTAACTTGCCTCCCGTACACGTGGCACGTCCCCTCGCGCGTGATCCCGATAAGCATGGCCTTCTGGCTCGACGGGGTCGCCGACTGGGCGCGGGGTTTGGTCACGTTGACGCCCGTTTCAACATACAAGTTCGCGGTGACTACGAAAAAGATTAAAAGGATCATGATCGTATCCACGAAGGGCGCGAGATTGATATCGGGTTTCTCTTCGTGTTCGGGAACAAGATGATAGCTCTGGTGCATGGTTATTTCCTTTCCTTGAATTTCGTTGGCCGGTCCTGAGGCGCCGTAGGCCTTGTGGATGAAAAGACGGCTATCGTTTGCAATAAGGGCCAACAGCGCGGCCCTATCGGATGTCAATCTGTCGAGAAAGAAGAGCGCCACGACCGCTACCGCAAGACCGGTCAGCGTGGCTTTAAGCGCCATGCTGATCCCGCTTGCCATGATCGTCGGGCTTCCGAAGCCGAACGCGCCGATGATCGCGAACATTTCGTTCATGCCGCTTATGGTGCCCAGAAGCCCCAAAAGGGGCGAAATGACGATGCAGGCGCTTATGGTCGAAAGGCCATAACCGAGGCGCGGCGAAAATTGCGACACGAAGGCGGCAAACGAGCGTTCGACGCCGTCGGGGTCTTTGCGGCAAGAAAGATTTTTAAGGAGATCGTCATAGCAGCGGTCGCCGGTTGTAATGGAATAGCCGTTTTTGTCCTCGGCAATAAGGAACCGTTTGCGCGCTTTTCGCACGCGGCCATATTGCGTGAGTTTCCCGAGAGCAAGAAACCAGGTAAAAACCGATACCAGGAAAATCGGGTAGAGTACCCAGCCGCCTTCGGTAAACAGCGAAGAGAACGTTTCCCAAACTCTCACGGGTTAATCCTCGGGCCAAAGGTGGTTCATGGCCGAAATCGACAGTTGTTCCAATTCCGCGAGAAGCCGGTCTTTACCGTTACGGACCAAATCGTGGATAAAGAGCGTGGGAATGGCAATGGCAAGCCCGGTTTTCGCGGTAATGAGCGCCTCGGAAATTCCTCCCGCAAGGAACTTCGGGTCGCCGGTGCCGTAATGCGTTACCGCGGCAAAAAGCGTTATCATGCCGCTAATCGTGCCCAAGAGCCCCATGAGCGGGGCCGCCCCGGCAATGACGGCAATGGTATTGATACCGCGCGACAGCACGGGAAACTCGAGCATGATCTGTTCGCGGACCGCCCGTTCGCTCACATGGCGGCCATGTTCCTTGCGGTCGAGGCAAATTTCAAACACCCGCGCCATCACGCCTTTTTTGCTTTTTACATATTGTAATGCGCCGTCGAAATTTTCCTTGTCGATAAACGCCAGTGCGGTTTTATGGCAGGTATAATACGACCTTCGCCGGACTATAAGCTGAAAGCCTTTTCTAAAGGTCAAGTATAAAACCCAAAACGGAAGCATGAGCAGCGGCACCATGATAAGGCCCCCGGCCTTAAGCGACGCGTAGAATCCGGTCCAAGCCGATTGCTTCTTTCCGGACACCAAAAGGCGGCTCTGGTCGTTTTGGAGGATTTCCGTCCGGACAAGGCCCGCGGGCATTCCGGTTTTCATCCATTCATGAAACACATTGCTTATGTAATTGGAATAATCGGGAGAACCGACATGCTCGACGGAATATTTATCGGGACCAAGGCGTCCGGTCTGATGGACCAAATATGCCTGTCCCGCGGGGTCGGTCCCAAGTGCGAACACATTGCCGAACCGAGCCAAGGTTAGTTTGATTGGTCCACCTTGGTCGGGCAGCGCATCGCCGCTCATAATCCCCACGGCAAGCCCCTTGTCGACGTCTTTGCGTGCGTAGGCTACGAAATCGTCCCAACCTTGCGATGGGTCTTGTCTTGAGGCAAAATCGGCCCTTACCCTTTCTAAGGCTTCCCGGCGAATCTCGCGGTCGAGGGGAAAGGCCTCCATCACGGCGTCGGCCTCTTTTTTAAACGCCTCGGAAAGCGCGCTTTTTACCGACGACCATTCTTCCTTCGCGGTTTCGAGGGCTTTTTGCTCGTCGGCCACCATTTGCTCGCGGGAAAGGCCCTCTTCCTTGACGCGCGCAAGGTCGCCCGCGGCCCGTTCCTGCGCCTCCCGGAGTTGTTCGAATTCCTGCTTATCGAGTTCGCGCTGGTCCACGTCTTTTTGTTTAAGCGTATACCTCCGGGCCGCTTCCGTTTCAAAGGAATCGCGGACATCTTCGATTTCGGCTTTTAAAAGTTCCAGCCGGTCCTGTTTCTCCTTAAGTTCAATTTTGTCTTTTTTAGATGCATACCCCGTTGAAGCAATAACGAGCATTATTACTATGGAAAGTGTCGATGTGTATTTCATTTTTTGCCCGCTTTCCCCGTGGCGCAAAGCGGAAGATTGACCAGGACCGGAAGCGCCTTGCCTTCGCGCACCGCAACTGCATGGACGATTTCAGCGCCCATCGACTTGTCGTCGGAAGGTTTCCAAAGCGGCGTGCCGTCGGAATTATTTCCAACCCATAAATAACAGGCTTCCCCTTTCGAACCGGCAATCGCTTCCATAACGCACCCTACGCGAAGCCGTGATACTGTTCCCCGGATATCGGCAATGGGCGAATTCTCGGAACTCGTTTGAATTGATCCGGTCGCGTCGCGCATCAGGCTTATGATTTGCGCGAGCCGGGAAAAGGCTTCGGGACATTCGATTGTCTTTGAGGCCAGATCGTTTTTAACGAGCGATAACGAGGACCGTATTTGGCCCTGGGTTTGCGGGGCAAGAAGGCACGCTTGCGCGTCGAGAACATCGCACGATTTTAAAACCCTGTTTCGAAGGGCTTCCCGCGAGAGCTCAATTTCGTGTTTTCCATATTGCGCCGATTGAATAAGAGCGGCAAGGGAATCGCTTCGTCTTTGAATGCGCTCGGTCTCGCGCTTGAGCGAATCGACGTCCATTCGGGCCGCCGCCAGGCGCTTTGCGGTATGCGCGCGATAGGCCGTGAAATCGGCTTTTTCGGTTTCCATTTCATGGGTATTGTTTTGCCGCTGGGTTTGGATTTGCCGGACCTCTTTTTGGAGCCGGTGTATTTCATTATCGACGTCAATGGTTTGGTCGGACGCTTCCCCCGCGGCCGAAACGCCGATAAAGAAAAATATCAAAACTGAAAACAACATTGTAAATCGCATGCGGATCCCTTCAAATAAAACGAAAAACGTTTTCAAAACGCCGTTTGATTGTTTTAAAATTGAAAACAAATAATACTAGACATTTCAACCGGTATAAAATATAAGGATTTCATTTGTCTTCGGTTAGCCGACGGTTAGGAATGTGTTAGGAGTCCATGTACCAAGGGCCATGCTCACAAAATTCTGACGGAGTCCTAACAAAGCCCTAACGCTGATATGCGATTTTGTTAGTGCGAAATAAAATCACTCATTCATTTTCAACTCAAAACAGGAGGCTCTCTATGAAGAGCGCAGCAATTTTAGGGATTGTGGCAGGCGCATTGCTTGCCTCGCAGGTTTCGGCGGCCATGATCGACATAACCAACGACAGCATTCCGGCCGGGCAGACAAAGTCGTGGGTCGCGTCCAACACGTATGTTCTACATGGGAAAGTGGTGGTCAAGGCCGGATCGCGGCTTAATATCGCGGCCGGAACGACGATTTACGGCGCTATGGCGTTGGTGTCGGATTCCGTCTCAATGCTTATTGTTGCTCGTGATGGCCGTCTCTATGCTACGGGCACCGCGGCGCAGCCTATTATTTTCACCTCTATCCTCGACACGGGTAAAAATCAACCGCTGCCGATCAGCGACGTCTCACGCGGACTTTGGGGAGGCATCAATATTTATGGCAGGGGACCCACCAACACGCCGGGTGGCGTGGACAACAGTTATGCTTCCGATATTACAATCTCGGATACAAGCTGGATCACTTTTGGAGATTCGGGCAATGTCACTTCCCCAACGACGCTCGCGAAAAACTTATTCGATACGTCAGGCGTTCTTGAGTACGTCTCCGTTCGTTATATGGGAGCCGCCGATATGTCTGAAATCAAGGGACTCATGTTCTGTGGCGTAGGGGCCGGGACAGTAGTCGACCATTGTGAAGCTTTCATGTGCAATGAAGACGGCATTAATTTTACGGGCGGGACGGTCAACGCAAAATATATGATCAGTGCATTCCAGGCCGGAGACGCGCTTATGCTCCAGGGCGGATATCAGGGCAATTTGCAGTATGTTTTCGCCATTCAAACCGTCATCACCAGCAGCACGAAAAACGGCTGCATGTCGAAGTGGGAAAGCAATGACTATAGTTATACGCCGGTAACAAACGCCCATGTTTATAATGCGACTTTTATCGGGACCGGCGCCAATAATCCCGACACATGGAAATATCTCTATGGTCTTTACATTAAAGATCGTTCGGCCGGGACCTTTGCCAATTCCATTCTTACTCAGTGTTCGCATTACGGAGTGTATGTTGAAGATTACCTTGACGGAGGCGACTCAACGGGATCTCGATACCACCTTAATAATGACAGCACCCTTGTCATTAAAAACAATATCTTTTATGGTTTTGGATTTGGCAACGATATCGACAGTATTTGCGAAGGTCTGCCATTCCTTCAAACATACATAGCGGCGACGGCCCGCATGAACGATACGATTGATCCGGTACTAGGGGGAATTGGTTGGGCTCGTACAGGACAGCTCGACCCGCGGCCGTCCGCAACCGGCCCCGCAACCCAGCATGTTGGAACGGTCCCGACCGGCGGGTTTTTCGACCAGACAAACTATCGCGGCGCGTTTGATCCAAATGGTGCTCTCTGGGCAGCCGGATGGTCAGCGCTAGGAGTTTCAAACGGAAGCGTTTTCAAACAAGCGGTCCCGGTTACGAACGCTTTAAGAACCGCTAACGGCGTCTCGGCAATGAAGATCATGGGCAAGGGCGACGTTCGTATGCTGTCATGGAGCCAACCCGTTGCCGGAATGACAAGCGTCAGACTTTTTTCCGCGAGCGGTAAATTGGTCCATGTTTTCGAGAATTCCAATCAAACGGCCGGTGCGCATTCAATGTCGATTTCCTTAAAAGAATTTGCTTCCGGCGTTTACGTGCTTCAGACAAAATTCGCCGACCAAATTCGGTCGAATATTATAGAAAAACAATAACCCAGCGAATCGGGTAAAAAATAGATTAGGGCTTGTCGATAACGGCAGGCCCTTTTATTACGCGAATGTCAGATTAAAAATCATAGATACAAACGATTTACAAGAACAAATAGTGTTCTTTGCTAAAATCGCCTAAATCTTTTTAATCCGCTTAATCATGTTCAGATTGGGGTTCAATGAAATTTCTATCGACAATCAGCTTCGTTCTTTTGTGCTTTGTTCCCTGTTTAAGCGCTACGGATTCTCTGACCGTAAAAGAAAAACACGATTCCTTGTCCGCGACGATTAGCGCTGATTCCACGCAAGACTCCGATGACTCAATTGACGCCGCTTCGGCAAAAGACACGGCGGATTCGGTAAATTCATCGGGCGCGCTCCTTGACACAAATCATGCTTCGGCGGCCAGCACGACGATTTCCGGGCAAATACTTGACGGCAATACCCAGGCGCCGCTTTTTGGAGCAACCGTCATGATCGCGAACGCTCCTTTATCGGTGATTAAGAGCGACAGAGCGGGAAACTTCAGCGTCCTAGGTACGGAACCATGCACCCTTTTCATTTCATTACCCGGCTATGTCCCGGACACGCTTACGGTTAAACCCACTGGAGCGCTCACTCGCCTTTCAACGGTTTTTTTATGGAACGCGACGAACAATTTAGGAAAGTCGGTTGTCGTCGGTAAATCCGCGGGCCAGGCAAACGCATATTCCAAGGAAAAAAATTCCGATAATCTCAAGAATGTCTTGGATGCCGAGCTCATCGAGAAGCTTCCCGATCAATCCACTGCCGACGCGCTGCAACGCGTTCCCGGAATATCCATACAACGGGACCAAGGCGAAGGAAAATATGTACAAATAAGAGGCACCGAATCGAGGCTTTCAACCGTCACCATTAACGGTCAAAGCATTGCCTCCCCCGATGCCCAGACCCGCGCCGTTGCGCTCAACGTCATCCCCGCGGACCAGCTTGCGGAAATAGAGGTCAGCAAAGTCCTGACTCCCGACATGGACGGTGACGCCATCGGCGGAAACGTGAATCTTATTACATCAACCGCGCAGGATACGAATATAAAAGCCAAGCTGAATCTTACCCCCGGTTATAATCAATTATCCAACGCACCAATTTATCAAGGCTCGGGGTCCATCGGAAAATGTTTTTTGGACCAGGGGAAATTGGGGGTTTTTCTGGGCGGCAGCTATTACAAGGACCAAAAAGAAACCCAGGCAATCGAACTTGATTGGGACACCTCGACCTACAATCCTAAAGGAGTAGGGGCCGCCTATTTAAACACCATGCAATACCGCGATTACAATAAAACAAACGAGCGCATTGGCGCAAACGGCAGGCTGGATTATCACTTTACGCCCCAATCGAATGTTTTTTTGGTCGGATCATTCAACAAATACGGAATTCAGCAAGACCGGCGCACGCTCGGTTTCGACATACAGGACCAGGACGCGCGTCCCATGGACGACAAAGACGTCGTGGGAGAGGTCCCCACCACGCGCTCCATCAAAGACACGTATAAGGAGCAGACCATTTCCAGCGCGACATTGGGGGGAACGACAAAAATAAGCGATATCACTTTCGACGGCAATCTCGCTTTTTCACACGCAACCAGCAGCGAGCCGAGCGAAATGACCGTAACCTTTGACCGCTCGTCGGGGGCGTCGTATCTTTTCAATCATTCTGACGCAAACCGGCCGACATTCGAGCCAATAATAATAAATGTTTACCAAGCAAACATGCTATCGTCGGGAACAGAGGTCTTTGACTACGATTCTTCATTTAACAATATGAAATATTATAAGCTCAGCAGCGCAAAAATCGAAAATACCCAAGCTTCCGAAAATTCCTTTTCAGCGCAATTCGACGCTAAAAAACCGTTTGATCTTGATTTCGGCAGGCTTGAGGCGAAAGCGGGAGGAAAAGTTCTTGACCATTTCAAGAACCAGAACCTTTCAGTCATTACTTTTTACGACACCGGAAAATACAGCTCTCCCAATCTCACTTCATTCGTGGGTGGATATTCAAATAACGACTTTTATAACAATCTGTACTCCATGAATAACATGCCTGATCCAGGCCTGGTTCGCGCATATCTCAATGCACCGCATTATTACAACAATGTTGTAAATCCTGGCAATCGGTTCGTGGCCGATTCCACGAACCCCCTTTCTTCGGATCCAGAGACTTTTTCAGCGCGGGACTTCAACGGCGCGGGCTACGGCATGGCCACGCTTAAAATGGACCGCCTGACGATAATCGGCGGTCTGCGGTTGGAGTACACTTCAATGCATTATTCAGGCTATTCGGATTCCGTTAATGTTCAAAACAATTGGGCGAAAACCTCGGTCGTCGACATGTACAAGAGATTTTTCTTCCCGCTTCCGGATTTAATATTTAAATTTTCCCCGACAAAAGAGACTAATTATCGCGCATCGTACACCCGGTCGTTTTCCCGGCCCGAATGGTACGATCTGGTCCCGCACATCGTTTACAATGTCGACGACAATGTCCACACCGCCACAAAAGGTAATCCCGATTTACGACCGACCACTTCGGACAATGTCGATTTAAGCGCGGAATATTATTTCAATAATAAAAAGAGCGTTCTTTACGCGGGAGTATTCGGCAAACAAATGCACGATTATATTTTTTCAGCAGAGCTGGACACTTTTTTCAACCAGTCCAAGACCGAGTGGACCTATTATACGAAAGCCAACGGCGGAAAAGCCAACCTTGCGGGCATGGAACTGGAACTGCAGTCCCAGTTTTTCTTTTTGCCGTCCTTTTTAAGCGGGTTCGGTATAAACGGCAATTATATCTATACATACTCAAACACGCTGCTCCCGGAGCTTAATCAATACTCACCGCTGCCCGGACAATCCAAGCACGTGGGCAATGCCGCTTTGTTTTACGAAAAATACGGGTTTTCCGGGAGGATGGCCCTTAACTATCAGAGCTATTGCATTGCCGAACTCATAAATTCCGCGGACCACTTCGGCAGCGTCTACGTGGATGACCATCTGGAGCTGGATTGCGCGGCAAGCCAAAAAATCACAAAAAACCTTACGACGGTTGTTGAGTTTAAAAACCTTACCAATGCGCCAAAGAAATTATATTTGCTTGACCCAAGCCATACTACGCAAATGGAATATTATGGGTGGTCCATGCAGGCGGGAGTTCGGTTAAGTTTTTAAAACAGTCCTCAATATTTTAATCAAAGGAGTTTCTCATGAAAGTCCGGAATATTTTTAGGGTTATCGCGCCGGTAATTGCCGGGTGCTTTGTTATTGCCGCGACTGCTTACGCAAAAACCGACAAAACGAATGGCGCCGCAAGCGCCGTTTCAAAAGATTATGATGCAGGTAAAAAAGAAAAGGGACTGCAATTTTCCGTTCTTGGCGATTGGGGCTGGAACGGCAAAAGAAACCAGACCGAGGTCGCCAAAATCATGGCCAAGAACGGGGTGGGCGGTTTTATCATTTCCGTGGGAGACAATTTCCAGGTTGACGGCGTTCGCAGCGTTCAGGACCCGCTCTGGATGCTCAATTTCGAAAACCCGTTTAGCGATCCGGCCCTGGAATGCGACTGGTATGTCGCGCTCGGCAACCACGATTACAAAGGGGAAGTGCAGGCCGAAATCGATTACAGTAAAATAAGCCGCCGCTGGAACATGCCGGGCAGGTACTTCGCGGTGCATAAGAAAATCAACGATACTACGGCCGCGGATTTTTACATCCTCGACACGTCGCCGTTTCAATCCGCGTATTACAAAACCGACGAGCACCATGTGATGGGCCAAGACACCGCGAAACAAATGCGATGGATTGACAGTTGCCTCACGAACTCCAAGTCGCGCTGGAAGATTGTTTTCGGGCACCATCCGGTTTATTCAAGCGGAAGCGCCCACGGCAAGGAGACCGGGGACATGCAGGCCCGGTTCGCCCGGTTCTTCGAAGACAAAAAAATCGACGCGTACTTTTGCGGACATGACCATGATTTCGAATACCTTCGGCCGCCCGAAGGCCGCGTCAACTATTTCGTGTGCGGGACCGTGGAAGTGCGGCCCATGGGAGAGCCGCTTCCCCAAACCGTGTTCGCGAAATCGGTTCCCGGGTATACCAAGGTGCTCTTGACGCCGGAGAAAATGAAGGTGACCATGACCGATACGGCCGGCGCCGAGGTCTACGCGACCGTGGTCAAAAAGTAGCCTTTGGCAAGCCGCGTTGTTTCCGCGCTAATGGCTTCGCTTGTGGCCGTATTTTCCGCGGTCGCCGGACCGCCCTTTCGCACCGATGATCCGGAGCCTACCGAGTATCATCATTGGGAGATATATTGCGCAACGCAAATTTCCCATGACAATTTCGGAACATCCGGAGAGGCCCCCTTTTGCGAAGCCAACTACGGAATCGTTAATGGCGTGCAAATGGAATTACATGTTCCGCTGGCGTTTAACCGGCCGCATGCGGGTAATTCCGCTTATGGGCCGGGAGACGCCGAGTTCGGCCTGAAATGCCGTTTAGCGGCTGAAACGACGGCGCTGCCGCTCGTAAGCATATACCCCTCGATTGAAGTTCCGACCGGGGACCCCGCCAAACATTTAGGTGCGGGCAATACGCAGCTTTTTGTTCCCTTATGGCTGCAAAAAAGCTGGGGCGCCTGGACAACATACGGCGGAGGCGGGTACTTGATCAATTTCGCTTCAAATCAAGCTAATTCCTTATTTTTTGGTTGGGAAGGTCAGCGAGACGTATCGGAAGCCTTGACTGTCGGCGCGGAAATATTCAGTACGATCGTTCCGTCAGAAAGTTCTGAAAATGAATGGGCGTTTAATATCGGCGTGACGGTAAATTTTAATGAAAGCAACCATTTTCTCGTCTCAGCGGGAAGGGACGTCGCGGGTCCTGATGATTTTTTTCTTTACGCGGCCTACGGGCTTACCATAGGACCAAAGCCGAGCATGAAAAACTGAAGAAAAAAGTTCGCCCGTTTATATTTTCACCATGTGCTTTAGGTTTTTTCCCGCGGCCACGATACCGTGATTTTGCATAATGATTATTTTGCGCGTTTTCGATTGTTTCGAAACGGCCTCGGCAATAAAACGCATAAATATAAAATTAGTTTATTAGTATAATGTGAGCTTTTCATGAGTTGTTCGTGAGGTTTTTTCGGCTGGATTTGGCTTGTCTTTCAGTACTATCGGCTATATAATTATCTTAGGTCCGCGAGCGAACGAGCCTGGAAAAGAGGTTTTCGTCATGGAAATCGACCGCTTCATAAAAAATGTCAGGCCCGTCATCGATACGTCGGCAATGCATGACGTTTTCAAGCAAATCCTCGAAAACCCCGACATTCCCTTCCTTCCCGTCGTGGACGCCCAAGGCTTTTTCCGCGGGATCATCCACGAATTGGACCTTAAGCAATTCGCCTTCGGCATGTTCGGCAGGGAGTTGATAAAAAAGGAGAAATTGCGGACGTTCATACGGTCCTATCCGACGGTCCCGGCCTCCGCATCGCTGGAGGACGTCCTGGGCGCAAGCGTCAAGCACCTGGACGCCGACGGCCTGATCGTCGTGAAAAACGACCGATACGCCGGCGTTATTTTCAAGTCGTCGCTCCTGGCGATGTACGACGCCAACAGGACCTCGACGCTCAAACGATTGGCCCTGGCGCAAAAAATGGAGGCCATCGGAACGCTCGCCGGAGGAATTGCCCATGACTTCAATAACATCCTCATGCCGATTATCGGATATACCGACATGTTGACCATGCACATGGACCCCAGTGAATTCAAGAAAATCGGTTATTTGAAGCAGATTACCGTGGCCGCCGGGCGGGCAAAGGAACTGGTCGGACAGATACTCGCCTTCAGCCGTCAGGCCAATAACGACCCCTTTGCGCTCCACATCGGCTCTATTGTCAAGGAAGTAATCAAGCTGTTGAAATTCAGCATTCCATCCACGATCCAAATCGTACCGTCATATACCGCGAGCAACGACGCCATTCTGGCCGATCCCACCGAAATCCACCAGATCCTCATGAACCTTTGCACCAACGCCGCCCATGCCATGCGCGAGAGCGGCGGAACTCTTTCCATAGGAATTTCGGAATGCGCCGGGAAGGTAAACTGCAAGCACTCCGCGTGCGATATGATCGAAGGCAATTTCGTGGTGCTGACGGTCGGCGACACCGGCCACGGAATTTTACCCGAAATCATCAATCGCATATTCGATCCGTTCTTTACGACGAAAAAACAGGGCGAAGGCACGGGAATGGGGCTCGCGGTAGTTCATGGCATCATCAAACGGTACCACGGCACCATCGACGTCGAAAGCGAGCCGGGCAGGGGGACGACGTTTAAAATTTACTTTCCGCAAGTGGCGGTCGCTCCCGCCGACCAGGGCAAGCCCGTCAACGAATCGGCGCCAATGGCCGCGATTTCACCTGGGAATTGCAAGGTCCTTTTCGTCGATGACGACGGCATGATCGTGGAATTGGCTCAAACGGCCCTGGAGAGTTTCGGTTTTTCGGTCGCGCCGTTTTATGACAGCATAAAGGCTTTGAACGCCTTTGAAGAAAATCCGAGGGCCTACGACATCGTCATAACGGACCAAACCATGCCTAACCTTACCGGCATAAGCCTGGCCCGAAGGATGCTGCAGATTCGCCCCGACCTTCCGATCATTCTTTGTACGGGCTACAGCGAAATCGTCTCGGCCGAAATGGCAAAAGCCATGGGTATTCGCGAATACATCTTGAAGCCCGTTGACTTTTCGCACCTTTCAACGCTCTTATTGAGCCATTTGGACTGAACCGGGAAGAAGGAGGACGGCCCTAACCAATTTCTAACAAAACGCTCAATATTGTCTAACCGGCGAAAGCTATTTTTGAACCGAGGTCGAGTTGTTTGCAATAAAGATAAATTTTATACGCACCCAGAGCGGAGCACGCGGATGAATCCTGCAGTGGCCCCAATCGCCAAGGGAATCTTGACGGCCCTCATCATGACCGTGGGCGTGGGGCCGGGCATGATGCTCAATCTCCACACGAGCCTTCGCCGGGGCTTCATCGGCGGGCTTTCGGTGGTCTGCGGACTTTACATCAGCGACGGGATCTTCATCGCCATCAACTATTTCGGCGTGATCAATTTAATAAAATCCTTTCACCATCAGCGCATAGGCGGAATCGTTTGCGGGGCCATTTTGTGCGTTATCGGCGTCAGCATGGTCGTTAAAAAGGCGTCCGACCTCGCGCTGCGGCCCGCTGCGGGCCAAACCCCGGGGGCCGCAAGCTTGGCGAAAGGTTTTTTGTCGGGCTTTATGGTCAATATAACCAACCCCTTCGTTTTCGTTTTCTGGATAACCCTCATGAGCATCGCAACGCTTAATTTCGGTTTCCGCACGTATTCGTTTAACGTTTACTTTTCCACCGTGGTCGGCGCCGCGCTCTGTCTTGACGTCACTAAAAGTTTTCTGTTCAGCAGGATCAAAACCGGCCTCAAGGCAAGCGTCATGAGGCGGATCAACCAAGGCATGGGCGGGGCCCTGGCATGCGCCGGAATCGTCATCATCTGCCGTTCAATGGTCGCTTTTAGTTGAATAAAATCCCCCGCAATTTATCGTTTTCACGCGTGTCGCTTATTGTCGAGCTTGTTCTGTGCCTGTCGCGCGCGGCCTTTGCGGACGCGCGGTCCTTTTCCTATAAGGAATGGGACCAAAAGATATTTTCGACCGCCGATTTCACGATGACCCGAGTAAACGATGGCTATTCAATTTCGATAGTTTCCATGAAGGGCGCTGCGCATATCACCCAAAACATGCTCTGCGATTCCACGCTCGCAACGAGGCAATGGCATTACAAGTCCGACCAAAATACCGATATTTCTCTTTGTCGAAACGGCGATTGCATTGAGGTCTCGGGCGTTTTTCAGGGAAATCCCGTGAAAAAAAAACTTGCCATCGAGGGCGGCCCTTGGTGCCAGATTATCCCGCTGGGGCTGGAAACAGCGTCCCGCGACACTTCCGGACGCTCGAATTTATGGGCCGTCAGTCTCGACCGGCCGGCGGTGCTCAAAGCGGTTTGTTTTCACATTGATAAAATATCGAATACGCCCCTTTCCGATCACCCCGAAATCCGCTGCACTTGTTTTCGCATGTCCATCAAAGGTCTTCCATGCCAAATCTGGACCGGTGATTATTTCATACGGCAAAGCGACCATGTGTTTTTATACTGTCAAGGATACGCTTTTGGATCAAAAAAGCCCACCAATTCCATTGAATCGCTCGGCGATAAAAAAGCTCACGCAAATCTAACCGACCGCTAACAAAACAGTAATCATTCATGAGTATTTTTGACTTATGGTAGCCATGTTTGCCGAAACGGCCGTCGCTTTTTCCTTGATCCTCGGCATTGTCTATGCGTCGCTCATCATTACGCACCGGCGCCGAATCCCCCGCCAAGCTTTAAGCCCGTCATGCTATCCCAAAGTGAGCGTTTTTTTGACGCTTAGAAACCTCGACGACGGCCTGGAAGAAAACCTGCGCTCTATTTTTCTTATTGATTATCCGAATTATGACGTGTTTTTCGCGGTTGACGGCATGGAAGATCCGTGCATCGCAACCATAGAACGGGTGCGTTCCCGTTTTCACGAAATCCCCTCGGCCATCGTTCCCGCCGGTTATTCGCAAACGCATAATCCTAAGGTCGTTAAACTCGCCCGGCTCGAACGGTTGAGCGACGCAAAGCTCTTCTGGGTCCTTGATTCCGACATACGCGTGGTCCCGCAAACCCTTCGCGCGTTGCTAAACGAATACCTCGATCACGATGCGAAAATGGTTTTTAGCCCCATACGCTGCCGGGGGGCCAAGACCATGGGCAGCAGCCTCGAGATGAGTTATATCAATTATTACATGTCGGGCAGCATCGTTGCGGGGTGGAACCTGATCCGCCAGCGGATCGTCGTGGGCAAATCGCTTCTTATCGAGCGGGAAACGCTTGACCGCATCGGCGGGTTCGCGCGCTTTGCCGACGTTCTTGCGGAAGACTACTGGCTCGGCGAAGTGTTTACTGAAAACGGATTTTCCGTTCGCTGCAACTACACCTGGGTCGACAATATTAAGGAACGCTCGACCGTTAAGAATTATTTCGACCGAATGGGCCGCTGGGCCAAGCTCAGATATAATTTAAAAAAACCGGCATATATATCGGAAATCTTTCTTAACCCGCTCGCCGTATTCGTTTTTGCGGCGCCGTTCATAAAATCCGAGGTTTTGCCGCTTCTGTCAATAGTCCTTTTTATGCGCATTGTTCTTGAATATCTGGTGTTTTTCGCGATCGCCGACTTCGACCGAAAACGCCTTGGCGCGCTTTTGCGCGTTGCGCCCGCGGCCCTGTGCAAAGACCTGATCATGCTGGTCGTTTATTTCATACCGTTTTTCAGCACTACCGTGACGTGGCGCGGCGGGACAAAACGGATCGGAAAAAATACGCGGATTAATTGTAGTCAAGAAACCCTGCTCTATGACCAAGCCTGATCCGTGCGCCCATATCGTCGCGGTCATGATGGGAATGGGCCATGTTCGCGCCGCATATCCACTGCGGGACATAAGCAGTGACGGAATACTCTTGTATGGATCGATGGACAACACCCCGAAGATCGAGTATAGGATCTGGCGGAAAATCCGTGCACCGTACTACTGGTTTTCGCGGGCATGCGAAATTCCCTTTTTAGGAAAGTTTTTTCTTCGAATTCTGGACCGGATCCAATACATCGGACCCTATTATCCCCGAAAGGACCGATCTCGCCCCAATTATGCGGTCATGTATCTTGAAAACCAGATCAAGCACCGCGGCCTTTGCAGGGCGCTTATTGAAAAAATCAGCCAAGATCGCGGACCGGTCGTTCATACCTATTTTGCGACGGCAATTGCCGCGGATAAGGCCAATGCACATGAACGAAAAAATTACTTGCTTATTTGCGACAGCGATTTTAATCGCGTGTGGGTCCCAAAAAATCCGGGTCAGAGCGCCTTAAAGTATTTGGCCCCCTGTGAGCAGGTTAAGCGCCGTCTCGTGTCGTACGGAGTCCAGGAAGGCAATATTTTCCTTACCGGTTTCCCGCTGCCTAAAGAGAATATCGGAAGCGAAAAAGGCCTGGAAATACTTAAAAACGATGTTTCCGATCGGCTCTTTCGCTTGGATCCGTCAGGTGCTTTTTTTCATACCCAGGGCGGCTGCGTTAAGCAGTGGCTTGGCCGAAGCGAAGTCCCCGTTTTTAGCGGCAATGTTTTTACCGTCATGTTTGCCATTGGAGGGGCTGGGGCCCAGGCGAACATGGCCCTCACGATTTTAAAAAGCCTTGGAAAAGCGATTAGTGAAGGAAATGTCCGTCTTATTATATCGGTCGGCGTTCAAAAACCGGTTTTCGACAGGGTGACAAAGCAGGTCATTAGCCTTGGGCTTCAAAGTTCTCTTACAAACGGCCTGGAAATAATTTTTGACCGCGATCCGTTCGTGTTTCTTGACAAATTCAACCTCTCCCTGCGGCAAACCGACGTATTGTGGACAAAACCCAGCGAGCTTGTTTTCTATACCGGCCTTGGGATCCCCATCCTCATGGCGCCTCCCATCGGCACGCACGAGGAATGCAACGCGCGCTGGTTGCGGGAAATCCATGCCGGACTTGCGATGCCGGGGCGCACCGAGTCCTGTCATGAATGGCTGTTTGATCTGCGCGAAAGCGGCGGGTTTGCGCAGGCCGCATGGGACGGTTTTCTTAAAGTGCGTAAATTAGGCGCGTTCAAAATTGAACGGCTTGTTCGTCAGGGGACCTTTGATGACGGCCATTCTCCGCTGGAACGATAATTTTATGCGGCCGGGGTTTTAACCAAAAATTAGCGCAATCCTCATCATTCCTTAACATACGGAAACGATTTTTGGTATGTACAAGGAGGGCCATGCATGAAAATTTTCGTTATTTCCGATTTACACCTAGAAGCAAGCGAGACCCTGGGCACGTTCGGTTGGGACCACGACGATTTTATCGCCCGAATGGAGACGGTCAGAAAGTCGCACTCCATCGACAAAGTAGTGCTTAACGGCGATACCTTCGATATGTGCAAAAGCCCCTACGAGCGTATCGTCGAAAAGAACGGGAAACTTCTTGAGTATTTGCGGGAAATCAAGGCCGTTTTCATCAAGGGCAACCACGATTGCGGGATGCCGTTCGGCCAGAGGCATTTCGGTATTATCAACAGTAAAGGCGAAAAGGTTTTCATCGAACATGGGCACCGGGGCGATTTTATCAATGGGACCTCCCTTGGCCGGTTTATCGGAAAAACCTTCTATAAAATATTGCAGTACGCCACGCGATTGGCCCTTATCAGGTCATGGTATTACGGCTATCTGGAGCGTGACGAGGGATTGCGAGGACATCGGCGCTATAATTCCTACAAATATCTCCGTCATGCGGTCAAGCTCCACAAGAAATACGACGTGGTCATTCTTGGGCACACGCATAAAATGGAGCACCATAATACGTTTTCATCGGGGAATTTTAAGCGATATTTCAACTCCGGCTCGTGCTCGTTCGGGCGGTTTCAAGGCATTGTCCTCGACACCGAGTCCATGGAGCACGTAGCGATCCGTTTTGATCCTCCTCAAGTCAAGACCCAGCCCATAAGGCCCGTTTCTCGGTCACGGAATAATTTCTCGGCCCCACTGCGTCCCGTTTCCGGAAGAAACATCGTTTGTGCCCCAGCGTAGATCAGGCCCCGCGATATTCGCCTTTAACCGATTTCTATCGGCATTAAAACAATGTCCTAACATTGCCGGTGTATTTTATAAGTAAAGAAAGGGAAAAGGGGAATTATATGAATTTAGAAATCGAAATTAACTACAACATCACCAAAGGCCAGGCATTTTCCATGGCGATGTTTGTGCGAAAAACCCTGATAAAATCGCTGGAATCGCTGGCCGAATGCGATTGTTCGCTCGCTCAAAGCGTTCTGAGCGACAATGATAAAATTAAATTATTTGAAAATAAAGTCAACGATTCGTCGTTGTCGACGCTTTTATTCGAACAAACCCCCTCCCAGATGATCGCCTCCATCCTGGTGCTGCAAAAACTCAACCATCTTCTTGAAAGCGTTGGAAAGCATGTAGGGTGCGTTGCCGCTTCTATCGTAAGGTTTTCATCCAAGCGGACCATGGACGAAAATATCGAGCTTTTTCAAATGTCGGGATATTGCTTAAAAGTATATACCGAAGCCGTGGATTGCTTTTTTAATAAAAATTCGCCGCTGCCCCATGAAGCCGTCGAATTAATGAAGAAAATGCATCGCTTAAAAAAAGTGGTCCTCCAAAAAACGGTGGAAAAAACGACCGGCGGCCGAATTTTTTTTCAGGACGCAATAGAGCTTATCAATATTTGCAAAAATATTGAATCGATCGGCGAGCTTTCTCGGCAAATCGCCGGTCTCTCCGGGAACCAAAATATTATATACGCGACGAGGGAGGTCATCAATGGAAGCAACGGTTAGCCGAAACGATCAGAATTTTAGCCGGCTCGATCATACCATGGGCCATATTCGTGGAAAAATCACCGATATGAACGGAAAAGAAATCCAAGGGAGTAGGGTTTTTATTCGTGAAACCGGACATACCACGTATTCCGATAAATACGGCAATTTCGTTTTGATCAATATCCCGCCCGCACTCTATACCTTGGCTATTGAACATGAGGAATTTTCCTTATCGGTCACCCTGGATTTTCCGGTTCTGCTCGGCGATAATCCCGGACATATTTTTGTGCTATTCTCAAGCGCCGTTCCGGCAAAACTACGCACGGTGGATTTTACCGATGAGCTTGTTCTGCAGAGGTAAAAATACCGCGATAGCTACCTATTAAAAAAATGTGGATGGCACGGAATGTGCTGTTATGCTTCTATAAAATGAGGGTGTCCTACTTAACTCTCTTCTCACCATATTCTAACGATTCCCTAACACTTTTCTAACACACTGAAAATATTTTAAAGGATTTGGTTTTGAAGAACAGAGCAAAATAATCATTGACCTAACAACTAAATAGTTTGGAGGCGATATGAAACCCATCATTTTAAGTCTCGGCGAAATCGGGCAGGTTGAAGTTCTCGTTCGCGGATTAGAGCAGGCCATTGAGTTTTACAAAGAAAAACTAGGGATTGAGCTTTTGTACGCCGACGCGAAATCGGCGGTTTGTAATTGCAATGGGACGCGGCTCATGCTTTCGAAATCCGATACCGACACCTCGCGTTCCGTTATATATTTTAAGGTAGAGGACATTCACACCGCCTATACGTTCCTCGATGATCGCGGCGTGAAATTCGTCGATGCGCCGAAGGTGGTGGTTTCAATTCCCGATTACACGTTATGGCTGGCCTTTTTTCATGATATGGACAATAATTTACTGGCGCTCATGAGCGAACAAACGGTCAGTTCCTCCTGGGCGGTGACCAATCTCGATCTTATGCCATGAAAGACCCCGTACACCTAAAAAAACCCCTTCGGCAAAACCATTCAAAAACAATGGCGGTCATCGATATCGGCTCTACCGCCATCCGCATGACCATCGCCGACATCGACGAACACGGGCAGCCCCATCCGGTCGAATTCCTCCAGCAGTCAGTGAGCCTGGGCAAGGACACGTTTGCAAAGGGTAAAATAGAAAAGGCCACCATCGAACAGTGCGTCAAGACCCTTCGCGGCTACGGCAAATTGCTCCAGGAATACGGGATCACCGCTTCCGATAAAATCCGCGCGGTCGCAACGGCGGCGGTGCGCGAGGCGGCCAACCGCGAGGAATTCGTCGAGCGCGTGCATATCGGCAGCGGGATCACGGTCGACGTCATCGACGCCTCCGACGCGGCCAGGCTCAATTACCTGGGCGTCCAGCCGTTTCTCGGCAAAGGCCTTCTGCTTCAGCGCTCCCATGCGCTGATCGCCGAAATCGGCGGCGGCAGCACGGAAGTGTGCTTCCTCAAACGCGAGGGGGTCGCCTTTATCCAGGCCTATCGCCTCGGATCACTTCGGTTGAGGGAAATGCTCGAAGCGTTTCACGTCCCCTCGATCAGTCAAACCGGTCTCATGGAGGCCGATATTATCCGAATAGTCAATCAAATAAAACAGCGGGTTTTTAAGGAAAAGCCGCTGACGCTGATCGCCCTGGGGGGCGACGTACGGTTCGCGGCCTCGCAGATTTTGCCGAAATGGAACGCGGTGAACCCCATAGCGCTTCCGGTTGCGGAGCTTGAGCGTTTTACGGGAAAAGTGCTCGGCCTGTCGGTCCAGAAACTGGCCCATAAGTACTACCTGCCTTATATGGATGCCGAGACCGCCGGACCGGCCCTGCTTTTTTATCTTCGGCTCGCCAAGGCCCTTCACCTCAAGCGCATCATCGTGGCGGGCGTTTCCATGCGACACGGCCTTTTCATGGAAATGGGCAATAATGACGTTTGGACCGAGGATCTCCAGGACATCATCATTCGCTCGGCCCTTTCCATCGCGGCCAAATACCAGACCGATATCGCCCACGTCAGGCACGTCGAACGAATGTGCCTGGAAATATTCGACGCGCTTTCCACCGAACACAAGCTGGGGCCGCGCCACAGGCTTTTACTGAAGGTGGCGGCGCTGCTCCACGACGTAGGTCTTTTTGTCAACACGCAAAACCATCATAAGCATTCGCAATATCTCATCGAAAACTGCGAGCTTTTCGGGCTTAATCGCTCCGACCTCGGGATCGTCGCGCTCATTGCCCGTTACCATCGCCGGACCTCGCCTCGTTCAACGCACCCGGCCTTCGCGCTTTTGGGACGCGAAGACCGCACGGTCGTTTCGAAACTGGCCGCCATCCTGCGGGTGGCCGACGCGCTCGACCATTCGCACAGCCAGCGCGTCGCACGCACGACGTTTTCCATCGATGATGCGCGGTTCGTTATTTCCGTATCGGGCGTCGAAGACGTTTCAATCGAGCAGGTCGCCCTGCGAAACAAGGGGTCCATGTTCGAAGACGTTTTCGGCATGCAACCCGTGGTCCGTCCTTTTTACACGGCAAACGAGTGATACCATGATAAAACCAAGTAAGCCCTTTTTTTTTAATCGCGAGCTGAGTTGGCTCGAGTTCAACGACCGTGTCTTGTCCCTCGCGTTCGATCCGGCGCAGCCGCTTTTGGAACGCGTCAAGTTCCTGGCGATTACCGCCTCGAACCTCGACGAATTTTTAATGGTTCGCTTAGGCGGCCTGCACATGGTGGCGCAGCGCAAAATAACCGCTTTCGACATTTCGGGCCTTACGCCGGGACAGCAACTGTCCGCCATCGACGTCCGACTAAGCGCTTTCATTCGCAGGCAGTACGAGTGCTTTCGCGAGCTTATCGACGGCGAGTGCAAAAAAGCGGGCATCAATAGGCGCTTGGCCGACGGGCTATCGGACCAGCAGGCCGAGCACTGCGCCTACGTTTTCGAACACGAATTGTTCCCGGTGCTTACTCCCATTGCGGTGTCGGCGCCGGCCCATTTTCCGCTGCTTTCCAGCCGATCTGTTTACTTGTGCGTAAGACTGGCCGCGACCCCGTCGGGCGCCCGCCAGCGTTTTGCCGTTGTCCATCTCTCAAAAAACATCGGCCGCTGCATCGGCCTTCCCGGTGAAGGACGCTTTGAGTTCGTGCTCCTGGAAGACCTTGTCAATTTGTACGTCAACCGGTTTTTTCCCGGAGAACAGGTGATGGAAAGCGTCCCGTTTCGCTTTGTGCGTAACGCCGACATGGGGGTCGCCGAAGATTCGCCCATGGAACTATTGGAAGCCATGGAAAGCGTCATCGAGGCCCGAAAGCGGGGAAGCGTAGTACGGCTTGAAATAGACCGCCGCGCCTCGCCTTCGTGCGTTTCCTTTCTGCAAAAGGCCCTTGGCGTTCCTAAAACGTCGCTGCACCGCATCGACGGCCCTTTGGATTTGTCCGCGTTCATGCGGCTTACGGAGGTCCATGGGTGCGAAGAGATCCACGACGAGCCGCTTTCGCCGCTCGAGCCGGCGTGCCTGCGTCAGGGGGCCACGATGTTCGACATTATTTCCAAACAGCCGGTTTTATTGGTGCACCCGTATGAAAGTTTCGACACGGTCCTTCGGTTCATCGATGAAGCCGCGGGCGATCCCGACGTGCTTGCGATTAAGCAAACGCTCTACCGTTCGAGTCGCAATAGCCCGGTTATCGCGGCCTTGATCCGCGCGGCCGGAAACGGAAAAAGCGTGACCGCCATCGTTGAACTTAAGGCGCGTTTCGACGAGGAACGCAATATCGAATGGGCCCGCGAGCTTGAGGACGCCGGCGTGCAGGTGGTGCAGGGGGTTCGCAACCTGAAGACGCACGCGAAGATTTGCATCGTGGTGCGCCGGGAACCTCACGGCCTGCAACGCTATGTCCATGTGGGGACCGGCAATTATAACGAAATCACGGCCCGCATTTATAGCGACGTCAGCTATCTTACCGCCGATCCCGACATCGGCGCCGACGCGTCGGCGTTTTTCAACGCGATAACGGGGCGTTCCGAGCCGCTGTCGTATCGCCGCTTGAGCGCGGCGCCGCTCGGCCTGCGCGAAACGATCATCGCGCTCATCGATGCGGAAACGCAGCGCAAAAAGCAAGGACTGCCCGCATGGATCGACGCGAAAATGAATTCCCTGGTCGATCCCGCCATCATTAAAAGTCTCTACGGCGCCTCGCGGGCCGGCGTTCGGGTGCGGCTGAACGTCCGCGGCATTTGCTGCCTGGCGCCGGGAATAAAAGGCCTTAGCGAAAATATTTCGGTAATAAGCATCGTCGACCGGTTTTTGGAACATGCCCGCATCCTGAGCGTCTGTAACGGCGGATCGACCGCGGTCTCTATTTCCTCGGCCGACTGGATGCCGCGTAACCTTGACAAAAGAGTCGAGCTGTTTACCCCGGTCGACGATCCGGCGTGCCGCGCCCGCTTGATTGATTTTTTGGAAACGTGCTTCGGCGATACCGCGAATTCGTGGCGACTGCTTTCAAACGGCGAGTGGCATAGGAACGCCAACGAGAAAAACCCCGTTCGTTGCCAAAAAGAACTCTACAATCGCTACAAAGAGACGCTCAAGGCCTCGCGGCGCGGGGCGACCATGTTCCGGCCGCATAAGGGCCGGGCGTCGAAGAAGAATTAAACTTTCCGCTCGTGCGCCGACCGATTTAAAAAGGTGATTTCCCCGATGATTAAAAAGCTTGCCGCCATCGACATGGGCACGAATTCCTTTCACCTGCTGATCGTCCAGCCGCAGCAAAACGATTGCAAATTCAAGGTGATCGACCACGTCAAAGAGACCATCCGATTGGGCTCCGGTTCAACCGACATGAAGCATTTATCGGAAAGCGCCATTGATCGGGCGATCGATGCGCTCAAACGGTTCAAACAAATCGCGGACTCTTACGGAGCGCCGGTCAGGGCCATCGGCACCAGCGCGTTGCGCGAAGCGCTCAATCAAAACCAATTTATTACCCAAGTCAAGGCCGAAACGGGGATCACTGTGGAGGTAGTATCGGGCTTTGAAGAAGCCCGGTTGATTTACCTGGGCGTACTTCAGGCGCTTGCGCTGTTTAACCGGCAAACGCTTTTGTTCGATATCGGCGGCGGAAGCACGGAGTTTCTCATTGGAAAGCGGCGTCGCGTGCTTTACGGCAACAGCCTCAAACTTGGCGCGATGCGGCTTACGCAGCGCTTTTTTCAGGACGGAAAGTTCAGGCCTTCGGCCATTAAGGAATGCAGGGACTATGTTTCCGGCATGCTCAGCCCCATCGTTCGCGAGGTCAACAAACGGGGGTACGAAATCGCGGTCGGTTCATCGGGAACGGCGCTTACCGTCGCGCGTGCCGCGCGCGCGCGGCAAAAGTTTCCTCCGGCCGCGGGCCTCAACGGCGTGGTCGTTACGCGCGATCTCATGCTCGAAACTCTTGACGAGATAATATCGGCCCGCACCATCAAGAACGTGGCCGCCATTGGGGGCATCGAAGCCGACCGGGCCGACATCATCGTGGGAGGGGCGATCGTTTTAGAGCAAATATTCCTGCGCCTGCGCATTCCAAGGATCACGCTGTCCGAGGCCTCGCTCCAGGAAGGAATTGCGTTCGACACCCTGGAAAAAAACCTGAAAAAGCCCAACCATCACTATCTTTCCGACCTGCGAAGAAGCTCCGTAAGGGCCCTGGCCGATAACTTTTCACTCGAAAAACAACACGCGACGCACGTTGCGCACCTTGCGCTCAGGCTTTTCGACGAAACCGCGCGAATGCATAAACTGCCGCAAATGTACCGCGAATTGCTTGACTATGCGGCCAAACTCCACGACGTGGGGCTTTTCGTATCGCACAGCCAGCACCACCGGCATGCGTATTACCTCGTCCGCAATTCCGAGCTCTTGGGGTTTACTGAAAATGAAAAGGCCATCATGGCAAATGTCGCCCGCTACCACCGTAAAAGCCATCCTAAGCTCAAGCACGAAGGCTTCATGGAGCTTTCGTACGAAGACCGAGACGCGGTAGTCAAGCTGTCGGCACTGCTTCGGATCGCCGACGGACTTGACCGGTCGCATTCGAGCGTGGTGCGGGACCTGTCAACGGCCGTTCGCGACGGCCGCGTCGTTTGCCGGCTTACGCCCCGTCACCGCGCGTCTTTGGACCTCGAGATTTGGGGCGCTGAACGTAAAAAACAACTTTTTGAGGAGACGTATAAGCGCGGCATCGCTTTCACCGGCGGCGCCGCGTAAAAAAACCCTCCCGCGGTGAAATGGGGAGGGTTTTTAATCCTTGTACGATAAGGATTGCCGTTACTTTTTCTTCGACGCGGCTTTTTTCTTAGCCGGAGCGGCCTTCTTGACGGCCTTTTTTTTCGCAGGCATGCGAACCCTCCTCGAAAGTGTGAAAGTTTACTTATGGAGACTTCTCCATTTGTTAATAGTATACAATTCCATGAAATAAATAGTCAATAAATTATTTTCAAATTTAGAATTAAAATTAAATTTCGCGTGGCGGCGAAGGAAAAGGGCGGCGCGTCATGACGCGGAAATATTTACAAAGCAAGAACGTTCTCCCGTGTGCGGCGGCCATTTTCCTGCGCCTGGTCGTTGGTGGCCATGCCCAGGCAATTGACTTTTGCGTGCTGGCCGTCAACGATTTTCACGGACGGATTTCGGAAGGACAGAAAATCGGCGACCGGCCCGTTGGCGGAGCGGCCGTGCTGGCCTCGTATCTGAAGTCCGAAATCGCGGGAAGAGAAGGCCGCGCGGTGATTGCCGAGGTCGGCGATCTTATCGGTGCTTCGGAGCCGGCTTCGTCGCTTTTGCGCGACGAACCCGCGATCATGTTTATAAATTGCCTGGGAAACGCCACCGGCCCTGGGCAAAAAGCGCGCACCGATCCTTTCAACGACCTCGTGGGTTGTCTTGGAAACCATGAGTTCGACGGGGGAACTGATGAACTACTTCGAATTTTAAACGGCGGCAACCACGCAAAGGGCCCATTCCTCGAAGATCCGTGGAAGGGCGCGCAATTTCAGGTGACCTGCGCCAATGCGCTTAATAAGAAAACGGGCACGCCGCTTGTGTGTCCTTTCGTCGTTAAAAACCTGAAGAATTCCTCAATACGCGTCGCGTTTATCGGGGCGGTGCTTAAAGCGACCCCTTCGATGGTTTCCGCCGATGGCATAAAAGACCTTGTTTTCGTCGACGAAGCCCAGGCCATTAACCAACAAGTAAAATTCCTGCGCGAAAATCTTGGCATTCATACGTTTATCGTATTGCTTCATCAGGGAGATTGCCAGGCCCCGTATCCGGGCCAAACGGATTCGGCAAAAACGCTCGCCAACGGGGCCCTGAAAAACATCGTTTTTAATTTGGACGACGACGTCGACGTCGTTTGCGCCGCCCATACTCATTGCTTTTTAAACGCCCTGGTCCCTAATAGCCATGGCGTGAAAATCCTGGTCACGCAGGCTTTTGCCAAAGGCACGGCATACGCGCGGATCGATTTAAAAATCGATACCCTGACAAAAGACGTTATCGCAAAAACCGCACGGATCATAACGGCGTACGGCGACAGCGGTCCAGGGCTTACGCCCGATTCCGCGGCCCTCGCTTTAGTGCAAAAAGCGAAAACCATGGTTGCGCCTTTGACAAACAGAATAATCGGAAAGTCGCCGCGCGCCGTTCTCGCCAAGCAAAACAGCGCGGGGGAATCCGCGCTCGGCGATGCGATCGCCGACGCGCAAAGATCGGCTATGGGCACGGATTTCGCTTTCATGAACCCCGGCGGGATCAGGGCCGACCTCGACTCCGGGACCGTAACGTGGGGCGAGCTCTATACCATCCAACCATTCGGGGATTATTGCGTTTCAATGGATTTGTCAGGCAGCCGGATTTACGATGCGCTGAACGCCCAGTGGGCCGATTCTTCAAACGTTAAAATGCTCCAAATTTCCGGGCTGCGCTATAGCTGGGACGCGGGCCGCCCGGTAAATAGCCGAGTTGTCGACATTCAAAAAAACGGCGCATCGATCAAACGTGATGCCGTTTATTCAGTTACGGTCAATAGCTTCCTCGCCTCCGGAGGAGACAATTTTTCCGTGTTTAAAGCCGGGACCAATAGAAAAAACGGTCCCAAGGACCCTGAAGCATTAGTTGATTATCTTTCCAAACTACCGCAGCCTTTTGCAATAAAAATTGATGGACGAATTCTTCGCCGAAATTAAAATCATGTTATTTTCCCTAACACAATTCTAACAATCAGCTAACAATTCATTAACAATGCGAGCCTATTTTTTAACAAAAGCAGTTAATACAGGTTCACTATTTTATTATTTTAATCATTCATCCATCACTTAATCTTTAACGAAAGGACCACCTATGAAAAAGCAAATTCGGACCATCGGTTCGGTTGCGCTTTTAGGTTTCGGCCTGTGTGTCGCGCGTAGCGTTTCAGCCGAGGAAATTACCGGGGCGGGGGCCACGTTTCCTTATCCGGTTTACGCCAAATGGGCGGAAACCTACAAAGCCAAAACGGGCGTCAGTTTGAATTATCAATCAATCGGATCGGGCGGCGGGATAAAACAGATCGAAGCCAAGACCGTCGATTTCGGGGCGTCGGACATGCCGCTCAAAGCGGACCAGCTTGAAAAGGACGGCCTGGTGCAATGGCCCATGATCATGGGCGGAGTAGTGCCGGTTGTCAATATTGCCGGGATCGGCCCGGGTCAAATCAAACTAACGGGCGAACTTCTCGCGAACATTTACCTTGGGACGATCAAAAAATGGAACGATCCCGCGGTCCTTAAAATCAACGCGGGACTTAAGCTGCCCGACCAGGACATTGCGGTCGTCCACCGTTCCGACGGGTCAGGAACAACGTTTCTTTTTTCCAACTACCTTATGAAGGTCAGCAAGGATTGGGCGGACAAGGTTGGAAATAACACCTCGGTGGAATGGCCCGTTGGCATGGGCGGTAAGGGAAACGAGGGCGTGGCGAATTTCACGGCCCAAACGCCCGGCGCAATCGGTTACGTGGAATACGCCTACGCGTTACAGAACAAACTCGCCTATTGCGTGATGGAAAACCACGACGGGAAATTCGTGTCGCCTAATAGCGAATCCTTTCAGTCGGCCGCCGCAAGCGCCGATTGGGCGCATGCTCAGGGGTTTTATCTGGTGCTGACCGACCAAAACGGCAAAGAAAGCTGGCCGATCACGGGCGCAAGTTTCATCCTCATGCACAAGGAACAAGCCAATCCTGACCGGGCAAAAACGGCCCTGACTTTTTTTTCATGGTGCTACGCCAATGGCGCGAAATCGGCCGAAGCGCTTGACTACATCCCTATTCCGGCCAACGTCGTGAAACTGGTCAAGGAAGTTTGGTCCAAGGAAATAAAGTCCGAGGATGGGAAGCTCGTTTTTTCAGGAAAATAATTTTACCGAAAACGAAACGTCATTAAACCATAAGGAGGAATTGTGAGAAAGAGCTTTTATAAAATCGCCGTGACGGCCGGAATGTTACTGTGTTGCGGTACGTTAGCTCAACTATTCGCGGGCGACTCTACGGCCGCGCCCGCCACCCCTGCCGCGGCGCCTATAGCCGCGCCTCAGGGAAGCGTCTATGGAAAAGTTTATGCCGACTATTATTATGATGTCAGCGATACGCCTATTGTTGAAAAATCCCAGATAGAATTAACGCGCGTTTATCTTGGATACAAAGAAAAAATCGATGATCATTTCACTACCGACGTCTTGCTCGACGTTGCGCGGCTCTCTACGGTCACCAGCGGCACGGCTACGTTTACCCCGCCCGCGACCGTCGGTCTTAAACTTACCTCGACCGCGAATACCCAATATTACGCCTATCTGAAAACCGCCTATGTGGCATGGAAAGACATTCTTCCCACAACCACTTTGAACGTAGGTCAAATACCCTATTTCGCCTTCGACGTCCAGGAAAGTTTCTGGGGACATCGATATCTCTACAAAACGCTCATGGACAATGAGGGATGGGAAAGTAGCGCGGACCTTGGGGCAAAGGTGCAAGTCGCGCCGATCGACATGCTTAAAATCACCGCAGGCGTGACTAACGGCGAAGGCTATAAATTACCGCAGGATTCTTACGGCAAATACAAAGTCGCGGGCGCTGCTCAGGTCAATCCGGTGAAGGAGCTTACGGTCTACGTTTATGGCGATTGGATGCCTGTTGGGGCCACGACCGATACCGCGCAGAGTACGGTTGCGGCATTTGCCGGTTACAATATCACCGACATGGCCAAAATCGGCGTGGAATATGATTACCAGAGCCGCCAGAAGGGCGTTACGAACCATGACGTTTATGGAATGTCGGTGGAAGGCATGTATTCGGTCATCAAACCGCTCGAGGTGTTCGCGCGCTTAGACAAGATGTGGTCGCAAGACGATTGGAACCTAGCTACATATGGCCAAGAAGGACTAACCGCTATCGCGGGACTCCAATATTCACCGATCACAAAAGTAAAATTCGCACTTGACTATCAGGAATTTACCCCGAAAAGCGTAGGACTGCGGAACAGCAGAATTTATATAAACGGAGAATTCGATTACTAACTCTGGCCTAAACGGATAGAGTATCTTACTAGGAACATTTGTTCGCGCTTGCCCAAATTATTCGGGCGGCGTAATTAAAACCGAAGCGGCCCGATACACTACTATTGGGCCGCTTTAACCTGATCGCTGGTAAAGCGAATGTCTATGACGCAGCAGTCAAGCGTGAATTGGGACAAATCCGCGGGAGCGCTTTTTGCGCGGGAACAGGTAAAAAAGCTCCCCATGCCCAAGGGCGAGTATTTTGAAGGCCCGTTTAAAATCGCCACGCGCGCGGCGTCGTTTTTATTGATCGCGGTGATGGCGGCGATATTTTTGCTGCTCCTCTATCAGAGTTTTCCGGTATTCAAGACGTTCGGTTTCACTTTTATAACCAGCAGCCGATGGAACCCGGTTTCAAATAATTTCGGTTCGCTGGCCTCGATCGTAGGAACGCTTGTTACTTCGCTTATCGCGGTTATTTTCGGCGTGCCTCTTGCCCTAGGCAGCGCATTTTTTTTAAACGAGCTCTGTCCTTTTAAATTACGCTCCACGCTTTCCACCATGATCGAACTGCTCGCGGCCATACCCAGTATCATTTATGGAATGTGGGGGCTGTTCGTGTGGGTGCCGATCATGTCCCATGTCATTCAACCTGCAATGATCAAAAACCTTGGAGGCATTCCGCTGGTGGGCGGTTTTTTTCAAGGCCCTCCCTTCGGCATCGGGACGCTCACCGCGGGACTCATTTTAAGCGTCATGATCCTGCCGTTCATCGCGTCGGTGAGTTTACAGGCGTTTAAATCGGTCCCTGCTTCTCTGCGCGAAGCGGCCTATGGCACGGGGGCGAACGTATGGGAAATTTGCTGGAAAATCATTATACCCTACACAAAAACCAGCGTCATCGGCGCCATTATGCTGGGGTTGGGACGGGCGCTCGGTGAAACCATGGCCGTAACCTTCGTTATTGGAAATGCGCATCGGTTAAGCTTGTCGCTTCTGGCCCCCGGCACCACGATTTCCGCCACGCTTGCAAACGAGTTCGCCGAAGCTTTCGGTAACACCTATATCGCCTCTTTGCTGGCGTTGGGTTTGATCCTTTTCCTGATAACCTTCGTTATTCTTTCGATCACCAGGATTTTGCTCTTGTCGACCAAACGGAGAATGCCGCTATGAAAACCGATCCCATGGTCATTCTCAAGCGCAAAATCGTGAACCGCATGATGATCGCCCTGTTTACCATTGCCGTCATTATTTCAATTGGGGCATTGGCCGCGATACTCTGGAAACTTTCTGTCGCCGGCCTCAAGGGGTTTACCCTCGACGTTTTCCTCAAAAGCACTCCGGCCCCCGGAACCGGCGGAGGCCTGCTCAATGCGATCGTGGGAAGCGTCGTTCTGGTGGTAACGGGGCTTATTGGGGCCATTCCCATCGGTATCATGGCAGGGACCTATCTTGCCGAATACGGACGCAATTCCCGTTTGGGAGACGTCATCAGGTTCTGCACCGACATTCTTCTAAGCGCCCCTTCCATTATAATCGGGCTCTTTATTTACGGGATCATCGTATTGCCCTCGGGGCATTTCTCCGCATGGGCCGGCGCCGCGTCACTATGTTTGATCGCCCTTCCGGTGATCGTACGCACGACCGAGGACATGCTTCGCTTGGTGCCGGATTCCCTGCGCGAGGCGGCGATCGCTTTGGGATGCCCGTATTGGAAAATGATCGTGAAAATCGGATGGAAGGCCGCGCGTCCCGGCATCGTTACGGGCATTCTGCTGGCGCTAGCGCGGATAAGCGGCGAAACCGCTCCGCTTTTGTTCACTTCTTTGAATAACCAGTTTTCAACGTCAACCATGAACGGTCCCATCGCGTCGCTGCCCATCGTGATATTCCAATTCGCCATGAGTCCCTACAAAGACTGGCAAAACTTGGCATGGAGCGGGGCGTTTCTTATTACCATCACGGTTTTGGCGATAAACATTTTATCAAGAAGCGTCTTTTTTAAAAAGAGGACCCAGTGAGCTCAAACACCGACCAGCCGCGGATTTCCGTCCAAGGACTGAAATTCTATTATCAAAACACCCTGGCCATTAAAAACGTTTCGATCGATTTCGCCGACAAATGCGTGACCGCGCTCATCGGGCCCTCCGGGTGCGGAAAATCAACCCTGCTGCGGGTCTTTAACCGGATGTACGACCTGTATCCGGGCCAACGCGCGGAAGGGGCGGTCATGGTTGACGGAGAGAACATCGTCGATCCGTCGGTCGCGGCGTCGAAGCTCAGGGCAAAAATGGGAATGGTGTTCCAGCGGCCCACGCCGTTTCCCATGTCGATTTTCGACAACATCGCTTTTCCCATTAAATTGTATCAAAACCCGTCGCGCTCGGAGATGATCGACCGGGTCGAAACGGCGCTTCGCAAGGCCGCGCTCTGGAACGAGGTGAAGGACAAGCTCAACCAGAGCGGCCTGGGCCTTTCGGGAGGCCAGCAGCAGCGGCTGTGCATCGCGCGGGCCATCGCCACTCACCCGGAGATCCTGCTTCTTGACGAACCGGCGTCGGCGCTCGACCCGATTTCAACCGCGCAGATCGACCAGTTGATCGACGAATTGCGCAATGAATTCTGCGTGGTTTTAGTGACCCACAATCTGGCGCAGGCCGCCCGCGTGAGCGATTTCACGGCGTTTTTGTATTTGGGGGAAATCATCGAATCGGGCCCGACCAAGCAGATTTTCACGGCCCCGCGCGAAAAGCAAACCGAAGATTACGTGACCGGACGGATGGGGTAGGCCGCCGCCGACCCCTTTACATTAAAGAGGTTTGAATTATGTCCCGAGAATCGGTCCTGATCGTCGAAGACGAAGAGGAAATCCAGGAACTCCTTCAGTATAACCTGTCGAAGGACGGGTTCCGCTGCACGGGGGCTTTGTCGGGCGAGGACGCCCTCAAAAAAGCCCGGACGGAACATTATGACTGCATCCTGCTTGATCTTATGCTGCCCGGCATGGACGGACTTGACGTATGCAGGACCCTTAAAAAGGACGAAAAGACGCAAAACGTACCCATTATCATGCTCACGGCAAAAGGGGAAGAGCCCGACATCGTCACCGGCCTTGAGCTTGGAGCCGACGATTATATCGTCAAGCCGTTCAGCCCCAAAGTGCTTATCGCGCGTCTGAAAACGGTCCTTCGCAGGAAATCCGCGGGCCCGGTCGATGAACTCAAATCCGTTGAAATCCACGGCCTGGCCATTCATCCGGGTCGCCGAGAGGTGCTGTTTCGAAATAAACCCCTTGAACTTACCAATATGGAATTCCAGGTATTGCATTTCTTGGCCACGAGACCGGGCTGGGTATTTTCACGCTATCAAATCGTGGAAGGGGTTAGGGGCGACAATTATCCGGTCACCGACCGGTCGGTCGACGTTATGATCGTGGGACTGCGCAAGAAACTCGGCGACGCCGGCAATCTGATTGAAACCGTGCGCGGCGCGGGATATAAGTTTAAGGAATAGCATGTTCCCTAAAAAACTGATCTGGCAATTGTATCTTTCTTACCTGCTCATTATGGGGATACCCGTTCTGATCGTGACGTGGTATTCGGCGCGCTCCTTTAAGGAATTTTATATGGCCCGCACCATGGAAGACCTTAAGAGCAGGGCGGTGCTTTTGGGACCGCGGATTGAAGATCGGCTCGAACGCTCCATGGAAAGCGGGATTGATTCCTTATGTAAAGCGATGGGCGCCATGACCCAAACGCGCTATACCGTAATTTCCCCCACGGGAAAGGTGTTCGGCGATTCGGAAAAAGACCCCGATTCAATGGAAAACCATGCGGACCGCGCGGAGTTTATCGCGGCCATTTCAGGCAAAACGGGCCAGGCCATCCGGCATAGCTACACGCTTGAGCAGGACATGATATACGTTGCCGTACCGCTTATGTGCGCCGGAAAAGTTTGCGGGGTAATCAGGACCTCGCTCCCGGCGCAATCGATACAGTCGGCGCTTTCCCGATTATACGTACGGATTTTATGGGCCGTTTTTTTCATGGCCCTTTTCGCGGCGTTTATAAGCTTTCTGGTTTCACGGAAAATCAGCCTTCCCATCGGATACATGCGCCGCGGGGCCCAGCGCTTCGCCTCCGGCGATTTCAGCGTCAA
>Ga0182027_10000627_pt1 | contig 60514 bp, 52 predicted proteins | sample 712E1DmetaG_FD_121300 | JGI IMG/M metagenome (GOLD analysis project Ga0182027, IMG submission 121300) | Permafrost microbial communities from Stordalen Mire, Sweden - 712E1D metaG (Illumina Assembly) | ecosystem: Environmental > Terrestrial > Soil > Wetlands > Permafrost | place: Sweden...
GCTTGACGGGTTTAAACAGGAAAGGGTTGTCTATCTAAGACAGTTGGGTAAAGGACTGATTGACGAAACTACCTGGGTAAAGGAAGCGCGCCGGTGTGATACCCGTATCGACAGTTTACAGCATGATATTGAGGACATGAGACGCCGGATAGAAACATTGAAACAACAGGCGCTTCATTATGACCGCTTGGATAGCACCCTTGATGACCTGGCATATACCGTTGAACACGCTGAAACCTTTGAACAGAAACGACGTGCATTAGTTATGATAAATATCAACGCCGTTCTTACTCAGGACCATGTTGTCAAGATCAATGGGATTGTACCGGATAAAGTGCAACAGACAAATGCTTCGTTATAGCGGTGTTTTGTGTTCTCAATCCAGATAAATTCCTTTGGATTGTCCGGTGTGTTCGCATAAAAACTTTGAACATCGCTTAATTCTGTCCAGGGGTCGTTCCGTGCCTGAACGTACATCGCCGGCACTGTTATGTCTTTGGCGTAATCAAGCGGCGACATTTTGTCCAGCGGTAAAGCGCCCAGCAGAACGACAAATTTCTTCACCATCGGCATGAACAGCCGGGCCCCCCGCGGTGTGATAAACGTGCCCAGGTAGGTCCTTAGAAACACTTCCATTGAAATCGGCTGCACCAGGAAAAAACATTTCACATTTTTAAATGCTTCCGGATTCTTACTCATCGCGATTATTGTCGAATTTGCTCCCATGCAGAAACTAGCAAATCCGATATCGGCATTCTTGAGCTCATCCCTGCCGCCGATATATTTCAGTGCAGCGGTCACATCCTGATATTCTTTTAACCCGATACTCGCCATCCCTTTGTTCGGGTCCGGACCGCTCTCGCCGTGGTTGCGGAAATCGAACATTAATACCCAGTAACCGGCCCGATGCAAGTGCTGCGCTGTTTTTATAAACTCGATTTCCCGGTTGTACATTTTCGTAATATTTTTATACCCGGTAGTAGAGCCGTATTTCGTCAGCCCGGCGACATGCGTCATCACGATTACTTTATTCATTTCGCCCGGTACCAGCCACCCTTTAATCATGACGCCATCGGCGGATTTGAATTCCATATTCTCGTATTTGAGCCCGTAATCGCCCGGATTCTTCGGCACGGTCTGGCGGTTCTGGTGCATGGCTGAATACGCGATGAAATAGGATAATCCCAGGTACGCTAAAGCCAGGAACATAAACACGATTACAATTATCAGCAAAATCATCATTATTTGGTCCGCCCGTCAATTTGATTTTTTAATATTTTATCATATGCGGACAAAAAGAAAAGGGGCTGAGTTTTCTCAGCCCCAATCCCTGTTTTACAGCGAAAAGAAGGTTATTTATAACCCTTGATGAATTGCTTAATTTCCACTTTAAACAGTTCGTCCACCATTTCTTTAATTTCATCGATGGACAGCATCGAGAAAGTTAACGGATCAAGAAGCAGCGACTGCAGTACTTTCTGCTTGCTCTTTTCGACAATCCCTCTGACTGCCAGTTCCTGGACGTTAACGTTCAGCCGGTTCAGAGCGGCACACTGCTCCGGCAGGTTCCCGACATAAGTCGGATGCACCCCGCCCCTGTCTACCATGCACGGCACTTCCACTACGCAGCCTTCCGGCAAGTTGGGGATGAGGCCGTTATTTTTCACGTTCCCGAAAATCCGTATCTGGTTGCCGGTTTCCATGGCGTTGATGGCGCTGACCGCAATTACGGTATATCTGTGTTCGCCAAGGTCGAAAATTTTTCCGCTCTTCAGGTCGTTTCTCAAGTCTTCAGCCTGTTTTTCGATTAATGGAATGACATACTCCCGGCTCTGGTCGCCGAGTTTATATTTTTCCAGCAGTTCCGGTTTTCTGCGGAAGTATGGTAACGATATCGTCAGGTGGCCGAAACCGGTGCTGAAATAACCGAAAGTTTTGAACATTTCCACTTCCACGGCGCTTTCTTTCCCGGGGGAGCTTTCATGCTCGTCGGAAATCTTGATTTTATCCACCATCTCACGCAGCCGGGGATAAAGATCTTCGCCCTTATATTTTATTTCCAGCAGCCAGGATTGATGGTTCAGTCCGCCGACCGTATACCAGACATCTTTCGCCGGCACCCCGGCCATGGTCCCGAACCGTTCCGATTGTCCGGTCGGATTCGGGCACAGCCCGACATTTTTAACTTTGGAATAATCGTTAATCGCCCAGCAGATCATGGCCATCGGGTTGGAATAATTTAAGAGCCATGCTTCGGGACAAACCTCTTCCATGTCATGGCAGATATCCAGTACATCGGGGATGTGCCGTAAACCTGAAAAGACTCCGCCGACACCCATCGCATCCGACTGGATTTCAAGGCCGCGTTTCATCGTAATCTCACGGTCTTTATTATGCACCGGCCAGCCGCCGGACCGGATTGAAATAATCACATAATCGGCGCCGTCTACGGCTTCCCGCCGGTCCATCGTAGACTCGATTTTCAGATCAGCTTTTTGCTGCTGCACCAGTTTTTTAGCGTAAGCAGTAAACAGGTCCAGTCTTTCTTTGTCAATGTCCATCAAACTGAGTGTGCTGCCTTTAAGTGCGGGATAGAGCATGATATCCGAAATTATGTCCCTCCCGAAGACATAACTTCCCACTCCGATGAGTACGATTTTTGGCATGAGTAAACCTCCTGTGTATTTTGTAATCATGATAGTACTGTTATGAGTTGATGTCAATACGCAAGCACGCTTGTGTTTAACTCAAAATACCTTGAGCTGATTGATTAGAAAATAAATGATAATAAAATGGTTTGATTATTGAATCAGCATCGCGTCGCCGAAACTGTAAAAGCGGTATTTTTCAGAGATTGCGGTTTGATAAGCTTTATCAATCAGTTCCTTGCCGGCAAACGCCGAGACCAGCATCAGCAGCGTCGATTTCGGCAGGTGAAAATTCGTAATCATTGAGTCCACAACCCGGAACTGATATCCCGGCAAAATAAACAAATCCACCCAGCCCTCAAAGGGTTGTACATCGCCACTGCTTTTTTGCGCGGCTGCTTCCACCAGCCGCACGCTGGTTGTACCCACGCATATCACGCGCTTGCCTGATTGCTTGGCCAGATTAATGCTCTCTGCCGTTGTTGCCGGCACCACTCCGAATTCCTGATGGATGCGATGTTCCAACGGATTATCTTCCTGAACAGGCCGGAAGGTATCCAGCCCGACATGCAAAGTAACAAAGCAGCATTGCACGCCTTTCGCTCTTATCTTTCCCAGTAAATCTTCGGTAAAATGCAGTCCTGCCGTCGGTGCTGCTACGCTCCCCTGCCGGTCGGCATATACGGTTTGATATCTGTTCTGGTTGATTAACGGTTCGTGGATATAGGGCGGCAACGCCACCTGTCCCAATTCCGCCAGCAGCGTCTCATCGGAAAATTTAATGACGCGGATGCCGTTTTCCCCTTCTTCAGTCACTTCAGCATTCACTACAATGTTTCTGTTTTCGTTTGAGAGTTCTAACAAAGCCCCTTTTTTAACACGCCGTCCTGGTTTTACCAGCGTTTCCCAGCGGTTTGGTTCCAGCCGTTTTAATAAAAGTATTTCCACGATGCCGCCGGTGCCGGTTTTCTTTGCCGATAAACGCGCCGGTATTACGCGGCTATCGTTAAATACCATCACATCCCCGGCCTGCAAAAAATTCAGTGTATCCTGAAAATGTCGGTGCTCAATTATACCGGTTTGCCGGTTCAGCACCAGCAGCCGGGACGTATCCCGCGGTTCGATGGGTTTTTGGGCAATCAACTCCTGGGGCAGCTCATAATCAAAATCGTCGGTGCGCAAATTATCTTCCTGTTTCTTATTTATCTCTTTTCATTATATTCTTTGCTGTAACCCATATTAAAGAAATAAAGTGCAACTTGCGTACAAAACAGCTAGAATAATTTGAAGGCATCACATAATAGCGAGGCATTTATCATGAATAAAAACGTAAAAGCAGAAATTATTTCCATCGGCACGGAACTGCTCCGCGGTGAAATCACCGATACCAACGCCGTATATATCGCTTCACAGCTGCCGCTCATCGGCATCGAACTGCAGCGCATCACCACTTCCGGCGACGACATCAAGAAACTGGCGCAAATAATCCGTCAGTCCCTGAGCCGTTCTTCGGTCATTATTACTACCGGCGGGCTGGGCCCAACCCAGGATGACCTCACCCGTGAAGCGATTGCATTAGTGCTCGACGAAGAACTGTTCACCGACCAGGACCTGGTTAACGAACTCAAAGCACAATTCATCCGCATGGGTCGGGAAATGCCGCTGTCAAATCTCCAGCAGGCGATGCGCATTCCTTCGGCGGCGTCTTTGCCCAACCCCAGGGGCACCGCGCCCGGCTGGTGGGTCGAAAAAAACGGCAAAGTTATCGCCGTGATGCCCGGTCCTCCACGCGAAATGCTGCCGATGTGGCAGAATGAAGTCCTTCCACGGCTTAAAACCCGTTTCCCGGTTGATGTCATCCAGGCAAGGACGATAAAAACTTTTTCCATGCAGGAAGCTAAAGTCGGCGAACTGGTACAGCCATATTTCGAAACCGATAATCTAACGCTTGGGATATACGCCAAACCGGACGGCATCCAGTTACGTTTAATCGCTAAGGGCAGTAATGCCTCGCATTTACTGGATGTCGCCGAAAAAGGTATTAAGGAAAAACTGGCGCCTTACGTTTGGGGTACCGGTGAAGATACCCTCGAAGGGGTTGTCGGGCAGGCGTTGAGTCATCAAGGCCTGACTTTGGCTACTATTGAGCAGTTCACCGGCGGTTTACTGGGACATATTATCAGCAATTCCACTCTCAGCCTGCGTTTCTATCGCGGCGGCATCATCGTTAAATCAGATTTAGCTGACATAGGGTTGGGGTTTCCCGTTACCGATCCCGTAAGCGGTCCGGTAGCAGAAGCCATGGCACAAGCAATCAAAGACCGCTTCTCCGCCGATATCGGTTTAAGCATTACCGGGGTAGATTGTCAACGCGCCCTGTCCAACCAGTCCGATGTTGTCTATGTCGGCGTGGCCGATGCTTTCGGTACGAAAAGCTGGACGCAGCAATTCATGATTAACCGGTCCGATTCAGTGGAGCGCGCGGCCGTCAGTGCCCTTTTCCATCTGCGGGAACGCCTGATCGAAAACAAACTTATGGATTATGTAAAGTAGTATCATTTAAAGTAGTTCTTGATACTACTGAAACTGCTCGGCATTAATTTCAGCACTACCGGAAATTGGTTCAGAAAAAATCCGGATAACTTGGAATTGGTAATCACGCTGATGTTATCGTATTTCACAATTACGGCCAGTATCGCGCTGATAGAGAGCACCCCCAGGATAAATCCGATTACAGCTCCGCCCAGCTTATCCACCCAGCCCAGCATGATACTCTTGACTATCGAGTGTAATATCGTACCGATAATGGCAGCAACAATCATTACCGCCACTAAAATAATCACGAACGCAGCGATGTTCGCCGCATTTTTGTTGGAAATAAAAGTGAGCACGTTCCCCAGTTGGATATAAAAATGCGCTGCCAGGATAATCCCTACAATCAAGCCGATTATGGACGGCACAGTACGTATCAACCCTTCCATTAATCCGGTCAACACCGAAATGGCGAGATAAACGATGATGATGATATCAACCCAGTTCATATTTTCCCCTCCCAATTAACTGAATCGTCAGGAAGATGGTAATCATATTTGCCAAACAGGTAGTTTTGATTGTATCATACTGCTACTGATTGTTAAAACACCCTGCATGATACAGCCGGTTTAACGACGCATCAGGAAGGAATTATGGCGGAATATTCGGTTACTTTTTTACCGGATAACAAAAAGATAAAAGTTGCGGACGGCGTTACGCTGCTGTTCGCCGCAGCTGAAGCCGGAATTATAATTGACAGCCTATGCGGCGGCGACGGCCTGTGCGGCGAGTGCCGGCTCCAGGTAATCCATGGCATAGCCATGGCGGATAAAAATGCCATTTCGTTCTTTACCAAAGATGAAATCGAGCATGGGTATGTATTGGCCTGCCGCACAAGAATAACAGATAATCTGGTGGTACTCATCCCGCCGAAATCTGCTGTGGAGCAGGAAAAAATACAACTGGAAGGTACCTCCTTGGCGTACAGTGGACCGGAAGATATCGTGCTGCAAAAAAACCTGCAGCATACGGTTTTTCATTTTGACCCGCTGGTGAAAAAAGTCTATCTGGAATTGCCCATTCCAACTTTGGAAGATAACGTGTCCGATATTGACCGCATTACCCGCGAATTGCAAAAAATCAGCAGCTACGAAAAATTTGAGATTTCGCTGCTCTGCCTGCAAAACCTGACCGAAAAACTACGCGCCCATCACTGGAAAGTCACGGTAACATTTGCCCGCCATAACGGCATAGGCCGCATATTGCAAATTGAAAGCGGCGATACCACCGCCAATCATTTTGGCATGGCCGTAGACGTCGGCACCACCACCGTGGTTGTACAGCTGGTCAATCTCAAAACAGGTAAGGTGGTCGCAGTTAAAGGCAGTCACAATCTGCAGGCCCGGTTCGGGGAAGATGTGATTTCCCGTATGATTTTCGCCTGTGTCCGCGGTTCCCTCGCGCCGGTCCATCAGGCCGTAATTACCAATATCAACAGTCTGGCGCAGGCGTTGGCTGTGGAAAACGATGTTAAGATTCACGATATTACTGCTGTTGTTGCGGCGGGGAATACTGTGATGAGCCATTTCTTGCTGAACATGACTCCATGTTCGATCCGCCTGGAACCATATGTTCCCACAACCACGGTTTACCCCCAAATATTCGCGCGGGAAGTGGGTATTGAAATAAATCCCGAAGGCATCCTTGAAGTCGCCCCCAGCATCGCCAGTTATGTCGGCGGCGATATTGTGGTCGGCGTCCTCGCCTGCGGTATGGCTGACAAACCGGAAATCCGCTGTTTAATTGATGTTGGAACTAACGGGGAAATCGTTATCGGCAACAACGAGTGGCTGGTCTGCTGTTCCGCCTCTGCCGGGCCCGCTTTTGAAGGGGGCGGAGCGCGTAACGGCATGCGGGCTGTGAAAGGAGCAATTGAAAAAATAGAAATTAATGATGGCGATGTCTCTTATCAAACCATCGGTAAAGCCAAACCACGCGGCATCTGCGGTTCCGGTTTGATTGATGCCGTTTACGAACTGGTCCGGAATCACATCATCGAACCGCACGGCAAGTTCAGCGACGCGGTCAAATCCAAACGTTTGATAAAAACGGACGGGGAATTACGCTTTATCTTTGCTTTCGAGGATGAAACGGAAACCGGCGAAACGATATCTTTATCAGAATCCGAAATCGCCAATCTGATAAAATCAAAAGGGGCCATCTTTGCCGCGATTAAGTCGCTGGTAGACTACGTCGGGCTCAGCTTCGACCAACTGGAAAATATTTATGTCGCCGGCGGGTTCGGCAGTTCTTTGAATATCCCTAAAGCCATCGCTATCGGATTGATTCCGGACATTGATGTGAAACGGATTCAGTTTATCGGCAACAGTTCGCTCACCGGGGCGCGGCTGACGTTAACATCAATTACCGCATTTGAAGATTCGCTTAAAATTGCCCGCCGCATGACCAACGTCGAGCTATCCAACTACACGCCTTTCATGAATGAATTTATCGCCGCTTTGTTCCTGCCCCACACCGATTTAAAGCTGTTCCCTTCGGTTAAATACTCGCTTTAATTTAAAATCCTACGTTATTCTTTCTCTTCCGCTTTTGCCTTTACCAGCAATATCGGAACGCTGCTGCCGTGGAATACCTTCTCGGCCACGCTGCCCATTGCCCACCGGCTGAACCCGGAACGCCCATGGCTGGCCATGATTATCAGTTCCGCGTTTTCACTGCGGGCAAAATCCACAATCTGTTCGGCAGCTTCTCCCATTAGTACCGTAATTCCGGCCTTGACGTCTTTTTTTTCCAGGCCTTCGGCCACTTCCGCCAGGTAGCGCTGGCCCTGTTTCAGCATTTTGCCGGTGACTAACGGTACTTTCAGCGAAGCATCGAATTCAAACTTGCGCCCGGTATACGGCCGGTCGCTGAAAGCGATATCCGGTGCAAAATAATCCTGTTCTGCGGCTTTTTCCCCATTGCTGTTTTTCGGGGTTAAATTCACCACTCTTTCCATCACCGTTATCAGGATCACTTCTTCTGTTCCCATCCCTTTAAATATACCTTCTACATGAGGGATTACACATTCCGCCAGTTCCGAGCCGTCCAGCGGCACGATAATTTTCTTATACATTTTTACTTTCTTCCCGTTTTACTTTTTCGCCATTTTTTCGTATTTTTCAATCAGGATATAAACTGCATAATCAAATAGCAGTAAAATGCGGTTTGAACTCTGTAAAACCAGATACATATCGGAGGTCGTGTTAAACAGGTCAGAAGTTTCGGCATAAAGCCAGACATACCGACGCATCATGATTAATGCATATACCGCTTGGGACAACGGTACGCGCCGGCTGTATTGCTCCTCCGCGTAGCCGGTCGCATCCATTATGCTCAGTACTTCTTTGTAAGGATTCTCAGCAAAATACATCCGCCTCAGATTCTTGTAAATAAAAGATGCGTGCCGCAGGCAGCTTTCACGCGGGTTGCAGACAAAAGTAGATGTATGCGAGTTTTTAAGGATGGATTGCAGCCATTGTTCCGCAATTTCATCGGCGTGCTGGCTGCATAAATCCATCAACCTGTCAGAAAGGGCTTTCTGTGTCATATTACACCTCCTGATTATTTCCCGTAATCCGAGGTAAAATGCCGAGTTGCGCTGTTCTGACTTTCCGGCAAAGATGAGATATTGAAGTGGACCCTTTTGCTTGTACCCATATCATAGTGAAACAAAAGATAAAAAGCAACAGGAAATAATCTCAAAATATTATATTTGTTTCATAGTTGTTATTATTCACGCGGCAACCTAATGATTAACCCCTTTTCTTCGTCCGGGAACACTCAATGGTACATTCATTTTCCTGTTGACAACAGTGATACCTTATGATAAACTTTTTGCAATCTGGGGCAGATTCAGTACCGAATAACACTCATAATCTGTCTTTGATTTGTCTGGCGTCTCAAATAAAAAAGGAGGTTCATATGAAAAGACGGCCAATATTATTTGCCCTTGCGTTTTTCCTGGTAATCTCGCTGGTATTGGCTTCCTGTTCGCAGTCAACCACTACCACCGCCACTACTGCAACTCAGGTAACAACCACAACTGTTATGACCACCACCACTTCAGCACCGGTAAACACGACAACTTCTTCCACCGGGGGACCTACATCAACAGTTACCACCAGCGTTTCCGCCACTTCCACCGGCAACTGGTGGGATAACCTCGGCACACCGCAGTACGGCGGTCATATCACAATCGCCTCCAACAGCAACATCCTCACTTTCGACCCGATCCTGGGGACTACCAACACTTCCTGGAATTTCGCCTGGCAGGAACAGCCTTTTACCGATAATTGGACGTTGAACCCATCTGTTTTTGCCTATAACATCAGCTTCCGTCCTCCTGATTATGCTGCCGGCTGCCTCGCCGCTACCTGGCAATTTTCCCCGACGGATATCAACACCTTTATTATTACACTGAAACAAAATGTCTATTTCCAGAATATAGCGCCGGTTAACGGCCGTCAGCTTACTTCGGCTGATGTTGTTTACAGTTACGACCGCAACCTCGGCTTAGGGGATGGCTTCACAGCCCCCGCTCCCATCTGGGCAACTTCGCCGCAGGCTTCCATCAAATCTGTTACCGCCATTGACAAATATACCGTATCTTTCACCTGGGTAAACACGAACCCGGAGTCCATTGCCGAAAATATGCAACAGGCCAGTATCGTCAACGTTATTATCCCATCCGAAGACGTTGTCGCCAGTAACGGTACCAATACCTGGCATAATCAGTCCGGTACGGGCCCTTTCATTTTGTCTGACTGGGTTGACGCCACCGCTATGCAATTAACCGCCAGCCCTACCTATTGGGGATACGACGAACGATTCCCCCAGAACCGGCTCCCTTATATAAGCGGCATGACCGTTCTTATTATCCCCAATACCTCCACCGCATTGGCCGCGATGCGCGTTGGTAAAATTGATTATATGGGCAGTAACGCCCAGTTTACCCCGACAGTCATGGCCGGTTTACAGCAGACCAATCCCAGCATTAATATTATTAAACTCCCGGCCGCCGCTTTGGATATCCTGCCCAAGAGTTCGGTAGCTCCTTTTAATAATATCAATGTGCGTATCGCCATGCAGCAAGCCTTGAATTTGCCTTTAATCGCCAGTAGTTACTATCAGGGCACCGCTAACCCTAATCCCCAAACCCTGGTCTCTTATTACATCGCCGGTTGGGGTTGGCCATATGCGCAATGGCCGGCCGCTCAGCAGGCTGAATACGCCTACAACCCGACTAATGCCAAAGCACTGCTTGCCGCTGCCGGTTTCCCCAATGGCTTCAGCACGACTTTGTATTTCGATTCCAATAACGACGCGGATTTGTTGAGTATCGTGCAGTCGGAAGAAGCCGCTGTCGGGATTAACATCACACTGAACTCGATGGTTTCCGCTACTATTAACTCTTTTGTTACCACCCCGGCCTGGAACGGTCTCGCTCAGCGGGGCGTCGGCTTAATCGGGCGTATCCTTGCGCCGCTTCGTGTCTTGCCTGAATTCACTCCGGGCAACTCGGTTAACTTTGAAGGCTGGAACGACCCGGTATACACCGCCATTTATAACAATGCGATGGCCGCCACCGATATTACCAGTATCAAAGGGTACGTTCAGCAGGCTTGCCAGTACGTTACCCAGCAGCACATTTTAATTAGTCTGGTAACGCCCACAGGGTATTGCCTTTGCCAGCCTTGGCTCGTAGGTTACAACGGACAAAATGCCGCTTTCGGTAACCTGGTAAATACATATGCTGCCCGTTTTTGGATTAATGCGGCGGTGAAAAACGCTCAATAAAATCGCTTCCGTTTAGTTATCCTTAACAAAAAGGGGCTGGGTTTTTAACCCAGCCCCTTTAATTTATTTAATTTTGTAAACAAAGACGTAAGTTGAAATTACTTTTTCAGGAAGTCAATCATAACCTGCGCTAATTCTCCCGGTTTTTCCCAGGGATTAACACCGTTTAAAATCTTGACTTCGCTGTTTTTAATCGCCGCTTTCATGGCGTCAACCCGCACCAACATCGGGCTTTTCGGGCTGCTGTACAGCAGTAATGTCGGGGCTTTGATTTTCGGAAGCTGCGATTCGGGGTTATATGAGAAAAGCGCCCGGTGAGACGCGCCCGTGCCTTCACCCAAACCGGATTTCAAATACTCAATCGTAGACCGGTTCACCGACGGTAAATTGGCCCCCGGTTTTCCCCCGCGTGATTTCCAAACCTCCAGCATGTGTGTGCCGTCGTCTTTTAATACCACGTGTTCGTTGGCATATTCGTCCTGTGTCGCCTTCCGTTCAGTTTCGTCCAGGAAAATACCGTCCCACAAAATCAGTTTATTAACCCGTTCGGGATGGGTTGCAGCGATTTCCATTGCGAACGACCCGCCCAGCAGATGTCCCGTAATATTAACCTTTTTGAGCTTCATCGCGTCAATAAAATGCATGATGTTCCGGACATAATCATCAAATTCCGGTTCCTGCTTCGGCAAATCGGTGTTGCCGTAGCCCAGCACATCCATCGCGATCGCCCGGTAGCTTTTACCCAGGAACGGCAGCATTTCGGTAAATTCATCGGATGATAACCCGGCTTTGTGCAACAGCAGTAATGGTTCACCGCTGCCCTCCGTGCGGTAATGCACCTGCCCTTCCGGGGTATCCGCGTAGCCTCGTTTCAACTAATTGCCTCCTCACATAATATTTTAAACATTTTACATTAACTAAAGTTCTGCATCCAATAAACCGAAATCGGTATATTTGAAAAATCGCGCTCTATGTCTTTTGCAGTTTGGTATCTTGTTACTGTTATTTCGCATTGCCGAATTCTTGGTCAAAGCGCTAAATAATAAACAAATATTTAACATATATTCGTTTTAAATTAAGGTGCAACCACCGTTACCAGCACCGGTGAGCTGGTAATTCCACTCAAGGCCGCGTTGACCTTCGCGCTGCCGGCGGATACACCGTACACCGAACCCCTCACCGAAACGGTTAGCACCGTATTGTTAAAACCTGTCCAGGTTGCGGAATTGGTGATATCTCCGGTTGAACCGTCGGCATAAGTCGCAGTAGCAGTTAACTGCAGGTTGTTATGAACAGTTAAGTCAGGGGGATCACTGGGCGTGATTGCAATGGAAACGATTTCAGCTTTCGCCGTTGTCGTCGGTACCGTTGTTTTGGCGGCACATGCCGTCAAACCGGTAATCAGGACGGCCAATAATCCAATCGTAAGACAATAAGCAGCGAACTTAATTATTTTGCCTTTCAATTTAATTTGCCTCCCTGCCAACTTTATTGCAACTAATATATCACATTTTTTCGCCGGTAAACTGAAATATTTTTAATATTTTAAAACTCCTGCATGGTTTACACTAAAAATATTTTATTATTTGATATCTAATATTGTACAACTATTTGAGTGTAATTGATTATATTATTTTGATACTTATTTATTCAATATTTTACCTTGACAAATTGTAGAGCTAATGATAAAGTGTTCTCTAAATCGTCACAAAAAAATAAAAAGGGAGGTAAATTGAGGTGAAACGCAAATTTATCTGGTTTGGTTTATCCTTGATGTTAGTTGCAGCGATTTTGCTGGCATCATGCAGTTCGGCAACAACGACCACAAACGCCACAACTACAACCACGACCACATCCACGGTCGTAACACCAACGACCACCACTTCCACGTCCGTTGCAACAATCCCCGTATCGACTACTACTTCCACCCCGGCAACATCCAATGTCACTACCACTTCCACCGGCAACTGGTGGGACAGCCTGGGAACACCGCAATACGGCGGGACAATCACTGTTTCACAAACCGGGGACCTAGTTCAATGGGACCCGTATTACACGGGCGGCACGAACATTCTTACTATGTATTTACAACAGATGGATGCCGACAACTGGACAATCAATCCATCATCATTCGCCTTCCAGTTTATTTTCCGCCCACCGGAAGATTTGGTTGGCAGTCTTGCTCAAAGCTGGTCAATGCCTGATGTCAACGATTTCGTCGTTGTCCTGCGGCAAAATGTTTATTGGCAGAATATCGCCCCGGTCAACGGACGTCAGTTCACTGCTGCCGATGTCGTTTATGACATGGACCGCATGTATGGTCTGGGCGGCGGTTTCACCACCCCCAGCCCCTATGCCAGTTCCGATGTCATATCCCGCGCAGCAATGAACTCGGTTACGATTACCGCTCCCTGGACAGTGGATTTCCACTGGACCAACGGCAATGTTGAAAACATTTTGGAAACCCAATTGGATGAAGGCACCGCCTCTCAGGATTACGTCGCTCAGGAAGCTGTATCTCTGTGGGGTAACCTTAACGATTGGCACCATGCCATCGGCACAGGGCCCTTTATCTTAACCGACTTTGTAGATAGCAGTTCCGCGACTGTTGTCCGCAATCCCACTTATTGGGGATTCGATGAACGTCATCCTGCGAATCAACTGCCTTATGCTAATGGCGTCCATGTTCTGATTATTTCTAACGTCCCAACTGCGTTGGCCGCACTTCGTACCGGTAAAATCGACCTGGTAGAAGGCAACTCCATCCAGGCAGCTACTGCCATGACGACTACCAATCCTTCCATCGTGCAGGTCGCTATCCCGCAGGCTGCCGAAGGTATGGCCCTCTGCAACGCTCAGGCACCTTTTAACAACCTCCAGGTCCGCGAGGCCTGTCAATTAGCCCAGAACCTGCCGTTAATTGCCCAGACTTACTACAACGGCACCGTTTCTGCCATTCCTCAATCTTTAACCTTGAGTACCATGGGCGGCGGTTGGGGCGACCCGTATACCAGTTGGCCGGCCGATTTACAGGCGCAGTTTGCCTATAATCCGACGCTGGCTAAACAGCTTCTGACACAGGCCGGTTACCCCAACGGGTTTACAACCACCTGCGTGGCAAACAATACTTCCGACCTTAGCCTGATGCAAATTATGGTCAGCAATTTTGCAGCGATTGGCATTACCGTCAACGTCACACTGATGGATAATGCTTCATGGGGGACATATTGCATCAGCAACAAGAAATCTACTGCCATGAGCTTCTGCGACGGACGCCCGTTCGGGAACGCTTATTCCCCGGTCCGGCAGTTGCAGTTGTTCCGCACCGGGTACGGCGGCGACTACAGTCTTGTCAGCGACCCGACGTTTGACGCCTTCTACCCCGCGGCCATTGCCGCAACCGATGTTCCCACCATTAAGAATATTGTTGCTCAGGCTAACCTCTATGTTGCCCAGCAGCACTTTGGAGTATCTCTTGTTTCACCCAACTTCTACTCTTTTGTGCAACCGTGGCTTAAGGGCTACAACGGACAAAACGGCGCATGGCAATCCGGTTTCTACATGGCTCGCTATTGGGTTACCTCTCACTAAACTTATTCTGTTATAAACCCAATATCAATAAGAGAAGGCCTCCTTTACCGAGGCCTTCTCTTTTGTTACATATATAACCTGTTTCCCAAAATTTGTTAGCACATTTTTTATAGAAATTACTTAACCGGTGCCTGATAAAATTACTGCGTTACAATAATTCAACATATTTATTGAAAAATGGTGCTCACGATACGGTCGGGCTAAAAACCCGACCGCCCATAATTGGTTACAAATACAATTATTTTTTATGATAACTATATTTTTTGACGCTCTAAGTCTGCTCGTCATCAGATGGCTGCAGTACGGAGCGACTCGAACGTATGATGAGAAAATTACCCGAATCTTGTGACGTCATTATCACACGGACAGGGGCTGGTTTTATGCCAGCCCCTGCGATACGTTGTCTTTTTCGGAAAATTGGATTAATGCCCCATCTTCTTTTTCAAATCATGGTCAATCCAAAACCGCGCCGGGTAGAAGAACAGCAACTGCGGGCTGCCCGCCGGGGAACATACCGAGCCGAATTGTCCGTGATACCCCTTAAACCACGGCTGGTGCAGCGAATATTGCATCGGTTTCAGCAAAGAAATCGCGAAATGCTGCCGGGCCACCCGTTCGTTTGCGTCCTTTAATATTTGCTTCAGCTCGTCCTCGCTGGCGGCTGCCGCCGCTTTTGGCAGGTAGGCGTCGAAAACCGGGTCGCTGATCATCATGTGGTTGGACGAATAGCCGGTATGCAGCCGGTTCAGTTGCCGGATCGGTTCGTAACTGTGACCGTAGGGATTTACAGCCGCGTAAGCCAACTGGTCGTGTTTGCGGTTGGTCACCACAAATGCTGTCCAATCCGTGGATTCCATCGGCCGGATTTCCATATCAATACCCACTGCAGCGAAATAACCCTTCACGATGTTCAGCAACTGCATGTCTGCCGAAGTATTGGCCACGATGTTGGTCTTAAATCCGTTGGGATATCCCGCTTCTGCCAGCAGATTTTTCGCGTTCTGCGGATTATAGGCGTATTCGTCTTTCAATTCCTGCGGCCAAATTTCATAGGGAAAACCCCATCCCTTTAATTCCCGTCCCGTCAGCGTCGAAGGAATCGGTTCGACCGTTCCCTTGTAATAATCTTTTGATATTGCCTGTAGGTCAACGGCCATTTGCATCGCCGCTCTCACTCGCACATCGTTAAACGGCGGTTTGTCATGCCTGGGATCGATTGTTACTGCGGTTTGCGGCATCGAAATCTGGATGATTTCCGGATTGGATTTCTTCATTTCCATCGCCAGTACCTGTGATATCTGGTCTACGGCGTCAATTCTGCCGGCGCGCATCTCCGCCAGCGCTTCTTTCGGGTCGGGAATAATTCTTAATGTCAATTTGTCCGCATACGGCAGTTTATGCTGCGGATACCGCTCGTCGTGACCCCAGTAATTCGGGTTCCGCTCCAGATAAGCGTGATTATCCGCGACGAAATCCTTCAAAATCCAGGGGCCGGTACCTTCGGCATGGTGCCAATCCTGGGTATCGCCGTATTTTTTCACCACGTCCGGGCACTCGATGCACAACGTCGTCCCCACTTCCTGCAGCGCGTCAATAATCAATTCGCGGTTCGTGGTCCCCCAATTAAAAACCACGGTGTATTTATCCGGGCATACCACCGATAACAGCTTTTTAAAAGCCGCCACATCCGCCCGGGCCGGACTTGGCTTGTTATATCCGCTCCCCAGGCCGTACATTCGATGAAAATGAAATGCAATGTCGTCCGCTGTCAGTTCCCGTCCGTTCGCCGGCGGAATATTTTGCCAGTGAATCCCTTTACGCAAGTGCACTGTGAAAGTTTTCTGGTCGGTAAATTCATAACTTTCCGCCAGATGGCCCTTGACATATTCGTTCGGACGCAAATTTCGCACATAATCAAAGATTTTCGGGTCCAGCGTCCAATCGTCCACAAAGAGTTTTTCCATCCACGCCGTGTGTATCTGCGTGAGGTGTACGCCGTTATACGGGTCAAGGTTTACGATTTTCCTGTTTAACCGGTATGTCAGTTCACCGCCGTATTGTGGCTTTCCCAGTTGTTCCCACCAGTTTCCGCTTGCTTTTGCCATCGCACTTCCTTCCTGAATATTGTTTTGCTTGATGCATTGACGTGTGTTTCTACGTTCTTGCCAACAATGTTATACCAAGCCAATTATATTGTAAAGTTAACTCTCTTTTGTTATTTCCCATCGCAATGGTTATAGAAAATCATTTCTTAGTAAGTCCGAAATATTATTAGAAAGAATTTATTATTTTACCGCGAATTTACAAATTTCCGGCGTCGTTTTAACAATTCCCTGTTATTCTTTCATTATGTATCAATTACTTAAAGATGTATTATAACTTAAGTGTCGAGGTGAATCCTATGGATAAATATTTCAAACTATTACTGGTTTCGTCTTTAATCTGCTGTATTTTGTTCGCCGGTTGTCAAACTGCGACTGCCACGACTTCATCAACGGTTACAACATCAACGACTCCGTCCGGAACTTCAATTTCTCCTTCTTCGACAATAACTACCACAGTTTCTCTATCCTCCCCTTCTACCACCTTAACCAAGGCTGCTGTTACGCTATCTTCAACTACAACAATTACCGGCACGATTTTTTCCTCTACCCCCGCTCCCACAACGATTCTCCCGTCAACCACAGGCACTGCCATATCTAATGCGCCGGTTCCCACCCTTTATCAATCCCTTTACAGCCAGTTGCAAAGTTATGTCACCTCCAATTTCAGCCAGATTACTTCGCAGTGGAACGGTAGTTCCTATCCGGTAAATTATGCCGCCGAGCTGGTTACCGCCGATACCAATGCCGGCCCCGGTATCCTGCAAAGCAGCGAACAGCAGGCGATGCTGAACGAATTGAATTGCGAAGCTGCTATGGGGGTAAAAGCAGTCACCATCGAAATCGGCTGCCCCGTCTTTGACCCCAACTTCTATATCTTTTCCGGTCAAACAGCAGTTCAGGCCCAGCAAACCGTGCAATCCTGGCTCAACTATTATCAGTCTCTCGTGCAGGCGATTCATCAGTACGGTCTGAAAATGATTGTCGAAGCTAATCCGCTGCTCACTTATTACATCAACAGCGATTCCTCTTTCAATCCCGGTCCTTACTATAAAACTTTGAGTTTTACTGCTTATGAGCAGATGCGCAGCCAGAATAATATCATCATCGCGCAGCAAATCAAGCCTGATTACCTGATTTTACAGGCCGAACCCCAGACGGATGCGATAAACGATTACCGTCCCGAGCTGAATAATGCCTCACAGGATGTTGTTATGATTAACCAGTTCGTCAACGACCTGAACAACGCCAATATATCCGGGCTGCATACCTCAATACTTATCGGTTCCGGGGCAGGCACCTGGCAGCCTGATTGGAAATCGTATTTTACGGGGCTCGTTGCTATTCCCGGCCTGGATAAAATCGATACGCATCTTTATAATTTCCAACCGGGGGTTAACCAGTTGGGCGAAGTTGCCATTGCGGAACAAATCGCCGATATGGCTCATGCCGCCGGCAAAGGCGTCACGATGTCCGAATTTTGGTTTGATAAGTCTGCGACACTGGTCGGTCTGACAGAAAACGGTGATTCAATTACCGATATGCGGGTCCGCGATATGTTTAGTTTTTGGTCGCCCCTCGACGTCCAGGCCTTACAGATATTATCCGACCTGGCCAACTTTAAGCATTTCGATTATGTCAGTGCTTTCGGATTTTATAATTGGTTTTCTCTTGTAGATTATAATTCTTTGAACTCGGTGCCTGTGTACCCGCCGTTAACCGATACTCAGAACACAGCTGTTGATAGTCAGATAACCATGTCGCAGAATCAATCCGCCAAACTCGCGATGTCCAATAATCTACTATCCCCGGTCGGTAAAGCTTATCAGTCTATAATTTCGGGTCAGGCAAAGTGAAATTTAAGGTTTTATACAGGGGTTTCCAGCCTTCCACGCTTCCTTTGCGAGAAATCCGCCTCAGGCGGATGACGCAGCAATCTCTAATTTTGTCTGATAGTCTATGCCTGTCAATACGGAATAATGTGTCCTCTGATGCCGCTCCATTTTACCGCTGCCTTTGCTTTGCCGGAAAATAAGATTCTTAATATCCCGTTCTTTATCTCATCTGCTATAATATCTTTGGTTGCTAAACCACGCTTTTAAATCCCGATAAATATATTTGGAATTGCGTTTTGCTTATTCCAGGGATTATTGGAGATGAATGTGCTCGAAATTTTATTGAACCAGGAATTACAGGATGTTGTTGACGAAATTGCCGAAGTATCCGGCTACATGTGGGAAAGGGGCTGGGCGGAACGCAATGCCGGTAATTTCACGGTTGATGTTACCACTTTGTTACCCCGCGATATGAAGAACGGCAACCAGTTTTTAACCATCCCCATGGCATTTGCGCAGCCTGAACTCGCCGGCCGCAGTTTTATCGTCAAAGTCGCTGGCGCGGCCATGCGCAACGTCGCCCGCAATCCTAAAAAACATTTGCTGCTGATTACTATATCCGAAGACCTTAAAGGCTACCAGGTCCTCTGGGGCGGCGAAGGCATCAACAGTAAACCGACCTCGGAATTCATTTCTCACCTTAAAATTCATCAGTATATCCGCCGCCATAATTTACCGGTAACCACCTTCCTGCACACGCATCCGCCGCATTTGATTGCGCTTTCTCAAATTGAAAAATATCTCAAGGAAGAGATTATCGACCACTTGCTTATCGCCATGCACCCGGAAGTTGAAATCGTTATCCCGGACGGTGTTGGTATCGCGCCTTATCGTCTGCCCGGCAGCGAAGCCCTCGCTGATGTCACCGTATCCGCGCTGGAAAAACACCATGTTATTCTCTGGGAAAAACACGGCTGTGCCGCCGTCGCAGCCAGTATCGCCGATGCTTTCGATTATATTGATATCATGGAAAAGTCTGCCACGATCTTCTTCCTGTGCAAAGGCTCCGGCTATACACCTCAGGGCATCAGCGATGAACAGCTGGCCGAAATTACCGGTAAATTCAAAACCAAATAACTTTTTATCGACATATCCTATCATCTACATACGCTATAAAAACTGCTTGAAGAGAAAACATGCAGTTTTTATTCATCTTCAGTTCATCTTAGATTAACGGCCATTTCATGTTTGCATGCTAAACTGATTTTAGTAAGTCGAACAAAAGCGAAAACTTTAGGCTAAACAAATAACGGAACAGCTCGAAACGAGGTGGGGCTGGTGACCAAGGGGGTTGGATAAAATGTTAAATTGGGAACTTAAATCCTGTAAACGTTGTGGCGGCGACATTTTTATTGACCGCGATGCCGACGGTTGGTATGAACAGTGCTTGCAGTGCAGTTACCGCCGGGATATTTTTGGTTTTACCAAGCAATTAGTCCCCGTTCATATCCGGCATACTCCCCGTGAAGATTGGAGCAAACATAAAGAAAATTAACATCACCAGGATTCCAGGATAAAATCCGGCGGGTTGTTCATCTCCTCAACCCGCCGGATTTGCCGAAACAACAAATATACTTTCATCTATTTATTTTTACGTTTGAACCAACAACTTACGGTTCATCGGACCGACAATTTTACTTTTGTGCCTTAATTTCAATGTGCTCTCTGGGTATTTTTAGTTTTGCACTCAACTCATCGGCAAATGCCTCTGCGTCTTTGCTGTGTTCAAAAAGCATCACAGGCATTCCGGTTTTTTCCTCGATTCGTCCGTTAAACTGCCCGATGTGCCCATCCGCGAATTTGTGGATATCCTGATTTCTAATCGAATTGAATTTTTTTGTGATGTGCACCTCGTGTAGCGCTCTGAAACTCGGCGTTTCTCCATCCTGTTTGCCGAATTTATGTACCCTTTCCTGCTCCATCATATTTCACCTCGCAAATATATTTTGTGTGTTTTAACCGATAATCGCTTTTAAATCTTCTTCCGGCGTCGTTATCGGTTTCAAATTGAATTTTTCGACCAGTATTTTCGCCACGTTCGGCGAAATGAATGCTGGCAGCGTCGGCCCCAAATATATATTTTTAATGCCGAGCGATAGCAGTGTCAGTAGTATGGCCACAGCTTTCTGTTCGTACCAGGAAAGTACCAGTGTTAGCGGCAGTTCGTTTACCCCGACATTGAAAGCGTCTGCCAGCGCCAGCGCTACTTGAATCGCCGAGTATGCATCGTTGCATTGTCCCATGTCCAGGATTCGCGGCAATCCGCCGATTTCTCCTAAATCCAAATCGTTAAAGCGGTATTTGCCGCAGGCCAAAGTCAGAATTACGCTGTCTTTCGGCGTTCTTTTTACAAACTCCGTGTAGTAATTGCGGCCCGGTTTAGCTCCGTCGCAGCCTCCCACTAAGAAGAAATGCTTAATCATTCCTGATTTCACCGCCGCCGTAATCGTATCCGCAGCGCCCAACAACGCATTCCGGGCAAAGCCGGTAGTTAACTGGGTGCCACCATTGATGCCCTTAAATTGTTTACCTTCTTTCCAACCGCCCAGTTCGATCGCCTTCATGATAATCGGGGCGAAGTCCTTTTTACCATTTTTATCATGGATATGCTTCACTCCTGGGTATCCAACTACAGCAGTGGTAAATACGTTGTCCATGTAGGCGGCTTTTGGCGGCATCAGGCAATTCGTCGTAAACAGAATCGGAGCCGGTAATTCGGAGAATTCTTTTTGCTGGTTCTGCCATGCCGTCCCGAAATTACCTTTTAGCTGGGAATATTTTTTTAATTCTGGATAGCCGTGTGCCGGCAGCATTTCCCCGTGGGTATATATATTTATCCCTTTCCCTTCGGTTTGTTCCAGCAGCTGTTTTAAATCGGACAAATCATGGCCGGTAACGACAATAAAGGGCCCTTTTTCTATTTTCATACTAACTTTAGTCGGCACCGGTTGGCCGTAGTTAGATGTGTTAGCTTCGTCCAGCAACGCCATGCATTTCAGATTGACTTGCCCGAATTCCATCAGCAGTGCCAGCCATTCGTTTCCCGTGTGCTCAACCCCGATGGACCGCAGTCCTTTGTAGAGCCATGTATTGACTTCTGTGTTCTCTTTTCCCAGCACGCGCGCGTGCCAGGCATAGGCCGCCATTCCCCGCAGTCCGAATAGTAGCATTGACCGTAATGAAACAATATCCGGGTCGCCCTGAAAAATAGAACTGCCGTTGTATTCTTTGGCACCACCCAGTTTCAAGGTCATCGTTTCGGCCATTTTCTTCAACTCATCGATTCTGGCCGCGTCGAAGTTTACGTTAGTGACGGTTGCGAACAGGCCCTGCATGATTATTTCATCTGTATATTTGCCGGGATTTTTTCCTTCCGCCGCGCGCGCTAATCCCACCAGCGCCCCGATTAACTGGTCCTGTTTGATTGCTACTTCCGGTCTTTTCCCGCATACTCCGGCCCTGGTGCACCCGGTGCCCCCGGCGGTCTGCTCGCATTGAAAACAAAACATCTCACCCATTTCGTAGCTCCGTTTCTATATTCATGCTGTCTCCAATCGCGCATCAATTCAATTTCACACGTTTAATAATAGTCTTACGATTGTGTAGAAGTTATAAAATAATACTTAAATTAATTACAAAATTGTAAAATTGCTGTATTCTTTGTAATTCCTTCGCAATATCTGTGATTAATCAAGATGAAAAATGTTATAGATTTGTTATATCATTTGTATGATTTTTACATTTACGGTGCTTGACTGTGGGCTTAATCGGTTATATATTTTAGACTTAGATATATATTTTGCAAAAGGTGTAAACTCTGTCGGAAACAACATCCGATTTTGATGGTCGAGGTTATATGCAGGTAGAAACCCGCAAAAGCGGTATCGAAGTTATCGGCAACATCCCCTGGGGCACTCATTTCTGTCAGTTTTACCGTACTAAAAAAGAGCTGGTTGATACACTCGTCCCCTATTTTCGTGCCGGGTTGGAAAACAACGAATTCTGTATATGTATCACCGCTGATAATTTGCCTGCAGATGATACGCTCAAAGTATTATCGAAATCCGTAAAATGTTTCCCGGATTATCTGCAAAAAGGTCAGTTTGAACTCGTCCCTTATCGAGAATGGTATCTAAAAACAGGTTCATTTGATAGTGCCGGTGTGCTTCAAGCCTGGGAACAGAAACTGAATCAGGCACTGCAAAAGGGATATGCCGGCTTACGCTTTGCCACCAATAATATCTGGGGGAAAAAAAATGACTGGTGCGCCGTTACCGATTATGGCGCGGCGTTTAATAACGTTATCGGTAATTTTAAGATTATTGCACTCTGTAATTATGCTCTTTCCGGTTGCAGCACGTCTGAAATTATAGATGTTATCGGAAACCATGAATTTGCACTGGTAAAAAAAGCAGGCAAATGGGATATTCTGGAACATTCCCGCAGCAAGGATATTCGTGAAGCTTTAATCGAAAGCCGGGAAAAACTGGTTTATCTCGCAAGTTTCCCGGCCTTAAACCCGATGCAGGTTATTGAAGTCGATATGATGGGGAAAGTCCGGTACAGCAATGACTCCACCGATAAATTATTTCCTGACCTGACGTTAAAAGGAACTCAGCATCCTTACCTCTCCGGGATATTAGAGTTGATACAAACCGCGCCACCGCTGAAATCAGGATATTTATCCCGGCAGGTTGAGATTAACGGCAAGTATTATGAACAGGTGATTTATGTTTTCGGCGAACGCAAAGATATTCGGATTTACGGGCATGACGTGTCCGAACATAAGCATGCCGAAGTTCTGCTGCGGGAAACCAGCAGCTACCTTAACAGCCTGCTTGATTATGCGAACGCCCCCATCATTGTCTGGGATGCTCAATTCCGGATTTCACGTTTTAATCCGGCATTTGAGAGGTTAACCGGCCGTAGTTCCCGGGATGTTCTTGGTTTGGGACTGGAGATTTTGTTTCCGGAAGATAAAAAAGCCGAATCGCTCCATCAGATTCGGCGTACGCTCTCCGGTGAACGCTGGGAAGCGGTGGAAATTCCCATCCTTCGTGTCGACGGTGAAATTCGCACTGTCCTCTGGAATTCCGCCAATGTTTACGATAACGACGGCAAGCAAATAATTGCCACTATCGCCCAGGGACAAGACATCACCGAGCGGAAACTGGCCGAAGACGAGGTCAAAAAACTAAATGATATTTTAAGAAACCGTGCGGCCGAACTGGAAGTTTCTAATAAAGAACTGGAGGCTTTTTCTTATTCGGTCTCCCACGATCTGCGGGCGCCTTTACGCAGTATGCAGGGTTTCAGCCAGGTGTTGCTTGAAGACTGTTATGATTCGTTGAACGATGAATGCAAGGATTACTTGAACCGTATTCAACATGCGTCAGAATTGATGGCACAGTTAATTGATGATATGCTGCGCCTCTCCCGCATCACACGCACCGAAATGGCTTTTCAGAAAGTTGACCTGTCTGAATTGGCGCGCGTAATTTGTGCTAATTTGAAAAACCAAGCGCCGCAACGTAAAATTGTGTTTAAAATAGCACCCGGATTTACCGCCGTTGGTGATGGAAAACTCCTTTCTTTGGCTCTGGAAAATCTATTTGAAAATGCTGTCAAATTTACCGGTAACGTCCCGGCGGCAATTATCGAATTTGGCGTTACGCAAAAGGGTGGACAACAGGTCTATTTTATCAGTGATAATGGCGTTGGTTTTGACATGACTTATGTTAATAAACTTTTTAAACCTTTTCAACGGCTGCATACCATCGCGGAATTCCCCGGCACCGGCATCGGGCTGGCTTCAGTCCAGCGTATAATCGAACGTCACGGCGGTCGCGTCTGGGCCGAAGCTAAAGTCGGTCAGGGTGCCGTTTTTTATTTTACGTTAGGCGGTAACAGTGGTACTATAATTTAATATCTAAAATAATTTCAGCGGCTGCAAGTAATCCGTAATTTGAATTTGTAACTCGCAACAGTTAACTTTTAAATAAAAAAGGAGCAGACCTTGCAAGAGAAAATTATTTTTCTGGTGGAAGACAACCCTGATGACGTCGTTTTGACTGAGCGTGCTCTGAAAAAATCACACATTCTCAATAAGCTGGTGGTGGCCCGTGATGGCGCCGAAGCGCTTGAATATATTTTCGGTACGGGAAATTATTCAGGTCGGGATATGAGCAAGATGCCCGAGGTAATTTTGCTGGATTTAAAGCTCCCGAAAATAGACGGGCTGGAAGTACTCAAAAAAATCCGCGCCGATAAGCGTACTAAACTGCTCCCTGTCGTAATTCTCACTTCTTCCAAAGAAGAGAATGACCTCATTAACGGTTATTCGCTGGGCGCTAACAGTTATATCCGTAAACCCGTTAATTTTAATCAGTTTGCTGAAGCCATCCGCCAGTTGGGGCTTTATTGGCTCGTCCTGAACGAAGCCCCGCCTCAGGATACCAGGAAAATAAATGAGTAAACCACTTAAAGTGCTGATTGTCGAAGACTCCGAAAACGACGCTTTACTGCTGCTTCGAGAACTGCGGCACAGCGGCTACGAACCACTTCACGAACGGGTGTATACGGCTGACGCTTTAAACGCCGCTCTCGAAACAAAGCCGTGGGATGTTGTTATCTCCGATTTTGTGATGCCGCAATTCAGCGGGTTGGAAGCGTTAAAACTCATTAAAAACAAGGGCCTCGACATTCCGTTTATTATTACATCCGGCAAAATCAGCGAAGATACCGCCGTCCTGTCGATGAAAGCCGGCGCCGCCGATTATATCATGAAGGACAACCTCACTCGTCTCGGTCCGGCTATCGAACGCGAGCTGCAGGAAACCAGCATTCGCCGGGAGAGCGAAAAATCTTATCAGGCGCTGAAAGAACGGGAAGCCGAACTGCGTGTTCTAAAACAGGTTGACAAGCTCAAGGACGAATTCATCGGCCTGGTTTCCCATGAGCTGCGTACGCCGCTTACGGTCATTCTGGGCGCGCTCAGCACCGTTATCACCGAAGGCGACAAATTATCCGCCAAAGAAACCAAACAGCTTGTCAGTGATGCTTACTCCGAAGCCGAGATGCTTTCCGATATTTTGGCTAATCTGCTGGAATTGGCCCGTGCTCAGGCCAATCGCCTCCGGATTAATGAAGAACCGGTAAATATCAGGGAAACCATTGTTGCCGTTATCCGAAATATGAAGCAGCTTACCACCGGACATCCCATTTTAATTGATTGCGATGAGTCTATCGTCGTTAATGCCGACCGTGTGCGTCTGCGGCGCATCCTGCATAACCTTCTGGACAATGCTGTCAAATATTCCGCACCGAAAACAAAAATTGAGATTTTCGCCACACGTCGGGAAGGCGAAGTCCTTATCGGGGTCCGGGATAAAGGCATCGGCATTCCCCTGGAAAAACAGGGTATGCTCTTCGAATCGTTCCAGCGCCTTGTGCCCGAAAACAGCACTGTATCCGGTACCGGCCTTGGCCTTGTTGTTTGCCGTCGTCTTGTCGAAGCTCACGGTGGGCGGATGTGGGTAGAATCACAGCCCGGGGTCGGTTCCACTTTTCAATTTACTTTGCCGATGGCGGAGATGGGTTCTTTTCGAACGCAGTAATAAGTATTTGAGGTGGTATTTATGAAACGGTTTACAATTTTGCTGGTTGACGACGAAGAGCGCATCCTCAATTTTCTCAAAGCCAAACTAAAATTACTGAATTATGAGGTCATTCTGGCTGCTAACGGTATTGAAGCTCTCGAGCAAATCCAGGGTCAGGAGCCTGATTTAGTAGTGCTGGATGTCGTCATGCCTAAAATGGACGGTTTTCAAACGTTAAAAGAGCTGCGCGCCTTTTCTCCGGTGCCGGTAATTATGCTCAGTGCCCGCGGTGATGATGCTGACCGCATTAAAGGTCTCGGCCTGGGCGCCGATGATTATTTGCCAAAACCCTTTAACCCCGATGAACTCGTGGCCCGCATTGAGGCGATTCGACGCCGCTTGAATCTACCCGAAAGAAAGAACATTCCTAAAGAACTGGCGATTAACGGGTTGAATATAAACTTCGAAGAACGGCATATCGTTGTGCGCGGTAAAGAAGTGAAGCTCACGCGCATCGAATGGCTTTTACTTAATGAACTCGCCGCTAACGCCGGGCACCTGATGGTTTATTACGACCTCCTTGCCCGCGTCTGGGGCCCTGAATATCGCGACGATGTACAAATATTAAGAACATGGATTAGCCGCCTGCGCCAAAAAGTCGAAATTGACCCCGCTCATCCTAAAATTATCAGCACCGTCCCGAAAACAGGTTATATCTTTAATAAATAGCTCTTATTCAGCTGATTTTGGCGGTGATCCGTTCGCCTTCTACTTTTACCTCGAAAACATCGAGCGATTGTTCTTTTTTTGCGGCCATTCCTAATGACGACATCAACCTTCCCATAAAAGACATAAACCCTAAACCGGTCACCCAGCGCACCGGTTTTCCGTTCTTCAAATCGAATTGCGAACCGTGCAGGGGGCAGCTCACAATTGTCCCGTTTAGTTTTCCTTTCGCCAGATAAGCTTTCATATGGGGGCAATGGCCGGCAGCCGCGTAGTATTTACCGTCTACCAGTGCGATTAAAATGTCTTTCCCGTTAACTTTAACTCCCTTCATCATCCCGGGAGCAATTTCATTTGTTTTCCCGATTTCCGTAAAGTCCGCCATTTTATTCTCCGTTTCTTTATTTCCGGTCGTCATTACAGGATTGATTTTATGAATTCCTTCACTTGGTAATCCCATTCCCGGGAAAGAAAATCCACTTCCGTTTTACCTTCGTCCACACAGGCGCTGATTTCTATCGAACCTCCGCCCCCTTCAAACCCGGCGGTTGTCTCGGTCCGGCCGGAAATTTTCAATTTATAACCTTCCGGCCCAAAAAACTTTACCGCTTCACCTATCACATTTTCAGGAGTCATTTTTGTTTTTACCGCGATTCTCAACATCCTTGCCTCCTTGTGTTGTATTAAATTTTTCCTTATGTCATTATCTGTCATTTGTTCTTAAATAGTTATATCATTAAAGCCTCTCGGCTAACATTCTTATAACATTTTCGCCTGAATTCTTATAATCTCGTTAACTTTCACACCATCGATGAAAGCTGAAGGTCTCTCTCATTTTGTAACAGCGCAGCCCTATATCCACAGGTTGCTGAATCTATTTTCTTAAAGAGAACGTTTCGCAGGTCTCTTTCCCTGCCGTACCATCCCAAATAGTTTCTATTCTCTTTTCATCACATGCGCCTGATGCCTCCGTTTATCTAAAATGCCATATATTCGTTATAATTTTCTCGATTTTTTTATAACTTCTTGATTCTTTTACCTCTAGAATACTCGTTGTAAATACATATAAAAGTGAGAGACGAATATGGCAACGTCCTGGATTGAAAATCAACAGATTCCTCATGCTGTCGTCGCCGAAGACGGAAGGTTATCAAAAGAAGTGATGGTGTTTTGTCCCGCCTGCAAATCCTTCGAGACCGTATGGTTTACACGGGGAAATCTCAATAATACCCGTAAATTTACTCAATACGGCAATCATATTTACCATGATTGCGGTTCCAGCGAACCCTGCCGCTTATATTTAAATCTATAATTTTTTAAATGTCAGGAGTATTAAAATGGGGAAGATGATTGCTGCGATTTTGGCCGGTGGAAAAGGGACACGTATGGATATTTTTTGCCAGGTCAGGCCTAAACCCGCATTGCCGTTTGCCGGTAAGTATCGTTTTATTGATTTTTGTCTCAGCAACTGTCTCCATTCAAAAATCGCTGATGTCGCGGTGTTGGTTGACTACCGGCGTGGCGAACTGGTTGATTATCTTAATCGTTGGCAAAATGGCAACTCCGTGAATACCAGCATTGCGGTGCTGGAACCAATGAATAATGGCGTCTATACTGGAACAGCGAACGCTATTTACCAGAATCTGGAGTATTTAAGAAAACATCCGGCGGATAAAATATTAATCATGCCCAGCGACCACGCGTATAAAATGGATTACCGTAAGATGCTTGCCTTCCACGAAAAATCCAAAGCTGATGTTACTGTCGGTGTTGTCCCTGTGCCCATTGAGGAAGCTCACCGCTTCGGCACACTGACGCTTGACGATAACGGTTATGTAAACGAATATGTGGAGAAACCGGATATTCCCACAAGCAATCTGGTTTCGATGGGTATCTATATTTTCAATAAAGAAACACTTATCCGCAGGCTTATCCGCGACGCTTCGGAATCATCATCCCTGCACGATTTCGGCTATTCCATCATTCCCGCCATGGTCGGGGAAGAACGTGTTTTTGCTTACAGGTTCGATAGTTTCTGGCGTGATGTCGGCACCATTGATGCTTATTATGATACCAGTATGGAGCTCACCGGTCCGAAACCGCGTTTTTCGCTCACAGGTACATGGCCCGTTTTGACCTGCGAACCTGTTAATCCGGTCAAGCAGACCCTTTCCGGTACCGTACTTAACAGCATAATCAGTTCAGGGTGTGTAATCAAAGGCCGTGTTGAGAACTCCGTCCTCTCCCCTGGGGTCTACGTAGATGAACATGCGGTAGTGATGAACTCTATTATTATGTCAAATGTTAATATCGGCATCCATACCGTTGTTGATTCATGCATCGCGGATGAAGATGTTAGCATTGGAGATTATTCTTATGTCGGCTTTGGTAAAAATGACGCCCGCGCCAAAGAATACACATTATTGGGCAAAGGTTCATCCGTTTCGTCGCACATGGCCATCGCTCGCGGTTGTAAGGTTATGCCTTACACCAACCCGACGGATACTTTACGCCGGGTCGTTCTGGAAAATTATCAGCCGCTGGATAAAGTCCGCCCGCAACTCCAAAATTCTGAGAGGGACCGTTAGCTATTGACAAACGTTTATGAGGTACAGGGTTTTGCGGTGGTGGGACGATGAAAATAAAAGTGATTTTTTACAGTATGTATGGTCATACTTACCGGTTGGCGGAGGCAGTCGCCGCAGGGTCTGCGGATGTTCCCGGTTCGGAAGTGGAATTACTGCAAATACCGGAAATCATGCCGTGTGATATCCTGGAAAAATGCGGCGCCAGAAAAACCCGGGATGTTTTTTCTCATGTTCCTTTCGCAAAACCGGCAGACATGGTCAATGCCGATGCGGTAATTTTCGGCTCCCCTGCCCGCTTCGGCAACATGTGTGTTCAAATGCGTAATTTCTTTGACCAGGCCGGTAATTTCTGGTCGCAAAATTCGTTCGTTGGAAAAGTCGGCAGTGCTTTCACCACTTCCTCTACCCAGCATGGCGGTCAGGAGACTGCGCTTATCAATATTTACATTACCTTATTACACCTCGGTATGGTCATTATTGGCCTGCCGTACTCGGAGAATCGTCAGACCACGATGAGTGAAATCACCGGCGGCAGTCCCTATGGCGTTGGCAGCATTTCCGGTGTTTCCGGCGGGCGGATGCCCAGCGAGAATGAACTGTCGATGGCCCGATTCCAGGGAAAACATGTGACAACAATTACAGCCAGGCTGGTAAACTCCCATTTATGATTATTAAAATTGTTTGTTATTATTTTAGCGGACTTTAGCAACGCGTAATCGAGGTGGAGCGAAATATGATTGGGAACAAATCTGTAAAAATGAAACCGGTAACAAATATTCAACTGAAACTCGATAGATTTGACGGTAACCCCATTCTAAAACCGGATACCGAACGTTTTTGGGAAACTAAAGCTGTTTTTAATCCGGCCGCGATTTATGAGGATAATAAAGTGCATCTGCTTTATCGGGCCATCGGCGAATCGGATATTTCCGTCCTGGGCTATGCTTCCAGTCGGGACGGTTTTCATATTGACGAACGTTTGGAAAAACCGGCTTACATTCCACGTGAGCCGTTTGAAGGGGTTAACCCGTATCGTCCCTATATTTCTGAACCCGCCGGTATTTACGTGTCCGGCGGGGGCGGTATGGGCGGTTGTGAAGACCCCCGCCTCACCAAAATCGGACGCACGGTTTACATGACCTATGTCGCTTATGACGGTCATAGTCATCCCCGCGTCGCTTTAAGTTCCATCGGGCTTGATGATTTTTTAAAGCATCAATGGCATTGGAAAAAGTCTGTCCTGATTTCTCCGCCCTTTATCGTTGATAAGAATGCCTGTATCCTGCCGGAGAAAATAGACGGTAAATATGTTATATTCCACCGCGTTTTTCCTAATATCCTGATTGATTTTGTGGACGACCTCGATTTTGACGGTAAAACGCGCTGGCTGGTCGGCCAGTATAAAATTCCCACCAGAGCATTGAGTTCCGATTGGGATAGTCTGAAAGTAGGCTGCGGCCCGCCGCCCCTGCGTACTAAAGATGGTTGGCTTCTTATCTATCAGGCTGTCGGCGCTTCTGACGAATCGCGTTATAAAATCGGCGCTATGCTGCTTGATCTAAAAGACCCGACCAAGGTTTTAGCCCGCACCCGGAATCCTATTTTAGAACCGACTGCGCTCTGTGAGAACGAAGGCTGCAAATCCGGAGTGGTTTATCCCTGCGGCGCTGTAATTATTAACGACCGCCTGTTTGTGTATTATGGCGGTGCCGATATGGTGGTTTGTGTCGCTACTGCCACTTTGAACCATTTCCTCGAAGAATTGGTTACGAATCATAAAGAAGCTAAACCCGTCAGCATCCCGATTGTGCCGCGTCCGGCCGAGGAAATATTCCCACCGGTTAAAGCTTCCTGCATTAAATGTGGTCGTATGCGCGAGATCAAAAATCCACGCCGCGTAATTTTGAAAAATATGCGCCATACCATCCAGGGCGTCTGTCCCTGGTGCGGCGGCAAGCTGTCCCGTTTCGTTAAGTCCAACGAAAAGAAGAAAGCTAAAAAGAAAAAATCAGCAAGCATCGCATAAATACGGCAGCAGCAAAAGCAAGACTTCAACATACCGGCGCAGGCCGGTATGCGCTGATTGTTGAAAGCTCTTTCCTTAGGGTGGGCAAGTCGCATCCCTTATCTCCATAACCGCAGGCCCGTATTGTTGGTTATGTCAAATATCTTCATAATTCTTCACCCAAATCCCAATTATGCTATATTATTTTACAAATCCAAAAATAGGAGCAACAATACCATGGAACTTAAAGATGCCATCAGAAAAAGAAGCAGTGTCCGCGAATACGAGAATAAACCCGTCTCTGAAAATAAGATTCTAAATGTGCTGGAAGCAGCTCGGCTCGCCCCTTCCGGAGCTAACCGTCAATATTGGAAATTTGTCGTCGTTCAGGACCCCCAAAGACGTCAGGAACTCGCCAAAGCATCCGGCGGTCAAAACCATGTTGCCCAGGCTCCCGTCGTTATTGCAGCTGTAGCTACTATGCCCGAAGGCTTGATGCGCTGCGGCGTTCCAGGTTATGCCGTTGACCTCGCAATTGCCGTTGACCACATGACCCTGGCTGCCGTGGATGAAGGCCTCGGCACCTGTTGGATAGGGGCTTTTTCGCAAGAAGTCGCGCGGGATATTTTAAATATCCCTGATAAATACCGGATAGTATCCCTGCTCACCCTCGGTTTCCCGAAAACACTGGGGCGTCCCAAATCGCGTAAATCCTTGGACGAGATCCTCTGTTACGAGACGTTCAAAGAATAAACAGCCTGTGCAGTTAAAACATACCTTCTTTTGTTATCTTTATATCGCCGCGGATAATTGTTATAGCAACACGGCTGCCCGGACTCAATTTCACCAGCGCCTGTTCCAGGTCTGCTGCTGTCGCGATTGGTCTTAAGTTCAATTCGGTGATGATATCGCCGGCGGCTAAACCTAATTTTTCGGCGTTGGAGTTGGCTTTGACACTGCCGATATACGCCCCGATAATTATCCCCATTCCTGTTTTTGCGGTAATTTTACTGGCATCCGCAATCGTTATTCCCAGCGAAGGCCGTTTATTAGCTTGTCTTTGCGCAAGTATCTGTTCCAGCCGTCCGCGGTCGAACCCGATTACAGTCTCGCCGTCAATCATCGTCACCGGCACTCCCATTTGGCCCGTCGCTTTTACCATTTCCTCGGCGTATGCCCGGTTTACGGAAACATCGCGTTCCTGATAACTTACTCCTTTTTGTGAAAGAAACTCTTTCACCATCGTGCAGTACGGTCAGGTCGGCGTCGAATACACTATCGCGTCCATCTTTCTCCTCCTTTTACTTTTAATATATCGCCTGCACAACTTGATTTCAATGACAAATATCTCACCCATCCCTACTCTGTTAGTGCAAAAATTAATGGAAATAAACACCGGGCACGTCAAAAAGTGAATAGGGCCTTGTACAATAGAGACATGACCTAAGCGAAACAAGCACGGGAATTATTTCCTTGCCGGGAGTAGTTCAAGGCCCAATCCTGCGGCAGATGCCCGTATGATAAGATAGTCCTTTCGGAAAGTATTACATACCATCGAAGTGGACCGATAATAACCAAATCCAAATATAGACAGGGTCGCCTGTACAACCAATAATATTTTACCGGATAAATATTATTACGGGTCTATTTATAGCTTTTGACAAACTTGGCTTCGGCAATGAACATGTCATCTACCATGTTGCGGATTTCTTCGATAGTGAGCACGGCGGCGGTCAATGGGTCCAGCAGAACCGCGCGGAAGATTTTAGTTTTATCTTTTTCTGCTACTCCCCGCACAATCATTTCCTGCATGCCGACATTATTCAGGTTTAAGGCCGCGACCTGGGGCGGTAAATTCCCGATATGGCAGGGATGAATCCCCCCCTTATCTACTAGACATGGTACTTCGACGCAGCAGCCTTCTGTCAGATTGGTAATCAGGCCGGTATTTTTCACGTTGCCATATATTACAGCCGGTTCGCCGGTTTCGATGGAATGAATGATAATTGAGCCGTATTCCCCGCTGTGGTCTACAGGGAATTTGAAATTGGATGCCAGCTCGTTTTTCAGTTTCTCGTCTTTTTCTCTATCCTGCGCCAGCCAGACTTCGACGTTGCTTTGATATTTGGTACCCAAATCCAGTTTATACTGCTCGATAGTTGCTGCTTTCTTGCGGAAATAGGGGGTGTAAGAGGAACAGTGATTGCTGGATTCGGTGACGTAATAACCGAACGTCTTGAAAAGTTCTGCACGGACGATATCACGCCCCCCATTTACACCCGAATATACCGCGGGGTTTTTAAACTTTTCCCTTAACAGCGGATAAGCATCCTGACCCTTCCATTTGAACTCCAGAAACCAGGCAAAATGATTGAGGCCTGCCACCCGGTAGGAAACTTCTTCGAACGGCTTGTCAATATACTTTGCCAGCGTCTTGGCAGTGCCAAAAACACTATGACAAAGCCCGACATTTTTAATCTTGGTGTAATCGCTAATAGACCAGGAAATCGTGGCCATGGGGTTAGTGTAGTTTAAAAGCAAGGCATGGGGACAGAGCTCTTCCATATCACTGCAGATATCCAGAATCGGGGGAATATGTCGGATAGAATCAAAAGCCCCTCCGCTTCCAACGCAGGCCATATCACCCTGGTCGAGGCCGTACTTGAGCGAAATATCTCGTTCTTTGTCCAGGTGGTGACCGCCGCCCACTTTGATGGTAATCAGCACATAATCCGCACCTTCCAGCGCTTTTCGCCGGTCAGTGGTGGATTCGATTTTGGTGTTGAATTTATTTTGTTCAACAATCCTTTTGGCGAATGCCGTGGTCAGCGCCAGTGGTTCGGCAGCTATATCCATCAGGGTAATAGTGCCCTCTCTCAGTTCGGGATAGGAAATGATGTCCGTAATGAAGCGGCTGGCAAAGACATGACTGCCGGCCCCGATGATGACAATTTTAGCCACGGCAAACCTCCTGAAATTTAATAAACTTACGTGTATTTATATACAGGTATGTTAGTAACTATGATAGCTTAAGCTTCTGCTATTGTAAAGTATATCCAGATTGAAAACATCTGCGCCTGACGTGGACTTCGCGGGCGATATTTTCCGGTTGCAGGCGTTATTTTTCACAAGCTAATGTTTTAACCATTATGTTGCTTTGCGGTATATATTGAAACCAGTTAGAATTATTTGAATATCCTGATTTTGTTAATGCGAAAAAGATGAAACACACTACTGACAGAACCAATCGTGCCGCCAGAAGGATTGCGGATTTAACTAACCCTTCCGTGCTCAGTGTGTTGCTGCTGTTGCTGATTGCTTTTCTAAAATCACACAGACCACAAGATGCAGCAGTTTGGATGGGAGTAATATTTGCTTTATATATTTTAATCCCCGTCGGATATGTTTATTTCAGGATGCGGGCAAGCGGGATTCCTTCTAAATCAATCTTTGTTCTGATTACCTTTTTAAAGAAACACCCAAGGGATATCCTGATTCTTTCTGTCGTACTGGGAATACCTTGTCTGGTATTATTGATCTTACTAAAAGCACCGGGCATATTACTCGCTCCGGTAGCGGCCTTGCTGGTTGGCTCAATTGTGACGGCTTTATTCAATACTTTTTACCGTGTCAGTTATCACTTGACTGCGTTGACAATCCTGGCGATAATGACCGTACACACCTGGGGCGCGATATATCTGTTGCTGGTGATAATTCTTCCATTGGTTTTTTGGGCAAAATTGCGTATCCGCGAGCATACGGTGCCGCAGCTAGTGGAAGGTATGGCGGTTGCGGCAGCGGTCTGTCTGGCCGTACTGCTGTATTACGGTTGATGCTGGAAATTACGGCTAGTGCCCCTTCGCTTTTTTCAGGTCGCGGTCAATCCAGAAACGGGCTGGATAGAAAAAGAGTAACTGGGGACTGCCGGCGGCGGAGCAAATCGAACCGAATTGACCGCTGTAGCCTTTAAGCCACGGTTGATAAAGAGAATATTGCGGGGGCTGCAGCAAAGATATCGAAAAATGCTGGCGCGCAACACGTTCGTTGGCATCCCTCAATATTTGCCTTAATTCTGCGTCACTTTGCGCGGCGATAGCTTTCGGCTGGAACGAATCAAAAACCGGGTCGTTGACCATCAGATAGTTTGATGGAATTCCTGTTTTCAAGCGCTGCAGCTGCCGGATCGGTTCGAAAGAGTGGCCGAACGGCGACACCGGCCGCTGCGCCAATTGGTCGTGCTTATGACCATTCAGGACAAAAGCCATCCAGGCGGTGGATTCCATCGGCCGGATTTCCATGTCAATGCCGATTTGTGCAAAATAATCCTTGACAATATGCAGCAGCTGCATGTCCCCGGCATCATCAGCTACGATGTTCGTTTTAAACCCTTGCTGATAACCGGCTTCGGCCAGTAGTTTCCTGGCCAGCATAGGGTTATAAGCATATTCATCCTTTAGTTCCTGCGGCCATTCTTCGTAAGGAAAACCCCAGCCTTTCATCTGCCGCGAAGTGATGGTGGAAGGGTAAGGTTCCACTGTGCCGTGGTAGTAGTTTTTAGCGATACCCGGTAAGTCGATTGCCATCTGCATTGCTTTACGGACACGGATGTCGTTAAACGGGGCGACGTCGTTCCTGGGGTCAATAGTAGTGGCAGTTTGAGAAAGCTCTATTTGTAAAATTTCAGGGTTCGTCTTCGCCATTTCCCGGGCTAGCATTGGTGATATCTGGTCAACAACATCAATACGTCCGGCGCGCATTTCAGCCAGAGCTTCAGCCTGGTTCGGTATTATCCGCAATTTAAGTGCATCAAAGTAAGGGAGTTTGTTTTGAGGATACCGTTCGTCATGTCCCCAATAATCCGGGTTTTTAATCAGGGTCGCGGAGACATCGGGAATGAATTCTCGCAGGATAAAAGGACCGGTGCCGACGGCGTGATGCCAATCACTGAGGTCGCCCCATTGCCGTACTGCCTCCGGGTTCTCGATGCAGAGGGTAGTTACCACTTCTTGAAGGGCATCCAGAATTAATTCGCGGTTGGAAGTTTTCCACCTAAAGATAACCGTATATTTTCCCTCTGTAGTAACCGAAAGAAGTTGTTTGAACGAGGGGTTGGCTGCCTGACTGGGGCTGGGCGCAGTGTAGCCGCTGCCGAGGCCAAACATCCGGTGGAAATGAAATGCCACATCGTCGGCGGTAAACTCCCGGCGGTTTGCCGGCGGAATATTTTGCCAGCGGATCCCTTGACGTAAATGTACCACGAACGTGTAGGGGTCAGTAAATTCCCAGGTTTCGGCCAAATGACCTTTTACCCACTGGTTCGGGCGGAGGTTTTTGGTGTAATCATATTTTTCCGGCGCCAGCGTCCAATCGTCCACGAACATTTTTTCCAGCCAGGCCGTGTGGATCTGGGTCAAATGATAACCGAAATAAGGGTCAAAATTAACAATTTTCCGGTTAAGGCGGATATTTAATTCACCGCCGTATTGAGGTTTCCCTAGTTTCTCCCACCAAGCGTGATTATTTTCCATTGCGTCCATTATATATCATCGTGTCCGCTGTTACTATCTAAAATGCCGCCACTTTTACGTGGTTGACAAGCGGGAAAATGAATGTTAGCATGATGCTGAATTCATTGGAATATAATGGTAAATATATTAAAAATCGCGGTTGTAAATAAAAAAGGTCCGGGCAGAAAGAATGGCGAAAAATTTATATGAAAACAATGTAAAAGAACTCATTAAATCAATTGAAGAGTGTCTGCAGAATAAAGAAAAAATTTCATGCCTGATTTTATTGTACTCAACAATAGATATTCTGGTATGGTTAAGCCGCGACCCGCATGATGCCGATGCCACTAAAGATGACTTCGTTAGCTGGATAGACGAATTTTTACTGCCTGGTTCCGGCCTGAACTGCAGCGCCGACGATTTATATGCCGGTAGGAGTGCCCTGGTTCACTCTTATGCTCAGTCATGGGGTGTAAATCAGAACTTTAAAGGTGAAATCGGTAAAATTCATTATGTATGGGGCAAAGTAAGCAAGGAAACTGTGAAACATGATAACGGCAACAGGCTGCAAGAAGCGGCGATCGACTTGCCGGTTGAAAAATTGTTGACGGCCCTGCAAAACGCTGTTCAGCGTTTCAACAACAGCTTAATTGACAACCGCACCCTGTTTGAATTAGTGGACGAACGGTCACAAAAATATTTTATTTAATGGTACGGAACAGGTTTAAATACTGTGCCCGATTTTCGACCCGCCGGCAATCGCGTCCGCAATCAAATGGGGTTCATTACAATCCCCAATTGCATAAATCTCTGTTAATTTCTCATCTAATTGCTGCTGGAGAGCGTGGTTTGACTGCAGCGGCAACGCGAATGCGATAGTATCAGCCTTAATTGACTGTTCTTTGCCCCCGTTTATGATAATTAACCCGGTATCGGTAATTTTTTCGATTACAGCGCCGGTGATAACCGGAATATTTTTTCCGGCAATCCAACGCATAAACTGGAATTTATCATCGCCGGTCATACCTTCGCCGATTTCCGTGCCGGTATGGACAATGGTAACCTTTCGTCCGCGTTTGATTAAAAACTCCGCCAGTTCGCAGCCGTGTATTGTGCCGCCCATAACAACTACATTTTTACCAATGGGCATCCAGACTTTAGTCAGTCTGGCCATCGTTTTCGGTCCGAAAAAGCGGGAATAAAATTTGAGTTGATCGTGCAGTTTAGCACTCGTAACCACATTCCGGCCGTTAACTCCGGGTATATCCATAGCCGAATCAACGCCGCCGGCCGCGATAACGACCACGTCCGGTTTTAGTTCCGCAATTAAAACCGGAGTAACCTCGGTATTAAGTTTGACTGTAACTCCGGCTTTTCTGATTTGCCGTTCCATATATCGTATAACGGCAATAAGTTCATCTGTTTCAATATCTTTTAACATCGAAGCCAATGGAATCAGACCGCCCAGTTTCGTGCTTTTTTCACAAAGGGTGACTTTATGTCCCCTTAACGCAGCAACGCGCGCGGCTTCCATACCGGAGGGGCCGCCGCCGACAACAAGTACTTGTTTGATTTTCACCGCCGCTTTAATTGCGAATTCACGCTCTCTTCCCAGGTTTGCATTGATACGGCACCGGATGGGCGTATTGTGCAGGCGGACATCCATACAGTAAAGGCAACCGGTGCAGGGGTTGATGTCTTCTAGTTCACCCGCGGCCACTTTATTCGGTAATTCCGGATCAGCCAGCAGGCGCCGGGTCATCCCGACAAAGTCAATATCTCCCTGCTGCAGTAACTTTTCACCCAGAACCGGATCTAGACGGCAGGCGGCAATCAACGGTACCGATACTATTTTTTTCACCGCTGTTGCCAGCGGAATAATTGCGCCGACGCCGCGGTGGCTCCAATCTAGATCTTTAGGTAAAGGTTTCGGGAATTCCGGATAAAAAAGCCGGTCGGGCTGCAATAATCCGCCGCGGTGACCGTAACCGTGCGCCCGGACCTGAATGGCATCGGCGCCGGCCCGGGCTGCCAATGCGGCAAATTGCACTCCTTCTTCGATGGGAGTAGCCTTTTCATGGCCGTATTCCGCGATGTTAATCAACGCCGTCACGGCAAAATCAGCGCCCAGTTGTTTTTTAATATCCCCGATGATACGGTTCATGAAACGCGCCCGGTTTTCAATGGTACCGCCGTATTCATCATCTCTTTTATTGAATATCCTGGAATAAAAAGAATTGATGAGGTGGCAGGTGGCGGCATTGATTTCAACGCCGTCAAATCCGGCTGTTTTCGCCCTTGCCGCGGCTTTCACAAACATTTGAATCAATTCCTCAATTTCGGTCAGCGAAACTCCCCGCGGAATGGCGAAACCCGGCCCGGGCAGTTCGCTTTCAGTCAGTGTTGAGGCCGATTTGGTGTCCCTTTTCGGGAGCAGACCGGTGGGGTTCCATGGACCGGCATGGAATAGCTGCAGAAAAACCGGACAACCGTGTTTGTGGATAACCTGTACCAATTCGGTGTAACTTGGAATATACTTGTCATCGTCCAGGTGGAATTGGACCGGGAAATGGTGAATTCCCAGGGGAAATTCCACGCCGCAAGATTCGACGATAAGCAGTCCGACCCCGCCTTTCGCCATTGTTTCATAATAGGCTTTAGCCTGTTCGCCTACATACCCCGTAGGTTCGATGAAAGAAGAGCCTTGCGCGGTTTTGATGATACGGTTGCGGGTTTTGACTTTCCCGATGTAAGCAGGTTCCAGTAATTTCTGAAATCGGTTGTTCATTGTCTGTGGTTCCCTCAATCTGTTAATACCGGTAAATAACGATTTAAATCAATTGTGAGCGTTTGTTTTGCGGACATTTGCGATTAGGTGTAAAATACAATCTAATATTATAGTGAAGTATAGCACACATCAGAATCAGCAGAAAAGTCATTTCGTGAAAATAGCCAGCCGTCTCAACGGTTTGTAGATACTATCTTTTTATGCTGATTTCTTATAACATGTTAAAAGAGCATATTTAATCTTAAAATTGAAGCCTAACCGGGAAGGGAATTCGTGAAAATCACTATCGTCGGGGCTGCCGGCACATTAGGTTCCTGCGCCGCTTTTATCATCGCCGTGCAAAAGCTGGCCGACGAGATATTACTGATCGACCCGTGGGAAAATATGCTGAAAGCCCATTGGATGGACCTGACCACCGCTGCCGCCGGGCAGGACGTGACCGTGCAGCGAGGGACATTTAAAGACATGGTCGGCTCAGATATCGTAGTGGTGACTGCTGGAGCACCGTCCGGAGTAATTTCTTCACGCTCGGAACTGATTACCGGGAATTTACCGATTATCAAAGAAAACGCCGATAAAATCAGGGAATACTGTCCGGACGCAATCGTTATCACCGAGACTAACCCGGTGGACCCGCTGAATTACGCAACTTATCTGGTTAACCGAAGGGCCGGACGTAACAAATTTATTGGATATACTATGAACGACACCATCCGGTTCCGGATGTGGGCCGCTGAAGTTGCCGGTGTGGAACCGAGCCAGGTGAAGGGGATGGTGATTGGCGAACACGGGCACAGTCAGGTGATGCTTTTCAGCTCATTACGGGTAAAAGGCAAACCGGTAATTATTGACGAAGATAATAAAAAGAGAATGCGGTCTTTGCCGCCCCAAACTTTACATGATTATGAGACTTTGCAGCCGAAGCGGACAGCGGGCTGGACATCGGCGGTTGGGACTGCGGCGGTGATTAATGCCATTAAAAACGATACACACGAATTAATACCCTGCAGCGCTGTTCTTGACGGGGAATACGGGTGTCGCAACCTTAGCATGACCGTGCCGGCAGTTATCGGACGTGAAGGTATTCACGATATCAAGATTCTAAAGTTAGACCGGGAAGAGAAAGCTGCGCTGACAAACACGGTGAATGTCCTGAGCCCACTGATGCGATATGTTGAACGATTTTTAGGAATTCAATAACTCCGAAAATACCAGGGATACGGTGCCCACAATTTCAATACCGATCGCACGTCAGTCACAAACCCGTAATATCCGCCAAGCAAAAATAAAAATTCTCCTTTCAAACTTAATATGTATGAAATAGATAAGCTGACAAAAATATACGATATGGAAAAAGTCAGAGTTATCGCTCTGGACGCTGTATCATTTGTTGTTCCTGATGAGGCCATGGTATCAATCATGGGGCGCAGCGGGTCCGGGAAATCCACATTACTTAAACAGATGGGCTTATTAGACAATCCTACATTCGGTAAGATAGTTTTTAACCGAAAGGATGTCACATGGCTGCCAGAAAGAGAGCGGGCAAAACTCCGGTTAGGCTATCTGGGTTATGTTTTTCAGGAATACGCTTTACTTGGGGAATTAACCAGTTTACAAAATGTTTATTTGCCCGGTATGATGCTAAACGGCGCCGTTGATTATAAAAAGCGGGCGCAGGAATTGCTGGAACTGGTGGGGCTGGGGCAAAGAACGAAGCATTATCCCAGAGAGCTTTCCGGAGGAGAACAGCAAAGAGTGGCTATTGCTCGCGCGCTCATCAATAATCCTGGGGTTTTACTGGCGGATGAACCCTGCGCTAATCTGGATACAACATCCAGCTCCATGGTAATGGAAACACTGGTAAGACTCAACCGGGAACTGAAAGTAACTGTTGTTTTCGTTTCCCACGACCCGGCGGATAAAAAATATGCGGATACAATAATTACCTTGAGTGACGGCAAATTGGTTGAAGCTGGCAGGGGTTCAAATGACTAAGTCTTACAAGGTCGCGGGTCTGCTGGCCTACACGTCAATCAGAAAAGGCAACCCCGGTGTGATATTGCTAACTATCCTGATACTGGCGCTGGTTTCATTAAATTTACTGTTTATCCCCGGCCTTTTGCAGGGGCTGGTTTCCGGCGCCAATACCCAGCTTATAAACACCTACAGCAGCGATATCGTCGTGCAGTCCGATACGGTAAATCCTTTGTTAAACGGCGCCCCCAACCTCGTCAATAAAATTGAAGCCATTAACGGCGTAACCGCTGCAGCACCGAGAAACAGCCAGGGTGCAGAGTTTATTTATGGCAGCGAGCATACCGACGCAATGGTCTATGGAATCGCACCGGAGACGGATGCCGATGTTTTTACCATCGATAAATCAATTGTTGAAGGAAGTTATCTTTCCCCGGGTGACACCGATGAAATCATGCTGGGGATTCAATTAGCCGGGGCGGATAAACCCGACCTGGAATTATACGCCAGGTCGCTGTTAACTGTTCACGCCGGTGACGAAATCACAGTAATCTACGGTAACGGCGTCCAGAAACAGTACAAAGTTAAAGGGATTTTCTACACTCATTTTCTGCAGACCGATGCCCAAGCGTTTGTATCTCAAACGGAAATGCAGTCGGTGTATCCGGCCACCGCGAACAGCGCTGATTCAATTTATGTAAAAGTAAAAAACGATGCGGATATTAACGGCATCATCACTCAAATCGGAAATATCGAAAGCGGTTTAAAGGTTTTGAGCTGGCAGGACTATGCCGGTATTGTAAAGAGCCTAACGGACAGCTTTAACGTGATTAATGTCATTCTAAATATTGTAAACTTACTGATTGCGGGCATTACGGTTTTCATTGTCACCTATATTGATGTGGCCAACCGGCGGCGGCAAATCGGCGTGCAGCGCGCCATCGGCATTACGCCCTGGTCGATATCTTTATCCTATTTAATGCGCGCTATTTTTTATGCCATTACGGCTATCGCGCTGGCGATTCTGCTTTTTCTTTTTGTCGTGTCCCCGCTAGAGGTAAAATATCCGTTTTATTTCCCCTTCGGCGCAGTTTACCTTGTCATCGGAGCACCGACGGTATTCCGCATGACCGCGATTGTGCTGGGTATTTCGCTGGTGGCCTCTTTTCTGCCGGTGCGTGGAATGATGCGCATGAAAATTATGGAAGCAATCTGGGGATAAATTCCAATTACTAACTAAACCGATTTATCTCCTTTGCGTCCTTTTGGTTACATGACCATTTCTGCGACAAGTGTTATAAGAATTTCATATTTTGCCAGCAAGCTTTATAACAATTCCATATGATATAGTTTATATTTAAAAGCTAGAGATTTGATGTTCGGAACGAGATAGATGAGTGAACAAATCAGTATCCTCGGATTTGCCGGAAGTTTACGTAAAGATTCTTTGAACCGGGCGTTGCTTCGCGCTGCACTCGAATTTGTCCCTCCGGAAACAAAACTGGAGATATGTGAGCTTGATGGGATCCCGCTTTTCAATCAGGATTTAGAATCATCAGTGCCGGTAAAAGTGCAGGATTTTAAAAATAAAATAAAAGCTGCCGATGCGCTGTTAATCGTGACGCCGGAATACAATTATTCAGTTCCGGGGGTATTGAAAAATGCCATTGATTGGGCATCGAGACCACCCGGGGATAACTCGTTCGATAATAAACCGGCTGCGATAATGAGTGCTTCTACCGGGATATTAGGCGGAGCGCGGGCCCAATATCACCTGCGGCAAACACTCGTTTTTCTGAATGTGCATCCGGTCAATAAGCCGGAGATATTCGTCAACTTGGCTGCCCAGAAATTTGATAGTCTGGGTAAATTAACCGACATGAAGACAGAGGAATTGATCATACAATTAATGGTCAATCTAGTTGCCTGGACAAGGAAATTACAGGGACAATCTTAAGCTTTAAATTAACGGGGACAATTCCTGAAAAGGAGCGGAAAATGGCCACTGTTCAAATATACGATGCCAGACAAAATCAGGTGGTGATAGTTGACAAGATTGAGAAAAGCGACGAAGAATGGAAAAAGATTCTGAATAAAAAAGAATATGAAATCACGACTAGAAAAGGTACTGAAGCGCCGGGAAGCTGCGCTTTCGAAGGTGTCCATGAAACTGGTATTTTCCGTTGCGTGCGCTGTGATACCGACCTTTTTCGCAGTGCGACTAAATTTGAATCAGGCACCGGATGGCCCAGCTTTTACGAGCCGGTTTCACACTTAAATATCGTGGAGCAGCCGGACAGAAGTTTCGGGATGGTGCGGACTGAGGTACTGTGCGCCCGTTGCGGCTCGCATTTAGGGCACGTGTTTGACGATGGCCCCAAACCCACGGGAAAACGCTACTGCATGAACGGGTTTGCTTTGAAATTTGTGCTGCAAAGTCATCTCTAAAAAGTGGGCACTATTATGGATTCGATAGTATTGTATATTTTACAATACTATCGTTTTTAGAATAGTGACGTTAATTTTTACTATGTATTACTATTATTATTATTATTTTGTTAATCCGGCAACCGTTTGCAGCAATTTTTTACGGATAATGAGACGGTTTCGTTCCAATTTAATTGCGCCGTCTGCCTGGAGAGAGCTGAGAGAGGCTTTTACGGTTTCCCAATCCATTCCCCCTAGTTTAGCCATGTCGCTTTGCGTAAGTTGATGGATTTGCGGGGTATTATCAAGCAAAACCCGCGCTAAACGGGACCGGGCTTCCAATGGGGAGCATTCTGCCAATAGGGTCATCCGTGTGACCTCCCAAAATCATATTAATAACTGATACTACATGATAATGGGTGGCAAAGTTATAAAAAAGGCAGGAAAATAATAACAAATCTATATCATTTACAAGAAGGGAGACAGAAGTTAAACATAATCAGGGAATACTTGATTGAACCTATCTTGCGAATTAATGAGGTCAAACAGAAAAAGCAAGAACCAAATAAAAACAGGGTGCGACAGTTTATGTTGCACCTTATTTTTAATGAAAACAATAACAGTTAGATTGTGACCGGATTAGCGGATTAACACGTTAGAAAACAATTTTGAGATGACTTATTTATTGCCGGCATCTTTGGACCCAGTTTTAGCCGCTTTATTGCCGAATTTTTTAGCTCTGTCCTGATTAGTCCATCTGATTTTCAGATAGATTAGCCCGGCAATTAAAACGATGACGACGCCGATGAAGATGAATAATCCCACATAATGGCCGCTTGTCTGGTCTGACATAATATTCTCCTTCACATTTATCCGGATGACAGATAAATTGTAAATCCAGATTCTATATATTCATCCCTATAAAGATATAAATATATAATAACACGTTGGACAATTTTACAACAAAAACAAGGGGCATTTCAATGCTTGCAGGGAATTCAGTCTGAAAAAATAATTATGAACGGTTAATATTCGTATGAAAACTTCTGCAACCTAGTTTTATGGTCAGACTGCCGTTAATCGGGTGCGGTTTCAGCGGCAGGCGGGGGATTATCGCCACGTTTTACGGCCTGTAGGGCGCGGATTCGCTGCAGCAGGGGGGGGTGCGAGTAATTTAAAAAGACATAAAAAGGATGAGGTGTCAGATTGGAGAGACTGCCGGCCGACAGTCTTTTTAAGGCATCGGCTAAACTTGACGGGTTTTCAACAGTTTCCGCAGCGAAACGGTCGGCGGCGTATTCATTCACCCGCGAAATCATTTGCATACCGATTGATAAAACGAGTTCGATTGGCGTATAAAGCAAGCCGAAGAACAATATACCGGCATAGACAGGCATATCGCTGAGATAAAACGCGTGATACAAGCCTTGATTGGAGAGGAATAAGGATAACAGGAACAGCAGCAATCCGGTGTGTAATATGCTGATAACCATACCGGTAAGGATGTGTTTTTTCTTATAATGCCCGACTTCATGGGCAAGCACGGCCACCATTTCCGGGACAGTCTGCTGGGCAATAAGTGTGTCGAACAGGGCAATGCGCTTATTGCGGCCGAAACCGGTAAAGAAAGCGTTGGATTTACTGGAACGTTTTGAACCGTCAATTACAAAAATATTTTTCACCGGGAAATTTACCGAACCCGCGTATTTAAGGATGGCATCTTTCAGTTCCCCCGGCGCCATCGGCGTAAATTTATTAAACAGCGGCATAATCCAGGTGGGGGCGATGAACTGCACGGCCAGCGAAAATATAATCATCGCGCCCCAGCAGTAAAGCCAGGCAAAAGTGCCGACGTATTGGAATAGATATAGAATACCGGCTAATAGCAAGCCGCCTAAAACCGCGCCGAGAATGACACCCTTGATTAAATCGGTGGCGAATGTCCGGACGGTAGTTTTGTTGAACCCGAAACGTTCTTCAATCACGAAGGTGCTGTAAATGCTAAAGGGTAATTTTAACAGGCTGTAGACCAAAAACAGGATGCCGATGTAGAAGAGGCCCGCAACTACCGGCACAAAATGCCAACCGGCGACAATTTGATTAAACCAGCTGAATCCGTGCGCAAACCAGAAAACCAGCAGTACTATAAGTGAAAAAGTGCTTTCGATCAGATTGAAATTGGTTGTGACCCGGAGATACTGCTGCGATTTCCGGTATTCTTCGGGTTTGTAAATTTCCTGCAAATCCACCGGCGGTTCGAGCTTGAGTGATTTAAGGTTGAGTAAATTGGCCGCCAGCTTCAGAGCAAAATCGCCCAGCAGTGCGACGAAGATAATAATTGCATAAACATTCATAATACGAATATACTCACTTCAAAACGATATTTAAATAATAGCATAAGCTAACGCGTTGCGAGTTATCGTTTACGACCTTTTTAGTTGTATGTGCAGGGTTGACAGGACCAAAGATACTAATAATTTTTCGTTTTTTCCAAGCCGGAGGCCGCAGCCCTAGGTCCATTTTTGGGGACTTGACTCGCATTTAATGTATGCTCAGCTTAAAGAGCTGATGTAGAACATGGAATTCGGTGAACTCTTGATTATTGATTATTGGTATGCAGCATCTGATTGCTAACCTGTTGAGATTGTACTAGAATATCTTCAAATTCTATTATTAAAATAGTCATTGATTGCGTGGAATTAACGGAGGCGAGATATGAAATATCGTAAATTCGGAAAATTGGACTGGCAGGTTTCCGCTTTGGGGTTCGGCGCGATGCGGCTGCCGGTACTGAATAACAACCAGAGTCAAGTAGATGAAGAACAGGTAATAAAAATGATACATTACGCCGTCGACCACGGCGTCAACTATATTGATTCTGCTTACGGCTATCACCGCGGTAACAGCGAAATTGTGATTGGCAAGGCTTTACAGGGCAGCTACCGGGGAAAAATGAAAATTGCTACCAAACTACCCTGTCATGAAACACATTCGCCACAGGATTTTGACCGGATTTTGAACGATCAGCTGAAAAAATTACAGACCGACAGGATTGATTTCTACCTGCTGCACCACCTCAACCGCCTGGTCTGGCCGAAAATGCGCGATATGGGCATTCTGAAATGGGCCGACCGCGCTATCGCCGACGGACGTATCGGATATTTTGGCTTTTCATACCATGACAATTTCGAAGCGTTACAAGAAATTATCAACGCCTACGATAACTGGACGGTATGTCAAATACAATATAACTACATGGACGAAGAGGTCCAGGCAGGCACTAAAGGGCTTGAATATGCGGCCCAAAAAGGCCTGGCGGTCGTTGTCATGGAACCCATCAAAGGCGGCCGGATTGCCGTCCCGCCGGAAAACGTTGCTGCGATCTGGGCCGGTGCCCCCCTACAGCGGACGCCGCAGGAGTGGGCTTTACGCTGGGTCTGGAACCATCCGGAAGTGTCCGTCACGCTCAGCGGTATGAGTAAAATGGAACACGTCATTGAAAATGTTAAATTTGCCGAGCATTCCGAACCTCACAACCTGACGGCCGACGAAGTGGCTTTGATCGGCCGTGTCCGTGGCGCCTACCGAGCCCTCGGGCCGGTTTCGTGCACCGCGTGCCGCTATTGTATGCCCTGCCCCAACGGCGTAGAAATTCCCCGTATTCTCGAATTCTACAATGAAGCGATTCTTTTTAACGACTCTGACCGGCGCCGCCGCATGTATTCCGACCGGCATATGCTGACGGAGGAACAACTTGCCGATAAATGTATTAAGTGCGAAATCTGCCTGGAAAAATGCCCTCAAAAATTGCCCATCCCGGAATTGCTGGAGAAAGCGCACGCTTATCTTACGATGAAATAATCGTCTAACATTGCCGGCCAAGGCATAAATTGTGCTAAAAATCTTAATTACCGGGGCAGGCAGTTTTACTGTGCCGGAATTATATCTATTCGCTGCACATTATTTAACCACATTGACTGGTCGGTAATAAAATTCATTGTCGATAAAGTGCCCAGTTGCAGCTGCCCGATTGAACTATCCAGCGGGCTGCCGTTCTCCGAAAAAATAATACAAATTAACGGTTTTGTCGCGGTAGTTATCTTAATGCCGGTGGAATTATAGACGTTGAAATCACCATTGACGATCTGGTCATACGTCAAAGTCTGAGAACTGCCGTTGGCGGCGGTGAGCTTGACACTTTCGCCGTTGGTAACGCCGCCCACAGGGTAAATTATGTCCGTTAATAAAACTGCGATATAAGGATAGGGCCCTATAATTGTCCCATTCGGTTCTACCTCGCCGCCGTATCCGGTTTGCTGGTTATCATTCTGGATATCGGTCATCGAATATGTCTTTACTTTAGTGCCGTTGGTAACGGTGAGAATTGTTGGACCTGACGTTGTTGACGGCGGCGCACTTGCGGTAGTTGTTGTTGACGCCCCGCAGGAGCTGAGCAGCATACCTGCTATGAGCAATATACTTAAGTTCAACCAGATGATATTCCTTTTCACGTATTGCCTCCGTCTTGAATCATTAAAACTATGAATTATCTTTGATGTACTTAGTTTAATAATTACTGACACTAAGTATTACTATACAATAAATCGGGGATTCCTGACAGGAATTTCTGAATTATTATTTATATTTAGTTTGATTATTTCATAAAACGCGGCGCCGGGATTTGTTGCAAGTAAAAATTAGAATTTTGCCTACGGTACTATATCCTAGTCTCAGGATACGCTTAAATTGGAGGTAGATGGTCAGTAATTTGGTTATCAGTTATTTGCCGTTTACCCCACTGGGCTACTATTCCGAGTTTTGACGGTACAGCTAAAGTCTAATAAACTGATATTTAGTTCAGTTACAGTCGTAATGCCTGATATAATGGAAAGAAATTACCATTCATCTTCCGTTCATTTGTTTTTTGTATAATTATCGGTGGCTTATAAATTAACAAATGCTTTAGAACTATTAAATGATTTGAATTTCTTTGAACCGGTGTATCGCGGTTTTATAAATCCTGTTAGTTACATGTAACAACAAACGGAGATTTAAAATGACAAGAAAACATTTACATTCTTTCGGTTATTTTTTTTCTGCAGGTTTGATTTTTCTTTGCCTGCTGCTCGGGGCATGTACGCCAAAACCAGCATTATCTTCCATTTCTATCGTCTCGTCGCAGCCCAGCAGCTTTCAATTAGGGACCACCCAGCAGTTTACAGCCACCGCCACTTATTCCGATCTCACCACCGCAGATGTTACCTCCCGTGTTAAATGGGCCAGCTCGAACACCGAAGTAGCTACCGTCGACCAAAAAGGGCTGGTAACCGCAGTTAGTCTGGGCAGCACAAAAATAACTGCGTCACTTTCGGGCATCATCTCACCGGCAGTAACTTTACCGGTCGTGACCATCGTAAGCGTGGCGATTGAACAAAAATCACCATATAAAATATTAGTGAAAGGCACCCTCCAATTTACGGCAATGGCGACATTCTCGGATGGTTCTAACGAAGATTGTACCTTGAGCTCAAAATGGGCCAGTTCTGCTCCCACTGTCGCGGTAATTACCGCCATCGGCGCACTCACTGCGAATGCGCCAGGTACCGCTAATATCACCGCTACTTTGTACGGAGTGACCAGCGCCCCGCTCGTTTTGTTGGTGAGCGCTCCACCGACGGGACCATCAATATCCTCGGTTGCCGTCTCCCGTGATAAAGTTGCCAATTTAGTCGTCGGCTCCACGCAACAATTTACCGCTCAGGCCTTATCCACAGACGGCTCTGTTGCGGATGTTACGTCTCAAGCAACCTGGTCCAGTTCGGACCAAAGCGTTGCTACAGTTTCCTCTTCCGGGGTTGTGACGGGTATCGGCCCGGGTCAGGCTAATATAACTGCATATTATTCAGGTGTAACCAGCGTGGCAATCATGGTCACGGTAGTATCTCAATGACCGGCAAGTATTAAATAAGATAATTGGGGTAAATTCAACATTATGGTATATAATGGTGTGTAGGTTGAAGCGAAAATTACTGTGAATCAGCGCTTCGTCATTATTAATCTCACTGATAATAATAAATTTGTTAAAAGAAGAGTAAACAATGACCACAGGGAAAAAATATTTACATTTTACCGGTTTATGTCTGGCGATGATATCGGCAGCAGTTTTTACCCTGAGCACCGCGGGTTGTTCGCTAAACGCCACTCCGACACCGACGCCAAAATTATCTTCCATTGTTTTGCTACCGGCGAATCCCTCTCAGATAACGGCCGGTTCGACGATACAGTTTTTCGCTCACGGCACATATTCAGACGGTGTTGTCGCGGACATCACCAGTCAGGTAGCATGGAGCAGCGATAATAACAACGTCGCAACCATCGATATCAAAGGTTTAGCTACCGGCATCGCAGCCGGACAAGCCAATATTACCGCATCCCTCGGCGGAATCACCAGCCCGGCGGTAAGTCTCCCGGTAATTCCTGCGCTTGCAACCACGACCACCAACCCCGGGCCTGCGCTGGTGTCGATTGCCATTACCCAACCGTCATCATTATCGATAAATCTAATATTGGCCGGCACGCCTACCCAGCAATTTGTCGCTACAGGAACCTATTCGGACGGGTCAACGCGCAACATTACTACTCTGGTTACCTGGGTTAGTTCGGCGACTGATGTTGCGAGTATTAACACCGCCGGATTAGCTGCAGGTCTAAAAGTCGGGGAGACAATCATTACTGCAACCATGCCTGGATTTGTCAGTACTAATCACGTCATTATCAATGTAACAGCCAATTAATTAATTGCTGTTAACACCAATATCGAACGGGTATTTTGATATTATTTTCGTTGTACGGGTATATTCCTTCGTTATTGATACCCGCATTTGAAATGCATTTTTCCCAAACGCCGCTGATTTGCTTACCAGGACCCGTAATCTTTGAACTAAATTGGAATTTACAGGCAAAACCAGCATCAAATTGTTTCAAAAATAGTGAACGGCTGATTGATGTTACGAAATTTATTAATTTATCGATTTTTAGAGGTATTGTTGGTATTTTAAAATGCATTGATACAATCGGCTCACAATAATGAACCTTTCGGCTCTGTATTGTTTCCCGATTAATGACACGATATTGATAATAGGGGTTACTATATTTGTAGCCAAAAGGTCGCTTACCGGTAGTTGTTGTATTTGCCGCTTGACTGAAACCCGGTACAGGACAATCCCGTCATGGAGGCTGACATGACAAAAAAAGACCCGCATACTTCAATACAGCAAACTTCCAATGAAGTTAAGGTTTTAAAACGGCGTGTCGCCGAATTGGAAGCTTTGCTGGGTACGGGTGCTGCAAAAAAATCCGGACCGTTCGAAGATGAAAGTATTTATAAAGCGATTTTTGAATCGGCCAACGACAGCATTGTGTTTATCGATAAAAGAGGAAAAATCATTGAATTCAACGACCGACTGGTGGAGATTGGCGGCTACCAGAGAGAGGAACTGACAGGGAAAAGCATCCGTGTACTGGCCGGCATGATGACGAAAAAAAGCCTGGTGATTATCATCGCTAACTTTTTGAAAAGAATGGCCGGCGTACAGGTTTCTCCGTATGAAGTTGAAATGCTAAAAAAGAACGGCGAACTGGTAAACGTTGAAATAAGCGCCCGTCCTTTTAAAAAAAATAACGAAGTAATCGGTGATTTGGTAATATTACGAAATATCAACGAACGCAAACAGCGGGAAAAATCGCAAAAAGAAAGTGAAGCAAAATACCGTTTAATTGTGGAAAACAGCCGGGATATTATTCTTACCCTAAACAGCAATGAAGAGTTCACTTACGTATCACCATCGGTTAAGAGTGCATTTGGTTATGAACCGTCGGATTTCATCGGGCGCAGCTTTCGTTCGCTGGTCCACCGGGATGATATCGCCGCACTTGAGGATGTCATCCTGCGGGATATCAAATATGGTTATCAGACTCCGGCCGGTCTCGAATTTCGCCTTCGCAACCGCGCCGGTGAATGGCGCTGGTGTAACGGAAAAGGCAGCGTATTAAGAGATGCAAACGGGCAATTTCTAAACTTTGTCGGTATTGTCAGCGATATCACAGCACGTAAGGAGGCAGAGACCGCCCTGCAAGAATCCGAATTAAAATACCGCAACGTAGTCGAGCTCGCCCAAGACGGCATCTGTATTATTCAGAATAAAATCATCAAATATTGCAACCCTTCGTTAGCAAAGATCTGGGGCGGTACGGTGGAAGAGATTACCGATACTCCTTTTACAGACTATTTGCACCCGGATGCGCTGCCAACAATTATTGACCGTTATAGCCGGCGAATAAAAGGCGAGCCGGTGCCTTCCCGTTACGAAACAATCCTTCAACACCGGGATAGCCAAAAATTATACGTCGAAGTTAATGTAGGCTCACACAGTTATCTGGGGCAAGAAGCAGAAATTGCGATTGTCCATGATATTACAGAACGGAAGATAGCTGAGGACGCCGTTAAAGAATCAGAACAAAATTTCCGCAATTTTCTGGACACTTCATCAATCGGTATCCGGATCCGTGATTCAGAAGAACACGTTTTATACCTGAACCGGGCATTTATGGATATATTCGGTTATCAAACTCTCGAAGAGGCTCAAACCTCAATTCCGATGAAACTTTACTCGACTGAATCTTATACCGAATACCTTTTACGGTCTGAAAAAATATCACGCGGAGAATCAGTCCCCGATAAAGTTGAAGTAGATATCATCCGTAAAGACGGTACAACCCGGCATTTACAGGTTATCGGACAGACAGCCTCCAGAAACGGGAAAATTCAAGCACAAACGCTCTACGTAGACATTACGGCAATGAAACAGGCTGAGGAAATATTAAAAACATCCGAACAAAACCTGCACACCGCGCTTGACAAACTTCCTGTGGGCTGCCGTATCACGGATATTGACGATAATACTTTGTACTTAAATCATGCTTTTTTGAACATTTTTGGATACAATAGCGAAGAAGAGGTAAAAGCAAAACCGCCCTTAAAAGAATTTTATACTCCGGATTCCTACGCCGATTATCTCCTAAGAAAAGAAAAATTCCTTCGCGGCGAACCGCGGCAGGACCCGGTGGACGTTGATATCATCAGGAAAGACGGTTTGCTCCGGCATTTGCAGCTTTTCCACGGCGAATTAATGTGGAATGGAAAACAGGAGTTTCAGACTGTCTATAACGATATTACCGAACGCAAACAGATAGATGAAGCACTCAAGCAATCGGAACGGAATTTCCGGAATTCATTGGAGCATTCGCTGATCGGTATCCGTATCGTGGACGCAGATTGGCACACTTTATATGCGAATCGCGTATTTCTGGACATGTTTGGATATCAAAATACCATTGAAGCCGATAATCACGGCCCGGAGAAACTATATACAACGGATGAATATCAACGTTTCATGGAACGTGAAGCGAAACGCCGGAGAGGGGAACCCGTGCCGGAAACACTGGAAATTGATATACGGCATAAAAACGGGAGCGTCCACCGCATCCAGACAACGCGGAAAGAAATATTCTGGGACGGTAAGCAACAATATCAGATTTTTTATAATGACATTACGGAACGCAAACAGGCCGAAGATGCCCTGAAAGCTTCGGAACGGAACTTCCGCAACTCGATGGATAACTCATCAATCGGTATCCGTATCTCGGATAAAAAAGGAAATAGTTTGTATTCCAATCAGGCGTTACTGGATATATTCGGATACCGAAACCACAATGAAATTCAGAACAATCCGCCGCAAAATTTTTACTCACCTGAATGCTATACTGCCTGGAAATCCCGGAACGAGAAATTTTTACGCGGTGAGCCAATGCCGAAACAGGTAGCTATTGAAATTATTCGAAAAGATGGCGTCGCAAGGTATCTTGATGTTTCAATGAGAGAAGTATTCTGGAACGGCGAACAGAATTACGAGACACTCTATAACGACATCACCGAACAAAAGAAAATTGAAAGGGCGCTAAGGGAATCGGAGGAAAAATACCGAACAATCTTTGAATCGGCTAATGATATTATCATTTTACTGGATACCGGCGGAAAAATTTTGGATGTTAATTCAAGGCTTACAGATATTGGCGGATATGGTACTGAGGAATTAATCGGTAAAAATATCAGTGAGTTGACAAATATTATCAACAAAGAAAATATGGCGATTGTTGTTGGGAATTTACTGAATATTTTAACAGGTTCGGGGGTAATATCATACCGGGTTGAAATGACTAAGAAAAATCATGAACTCATTTACCTGGAAATAAATGCAATTCCTATCCGAAAAGACGGGAATACAACCGGGGCTCTGGCAATATTAAGAGATGTTACAGAGCGAAAGAAATCAGAGGAGCAAATCAGGGAACAGAAAGCGCTTACCGACCGTATTTTGGAAAATACGCCCGACTCAATGGCAGTAGTTGGAACAAATGGTCAGGTAATAATGGTAAATAAGGCATTCTTGCATGCTTTTGAATTGACTGAAGACAAAATAAAGGATGTAAATATCAGAGAAATTATCCCGGTTCCGGTCTTTATTGATACCCTTTCACAAGTCCTTGTAAACAGCGTTTCACAATATCAGATTGAATTCAGATTTAAAACCGGTGCGCAAGAAAAGGTTTTAATTGCCGATATTATCAGCATGCGCCAAAACGAAGTGCAGGTTCATTTACATGATGTCACCGAAGAAAGGGAAATGCAGGAAAGACTTTATCAGACCGACCGGCTGGCCTCAGTGGGTGAAATGGCGGCCGGAATTGCCCATGAACTCAATAACCCGCTTACCGGGGTTGTCGCCCTTTCACAACTCCTGCTGGAGAGCGGGGTGCCGGAGGAGATTAAAGACGACCTTCAGGCGATTAGCAACGAAGGGCAGCGCGCAGCCAGTGTGGTCAAGAACATGCTTTCCTTTGCGCGCAGCCACACGCTATCGACAGAGCCGGTTAATGTTAATGCGATTATCAACCAGGTTCTGAGTCTTCGAGCTTATGAACATCGTGTGAACAATATTGAGGTTGCCACCCATTTCGCGGATAATCTTCCGGAAATTACAGCCGACCACTTCCAGATGCAGCAGGTCTTTATCAACATAGTGTTAAATGCCGAACAATCGATGATTGAGGCCCACGGCCAGGGTAAAATAGACATTACCACCGAACGTCTTCGCAATATTATCAGGATTTCATTTACCGATGACGGCCCCGGGATTCCTCCGGATATCATTAACCGTATTTTCGACCCCTTCTTCACGACGAAGGAAGTCGGTAAAGGGACAGGTCTCGGGTTGAGCATCTGCTATGGGATTATCACCAAACAGGGCGGCCGGCTGTATGCTAAAAGCCCGCCGGGGAAAGGCGCAACCTTTGTCATCGAACTCCCGGTTAATTCCGATTAATACAAGGATATGATGATACATGGAAAATAAAAACGCGAAGAAAAGAATCCTGGTAATCGAGGATGAGCCGATAATCAGTTTAATTGCTGTGAGAGTGCTACGGGCTGAAGGATTTGATGTTGACATAGCAAATAATGGTAAAGCTGCTAAAAGCATGAGTGATAAGGTATTGCATTACCTTTATCTTTGCGATATCAGGACGCCCACAATGAACGGCATGGAATTCTATGACTATTTAAGCCGGCTGCATCCCGGCCGCGAGAGCAGAATAATATTCACTACCGGCGATACGTTGAGCCACGAAATAAAGGCCTTTTTAAACGATAAGGATAATCTTTTTCTTGCTAAACCGTTTACGCCGGAAGAATTGAGAGTTGTAATAAAAAAAGCACTTAAAACACGGGGGAATTAGCGCGTTTTACGGAAAATTGTTGGATTTTTATGCAAAGAAACAGTATGTCTGCGTGATGGCAATCCATGCTGTAATTAACAAACAGACGCCGCCGTATATCCAATAATGCCAATCCTTCTTCATTAACGCCGTGTAACCGAAGAAAACAGGGAACGCCGGCAGCAAAAGTCTGGGAATGGATATCGCCGGTGTGCCGGTCACGAACAGCAACGGAATGATGGCGCATAAAGAGTAAACAAACAAAAATATACGGTGTTTGTTTTGTGTCTTCAGGATTAAAACAGCCCCGGCCAGGTAAAATATTTCAAATATCAAATTTCGCACCAGCCAGTATGCCGGTGCCAGGTGCATCCCGAATATTTTCCAGGATTCATTCGTAAACCAGCCGTTTATTAACCATTTTGCCTGAGAAAACGGCGTACCGAAATGCTCGCGCCAACCTTCAGTTTCCAGCGAAAAATAAGCCATGAAGTTATCAGTTTTTATTTTAAACCAGAGCAGCACCAGTATCCCCGCCGCAGCCGGTGCAATATAGAATACCAGATTTTTAAACCGTTTTGTTTTTATTGTGTCAACCGCATATGCCGGTAACATCCAAACCGCGTGAAAAGCGCTTAACACCGCCAAACCGGCGGCAATCGAAGACTCAATTATCTTTTCCTTCAACATGAAGAAAACAGAAAGCCCGAAAAATATAAGGGGTACGATATCAGAATAAGGGATAGTGGTAAATACCAGATATGTGGGGAATAGAATAGCGATCAGCGCTGTTTTGTAACAGAATGTCTTATATACTACCAACGGGAAAATAAAACTGATGATGTTGGTGATAATCAGCGCCGAAACCCAGGCCCGGGGGATGATAATATCCAGAGTTTCTATCAAGCCGGGATAAATCGGGGAAAATACATATTGTATCATCCGTGTGTAACCGGATGTGGCAATCGACTGGTAGTATGTACTATCCCAGGTGGTATTCATGGTATATATAAAATTAAATGAATGGTGGTATAGGAATGTGCATAATAATACGAATAATTTACCGAAGGCTAGAATCGCTAGTAATTTGATAATTTCCCGCCTGGATTTGTGCGGCTGTTCTTTAGTATTATTGTTTTTCTCACCGTACATCAAGACGATTTCTCTCCATTGAACGCGTGTGTATTTTATTAGTTCGTGATTATTGAGTATTATAACCGGTTTTCCGTTTTATTGTGCCCCATCCAATCAACCACAAGGCTAAAGCGATTAACAAGATATTCCTGGCTACCAGGACGTAAACCAATTTCGGGTCGCCGGCCTGCAGCAGATTATAATGCAGTGGAAATTCATAATATGTCAGGATGGCAGTAAAAACGAGCGCCAACCATATTACATATTTTTTGGGGCGTGTTATCAACGGCGCTATCGGCAGAAACCAGATCAAATATTGGGGTGAAAACACAACAGTGGTAAGCACAAAAATAAGAACTGCCAGAAATGCATAATAGATGACGTTGGCGGTGTCTTCATGGCTGACATTGTAGTTGGTTTTAAACTTGTTCCAGTATCGGCGGTAAAACAGCCAGTAAAGGAACAAAAGCGCCGCTGCCATTATCACCGGTGCAACCTTGACTAAAACACTTGCCGTGTCCGAGACGATATTTGATGTCGCCAAAGGCGTAATCGTTGTTTTTATGTAAACCTCAGTAATGCCAAGGTTTTGCAATAGTAAAATGAAAGAGGAATAAGTGCTTTCCAGCTGCAAACCGCGCTGCATTTGCAGTGTGAATGAATTTACGAAACCGGAAGGGCTTAGTATAAAGAATGGAGCGATAATTATCTCGGTCCACAGCGCACAAGACGCAATTTCCTTGATGGTTGCTTTATAGCCGCGTTGGGATAATTCGTATATCAAAAATATCGGTGCGATAACCACCGGGTATATTTTTGTAATTACCCCTGCGGCCAACATTGCCCAGGCAAGACCAAACTTCTTTTGACTTAAAAAGTACAATGATGCTAAAACCATCACTGCCGGAATCAGGTCGAACCGGTAAATCAAAATCGGTCCAATTGCTAATATCAATAACGTGTAAACAATCAGTGTAATAGCCGGCTTGACACTAAGACTGCGTGATAATTTTTCCAGGAAATACAGCGCCAGCAAGTCGAATACCAGTATCTCCGCTGCAAAGGCGTTACGGTAGCCATCCAATGTAGAACCAAATAACCGCGGGATAGTAAAAAACACCAGTGCGCCCGGCGGATATTCCACGGTAAAATTACGGTAAGGCAACAAACCCTGAAATATTTTTGAGGAATATTCGAAAAATAATTTTACATCCCCGGTCAGCGATGAATTTTGATATAAACCGCAGTTGAAAAGCAGCAGTAGAATTACAGAATGAATTACGCCGAATACAAGTAATCGCCAGTTATTTTTCACGACTATAGAAGCTCAATTTACGGTTCATCAACATCGAAATATAATTGCCAGCCTAAGACATATATCAACAATTATTACATTTTTATATTAAGGCAAATAATTAATTGGAGTTAAAAAATTCGTGCAACATTTCGCGAATACTATTGTTCATTATACGCTAAGAATACTGCATCCGTGAAATAAAGGCACAATTATCGATATCTAATATTTTACCGGAAAACATTTAACGCAATCCCGGAATAAACGCAAACAACATCGTTAAGATGATGATTAAAGCGATTAGCGCGTACATTATGTTAACGGTAGTTTTCGACGGTTTCATCTTTATTTGCACCTATTTGTCCCGATAAATTCATTGCACCGCTAAATTTAAATACACGTAAATTTTAACACTATTTGCAGACACAAGCAATATATTGACAGGGTCAATAATTGGTACTTACACCCTATTTCAGCAACAATACAGTTGCCGACTAAAACATGCCGAATATGATTTTTCTTATTTTAGAGTGTGATATTGATAAATCAAATGAGAATAGAATATAATCAAATACGTTTACATATTTTATCCATCGGGTAATCTATAAATATCGCAATTGATTATAACAGGATAAATTTAATGCATAAGTTAAAAATATCGTTAGCCGTCACCCTGGCAATAATAATGGTTTTTCTCTTTGTTCCGGGCCGGGTTTTGGCGGATACAGGAACTTACAAAATAGATGATTACAACGTCACACTGACACCTCAACCGGACGGCAGCGTTAATATTGCCTATTACCAGCAGTGGACAGTTTTATCCGGGAATATTCCCTGGATTACCGTCGGGCTACCCAACACTGCATATACAATTACCGGCAGCGGCAGTAACGCCGCAAACATCAGGGATGACAGCGGTTCAGGCTGGGACGGTGTCTACATCGGGCTGGATAAAACATATTACCCCAATCAGAGTTTCGCCGTTTCGTTCACGGTGAATGACAGGAATTTATTAACAGAATCAGCCGACAACTGGAGCATAAATTTCACTCCGGGTTGGTATGATAACGCAACCATCGGAACAATGGACATCAATTTAGTTTCTCCGATTAATCCTTATGAATACACATTTAATCCGGCGCCTTCAAGTATTATCGGGAATACAATTACCTGGGAACAGACGGATTTGCCGGGGGGCAATCAGTTTAACGTGACTTTCAGCTCCACCGACAGAAGTTTCATCGCTGAAGGCGCCATGCCTGCACAAACCACAAGTTTTGCATCCACTTCCAGCAACCAGACAGATGGGTTTATCAGTTTAGCGATTATTATTTTCTTTGTTTTAATATTAGTCCTTGTGATACGAAACGCAGTAAAACGGAGCAGAAACCGGGCCTCTTACACTTCTCCTGCTGTTTCCCCGATCGCGAATAAACCTTATCTTAATTCCCAGGCCTCGCTGGAAGACCAGAAGAAAGAACTGGAGGCAAACAAAGACCAGGTCAACGAATATATTATCAGTGAAAAAGATAAAATACCCGACGATGAAAAGGAAAAACAGATCAACGATTTCGCCGCGCAGCACAATTTATCAGTGAATGGAGATAATTGGGTGGATAACCAAGGAAACACCTACAATAATAATTTACTCTGGATGCTCATCATGATGAACTCGATGAATGCATCCCAGAATATAACACGCACCGCCAATACCGGCCTTTTAGGCAGGGGACAAAGGCCGGGAATTATAAGCCCGCCATCATATCATGTTTCGTGTGCTTGCGCTTGTGTCGCCTGCGCCTGTGCTTGCGCCTGTGCCTGTGCCGGCGGTCACGGCGCCGGATGTACGGTGAAGTTAAAAGACTTAAAATCAGGAAATGCAAATGATTAAACGTCATCCCATGCCAATCCTGGTTTGAAAATAAAATGGGAAACATACTGAAAGACAACTGGGTTTCAATCTGGGATGGCGATTATGCCGAGAGCATCAGGGACGGCAAGTTTATACCCGGCA
>Ga0182027_10000628_pt1 | contig 60420 bp, 46 predicted proteins | sample 712E1DmetaG_FD_121300 | JGI IMG/M metagenome (GOLD analysis project Ga0182027, IMG submission 121300) | Permafrost microbial communities from Stordalen Mire, Sweden - 712E1D metaG (Illumina Assembly) | ecosystem: Environmental > Terrestrial > Soil > Wetlands > Permafrost | place: Sweden...
CAATCTTTTAGTCTTGTTACAAGACTGGGCTTATTGTCTAGATAATAAGCCATAGATCGGACTAGATCGGACACTTTTGGCCTTTTTGAAGGGATGGTGGGGCGAAATTACGGCTATTTTGGGGGATGAATTTGTTTACGGGGGTAGTGGCTGTGATGCTCTCTCTCCGAATGCACAACGCTCGGAAAATACTAAGGTGGATAGGCCTCCGGGCGATTTTGGGAGGCAAACTCGCAATTGTGAGTGTTGAAGCTTGGCAGATCCTCACTAAATTAAACCACTCCCAGAGGACTGGAATAATCTGTGATTTCTCCAGAAAAGCTCCTCAAGAGGAATCCTGTTGTTCCCGGTGATTTGACCAGTAAAATAGTAGAGTCAGTTTTGACGTGAGCCTTCGTTTTCAGGCTTGCACGCTAATAGGTTTGGTTGTATCCTTGTATTTAGATACATAAAAAGGACTTCAAAGCCAAAGAAGGGGCCTCTTTCTGTGCCCAACAAACTGTCTACTATCATTGACAATCGGAACGAAAATACAGCCCTGGAAGCCTTGAAAAAGCTTCTACCTGAGTCGCAATCACTCGACGTTGCCAGCGGGTTCTTTGAGATTGGCTCATTGCTGGCACTTGATGGATTATGGCAACCGCTTGAACAAATAAGAATTCTGATGGGGGATGAAATGACGCGGCGGACAAAGCAGGAATTAGTAGCCGCACTCGTAGCCAAAACAAATGAAAGTGTGGAAGAAGCAAAGGAACGGGACGATTCTTTAATGGGGTTGCCCGCTATTCGCCAAGCACTGGCGGATAAGAAGATTCAGGCAAAGATTTATTCACAGGCAAAATTTCACGCAAAAGCCTATATATTTGACACAAAGCCGGGTCAGTTATCAGATTATGCAATTGTGGGGTCGAGTAATTTCACAAAGCCTGGGTTAACCCAAAACATAGAATTAAATTTAGCTTTGACAGAGCCGTTGTATCTTCAAGCGTTGAAAACTTGGTACAAAGAACTATGGGATGAAACTAAAGATGATGTATCAAATGATGTTATCAAGGTCCTAGAACCCCATTTACTCGAACACCAACCTTTTGAAGTGTGGGCAAAGGCACTTTACGAATATTTTGCTGGCAAGAAAAAAGCAGATACAACCTGGGAGGAATCGGAATCCATCGTTTGGAAAGGGTTAAGCAAGTATCAACAAGATGGTTATCGCAATGCCTTGAAGATTGCTGAAAAGTGGCAAGGGGCTTTAATCTGTGACGGAGTCGGTTTAGGAAAGACCTACATCGGTATGATGATTCTTGAATATCACCTACAGAAGAAGCACAAGATATTGTTAATTGTTCCAAAGTCGGCCCGGAAAAGCGTTTGGGAAGAAAGCCGAATCGCAAAGACCGTAAAGGGGCAATATCCGGTCTTGTTTGAAGATAACGTACGAATTCTGAATCACACGGATTTAGGTCGAGATGGAACCATCAGCCCGGAACGTTGGGAGTATTACACCAAATACTTTGATGTAGTCATCATTGATGAAGCTCACCACTTCCGCCATGCATATCGTGGCCGCGGGAAAAAGTTGATGCAATTGGCAAAGAACAAGAAACTTTATATGTTGACTGCTACGCCGATTAACAACAGCTTGGATGATATTTATCATTTGATTAACTACTTTGCACAAAGCAAGAATGATTACTTTGCTGAGTTGGGCGAGAATAATTTACGCAAGCGATTTTTGGATGCAGACAGGAAACTTGAGAAGGCCCTCGAAGACGGCATTGACATTCAGGAACTTGCCGAGCTGGATGACTTTCTACGTACCGATAATATTCTAAAAGCCGTATTGATTCAGCGCAGTCGTGCATATGTAACCGAAGTTGAAAAGCTCGATCCCCATCCACCTGTTTTCCCAAAACGGGAAACGCCACAAGTATTCAACTATTCTTTGAAAAGGGTTTATTCGGGAATATACGGAGATATTCGAAAAGCATTTGATAAGGAAAATCCTCTGCTAAATTTCAAGATATATAACCCTGAACAATTTAAGTTTAGCGGCAAAGATGAAAAAGTGCTGCAAAGCGAAGTGCAGGTTATTGGCTTAATACGAACACTGATCCTCAAAAGGCTGGAAAGTTCGTGGAAATCCTTTGAGGCCAGTTTGGAAGATTTGCTGGATAAAATGTTCCGCTTTGTCAACTATTATGCTCCGGAGGAAGCCAATGTCTGGCTAAGCGATCACGCCAACCAATGGGAGATCGTTAAATATCACCAGTCTGAACGTTCGCTGGAGGAAGAAACCGAAGAAGATGATGTACTGGAAGTGCCTGATTTGGACTTTGATCCTCAGCGGCATGACTTGCAGAGACTGTTGCCGTATGTTCTTTCAGATATGACTCAATTGGTCTCAATGCTTGCACAAGTATATGATCATTTTTACGATGGTGAAAGTGATCCAAAAAAACAATTGGAAAAAGGCGCAGAGAAGGATGATAAGCTTGAAGTTCTACTTGGCAAATTGCGTGATGATCCGAATTTGAGCACGAAGAAAGTAGTCGTCTTTACTGAGTTTCGCGATACGGCGCGATACCTGTTCAAAGCTCTTACTGAGATCTACGGATTCAAGAATGTGGAGGAATTGGATAGCACGCGAAGCATTGACCGCGAGCGTGTGATCAAACGTTTTGCTCCTTGCTATAACTGTACTGCTGAGGAGCTACCCGAATTTCTGAAAGAGCCAATCCAAATCCTTATTAGTACGGATGTGCTTTCGGAAGGCTTAAACTTGCAGGACTCAACCCAAATCGTCAATTACGACTTGCACTGGAATCCTGTGCGCTTGATGCAGCGAATTGGCCGCATAGATAGACGCTTGAATCTGGATGCTGAAAAGCTCCTGAGACGCGAGAAGGAAAAACCACTTAAGGTTCATGTATATAACTTTATTCCACCCGATGAATTGAATGACTTATTGGGGTTGTTGAAGCGAATTACTGGTAAAGTTTTACGCATCAGCAAAACACTCGGCATTGAAGCACCAATTGGTTTGCCCGATGAACCAACTGCTGTTCTCCGGAACTTCAATGAGAAATATGATGGTTCAAAAAGTGTGGAAGAAGAATTACAAATCGAACTGGAGAAGATTGCTAGGGAGTATCCCGAGCTTTATGAACGACTGCCAAACTTGCCGCGGCGCGTGTTTAGTGGGAAAAAAGCCGGTAAAGAATTACATGGCATTTTCTGTGCCTACCGTTTCCCATCGAGGGAAGTAGTTGATGGACAAGAAAATGGGAATGGTGAGCTGCGCTGGTATTTCTGGGATGCCGAGAAAGATAAGGTTATTGAAGGTGTAGAGAATATCCACAAGGCCATTCGAGCCGCGTATGATACTCAGCGTTATGCGACCAAGACTTGGGATGAAAGAAAAGATGCCCGCAAGAAAATTGAGTCTCATATTCGTAACACTTATTTGCGTGCAATTAACGCCGATCAGAACTACCGGTATAAATTGGTGTGCTGGATGGAAGTGAGCCAATAATGGCCATCAACGAAATTTCCCTGCTTAAGATTAAAGACCTGGATTCCCTACTGGCGTTCCTGCGCAACACGGACCCAGCCAATGGCCTGGGCTGGATGATCCGCGATGACGTGGACGCGCAGGAGCTATTTTATGATTACAGCGAGGGAAATTTTGCAAAGATAGGCGAAGGGTTAAAGCTGCACCAACTTATCAACATGACTAGCGCACAACCTTGGGGCGTTTTCCTGGTTGAGACTTCTTCGCAGAAACTGTATACAACGGAAATGCGGCGCTTGTTACGCGTGCTTGCGCCAAAGGCACGCGCCCAGCAATCGTATTTACCTGCCTGGCCGACTGAAAACCTTTTGTTCATCGTCACGTACAACTATGAGCAGTTCACCTTTGCGCATTTTGAGGGGGAAGAATCGGCTCGGGCGAAGTTGAAGACCTTTGGCTGGAACCAGACCGAGGTCGGAGTGAGAACGTTGTGTGAGCATAATCTTCCTGCCTTGCGGTGGCCAACCAATCCTGAGAATGGTATTGATTGGCTGACTCAATGGTCATCTGCCTTCGATGTGGAGAAGGTCACCGATCGCTTCTTCAAGGATTTCCGCGACCTGTTCGAGAGCCGCAAAGAAGCTCTGGAAAAAAAGATCAAGTCTTCGGCAGAGCGACATGCCTTTGTGCAGAGGTTATTAAACCGTTTGCTGTTCTTGTCATTCCTGCAAAAGAAGCGCTGGATGAAAGCGCCGAATACCCCGCATCCAAAAGCCACGTACCTGTTTGATTTGTTCGATCAGGCTGAGGCGCAAGGCGAGAATTTTTACGAAGTATATCTGCATGACCTGTTCTTTAACGCGCTTAATCGTCCTCATAGTACGGATGCGGCTAATCGTAATCGTGTGGAGAACCATTTGGGAATTGTGCCTTTCCTCAATGGCGGTTTGTTCGACCGCATGGATGATTGGGATGATGCAGGTCAATTGAAGCTGGATAACGATTTTTTCCAACCCATTCTTGGCAAGGAAGGGTTGCTTCGCAGATACAACTTCACCGTAACAGAAAGTACACCGCTCAATCAGGAAGTGGCGGTTGATCCCGAAATGCTCGGCAAGGTCTTCGAGACGGTGGTGCTGACCAGTGAAGAAGCAGATGAATATCAAGCGCCTAACTTGCGCAAAGCCACGGGCAGTTATTACACGCCGCGTATTGTGGTGACATTCATTGTGCGCGAGGAATTGAAAAGTGACCTGACCGCTCGTGTGAAAGGTCTGCGAAAAGAGAATCTTACGCGACTGATGGAATGGGATGCGCTGGCTGGCATTACACAGGATGACCGATCTAAATTGCGTGAATTGGTGACTGGTGAGCAAGCAGACGCGATCCTGGCACGCGTGGAAACCCTGCGTGTCTGTGACCCTGCGATTGGCTCTGGCGCATTTGCCTTGGGACTCCTGCACGAGTTGCTTAACTTGCGCCTGCTATGCGGAAATATATCTGGCTTCAAAGACCCTTTGCGAGAGAAACGTAATGCAGCATTCGATATCAAAAAACATATTATTGAAAACAATATCTACGGTGTGGATTTGCAAGCCAAGGCCGTAGAAATTTGCAAACTACGTCTCTGGCTTTCTTTGATCGTGGATTACGAACTGGGCGCTGACCCCGATGACAGCACCCACACTGCCTTTACCAACGCGATAGCAAACATTCCTGCCCTGCCAAACTTGGGATTCAAAATAAAGCGTGGAGATTCTCTGTTGGATCTTGTGCAGGGCAAGGTCTTCCGCTTAAAGGACATTCAATATAACGCGGATATGCAGGCGGCGGTCAATCAACTGCAAAAGTTCCACACGCAGTTCTTCTCGGAGAACGATCCGGACATAAAGCGTGACCTGCGTTTGAAGGCGCTCGCTGAACGGACGCGCTTGAGCCGCTTACAGATCGAAGCACAGTTGAAAGCGCTTGAAAACCGCAATGCAAAGCAAGGCGACATGTTTGCCGTGAAGGAGACCAAAGCCGCTATTCAAGAAGCAAAGGCGGAGCGGGAACGTTTGGAGGATGTCCTAGCCGGCATTCAGGAAACGGAAAAAGAACTCAAGAAATTAACAAGCAAACGCTTGAGCGACAAGAATGATGCCGCACTCGCAGCGCTGGAATCTTTGCGCGAGAATGAAGCGATCACCTTTGCCTGGGAACTAGACTTCCCCGAAATCTTCTTTGAGATGACTGCGCCCGCAGCTACAATGACAGGCAAAATGGGCTTGGTGAATGAAACCAAGGGACAAATGGAACTTGCTGCACCTGAATCTAAGCGCGGCGGCTTCGATATTATGGTTGGCAACCCACCCTTTGTTACGGCGCGCAATGCCGAAAAACGAGAACTGTATCGCGAACGCTGGAAAGAAACTGCAATACAGAAATTCCAATTAGTTTCTCCATTCTTTCAGAGATCTTTTGGCTTGCTAAATCAAAATGGCTATTTGGGATTTATTGTTTCAAATGCATTTGCAAAACAGCAATTTGGAAGACCTCTTGTTGAAGATCTCTTTTCAACCATAGATTTGGAAAAGGTTGTCGATTGTTCCGGATTGATGTTCCCTGGACACGGGACCCCAACTTGTATTGTCTTTGGCAAGAATCGTAAACCAGATAAGAATAGTTCAGTAAAAATAATCGCTACCCTAGCAGGTGGCGGGGATTTACGAACTCAACCTGAGAATTCTCCACTATGGGCTACCATTCAAGCGCACCACGATACCACTGACTATATGGATGATCGAATCGTTGTGGGTGAAAAAACTCCAATCGAAATGTCTCAGTGGCCTTGGAATCTTGATATTTCTGCTGAACCTACCAGAAAAGAACTTGAAAAGGCCAAGAATAGAATTGAGGATGTGATTGAAGATGAGATTGGCGTCGCGACAATGACGAACGCCGACGATATTTTTATCATGCCTGATCATCAAGCAAGGAAATTGAGATTAGCGCAAAATCTTCTTCGACCTTTTCAAGAAGGTTTTGATGTGCGTGACTGGTCATTGTTTTCGGATGTTGAAATTATTGTTCCATATAATGAAAAAGCCGTCATCCTACCAGAAAGTGAGCTTGATGACAATACCGTCAGATATTTGAAGCTATTCAAGAGTATTCTTTCGAATCGTTTAAGTTTTGGTAATAAAACCTTCGTAGAGCTAGGGCGACCTTGGTATTCTTTCGAAAGAATGAATGCAAACAAATATAGAACTTCACAATTTATAACTTACGGAAATCTTGCAACACATGCCCACTTTGTTTATTGGAGTAAACTTCGTGCATATGACAGAAATGCTGTTGTAATAAAATTGCCTGACAAGGCAACGCCAAACGATCACCATGCTATAACAGGATTGCTCAACTCAAGTGCTGTACTGTATTGGCTTAGGATAGTTTGCTTTCCACGACGAGAAGCCGAAGAAGCAGAATCAGGAACATACTATGATTTTGCGGGCTCAAAAGTTCAACAGGTTCCAACCCCAGAGACAGTTCTTGAAAATACGGTTTATCGTAACACAATAATAGCCTTATCTCACGCCTGTTGGGAATGCGGTGAACAACTGCCTGCACTAGCCTTCAAGAAACTCTTCGAGCAAAAAGGCGAAGCCTATCACGGCTGGTACAGTGTACTGGCGGGTTATGTTGCCTCGCACGCATTGATCGCCAAGAACGGGTTCAATTCTGCCGAGGAATTGAATCAACTCCACCAAAAAGCCTTGTCCGAGCGCGAACGTCTGCGCAGTGAGATGATTGCATTGCAGGAAGAAATGGATTGGCTTGTGTATGTCGCTTATGGCTTGATCGCAGATGATGGAAAATTGACAGTGGGTGCTGATTGGAAAGTTGAGCCGTTGGCCTTGGGCGAACGTCCATTTGAGTTGTTACGCGATGGTAAACCCATTCCCAGTTACTTCTCGGCGATACGCAAGTCCCTATGGCGGAGACGCATGGATGTTATCCAATCCAACGAACATATTCGCCGCATCGAGCAACCTGTCTACAAACGACGCTGGCATCGCAAAGTCAGCGACGAAAAAGAATTCCAGAATGCCTATGAATGGTTCCTTCTCGAAAAAGCCGAGTACTGGTTAGAGAACATCCACAAGCGACCAGTTGAAGTCGGTGCTTGGGCAAATGCACTTTGGGAAGATGAACGTATCCGTGCCGGTGCGCAAGCGGTCCACGCCATAGAGCATTTGGATGACTTTGTAAAGTTGTTCAAATCTGTGGTCAAAGAGTCTGCTGTTCCTGATTGGATTCCGCCCGCCATGCCATGGGAACAGGTGGAGAAGAAATTCAAGACCAAAGTGCCTGGCATTGCGAGGAAAGTCCGCGGCAAATTAAACGTGCCGCGCGAAAGATTCCGAGTCAATGAAAAAGGTGAGTATGTTTGGGCGGGAGAGAAAGAATAGACAATCATTTGACGAGAGAATCAACATGCAGCTTGAAGAAAGCCAGGATTTATTTGGCACTTTAGCAAAGTGCTTATCTGAAACCTGCCGCCAGCTTGAAATTAGCTAAAGGATAATTTGTCTCCTTTCCATTCGATAGGAAGATCCATTGAAAATATATTGCGTCCCAGTTTTACTTAGTGGCATCTATGCACTAAATTGGAAGCATGTCTCCAGTCCGCGGAGGAGCTGCGTGGGCGGGGGCGTTCACGTCTATAGTGATCGTGAGTTGGTTATATCAATTATTGTTTACTCAATTACTTGGAGATTCAACCAATGAACAACTTGTTAAGTTATATTCCTCTTTTGATTAGCATAGTATTAGCGTTCACAGGTATCCCAGTATTCATACAGCTTTACAAAGCTACGCAGAGCTTATACTTATCGATTTTTCTGACTATTATTTATGAGATAGTCATAATCTTAGGTTCTTTCTTGAGTAAGGTATGGCAGAAACTTGAGGGCAAATGGGTAGACAGAGTTGCCGATTGGGTTGATCAAATAGTAGTATCCATTTTTTCGGGGTATCGGTGGATATATCTTGAGTATGTTGTTTATCAAAATAGAGGATTTGACGTTAGAGGATTATCTACTCAAGGCCCTTACAGTTTAGAATTGAATCAAATATTTGTACAGCCCAATTTAGTTCCTATTAGTTATGCCCAGGCGAATTCTAAGAATCCTATTGGATTACATCCGGAGTTTGATGATTTAAAGCGGCAAACAATTTGGGATTATCTTAGGATGAGACTGCCAACCCGAAGCTTTGTCATAATTGGTCCTCCGGGTAGCGGCAAGACTACTTTGTTGAAATCTATTGCGTTGACTCTTTCTTCGAATTCATTACGTCGCAAGATTGGAGCTCCGAGATTGATTCCAATTCTTCTCCTCTTGCGTGATAATGAGAAATCAATCAAAAATGATCCTACCATACTCCTTCCACAATTAATCCGAGAACAGCTTGCCACCAGGCTAAATTCACCGCCTCCAGAAGGGTGGTTAGAAAAGCAACTTGAGCAGGGCAAATGCCTGGTTATGTTTGATGGATTGGATGAGGTTGCCAATAGTAGGACAAGACAGCTGGTAAGTGACTGGGTAGATGACTGCAAGGCTATCTATGAGAAGAATTGTTTTATTGTAACATCCAGACCACATGGTTACGAAAGCAATCCACTAAGAAACGTTTCTCTGCTGCAAATGGCACCATTAGATGGTAGTCAAATTGAACACTTCGTTTACAACTGGTATCTTGCAAATGAAATTATAAGTTCTCAAAAGGACGATCCTGGAGTTCGCCAGGTTGCATCCAAAGGTGCAAAGGATTTACTTCTGAGAATAAAGTCTAATAAATACCTTGCAGAACTATCAATTAACCCCTTGCTTTTGACAATGATTGTTACGGTGCACCGCTATAAAAGTTCGCTCCCTGGTCGTCGAGTCGAATTATATGCAGAGATATGTGATGCTTTCCTCGGCAAACTACAACAAGCCCGGGGATTAACTATCGATATGACGCCAATAAAAAAAAGAAATATCCTGTGTAAGCTTGCTTATGAAATGACAGAGCAGAACATCAGAGCTATTAACCTATTAGATGCTCAGAAGATTATTGCTGAGCCATTATCCAAAGTTGACCCACACATCAAACCGGAGAATTTCTTGCGAGAGGTTGAGAACTCTTCTGGGTTACTAACAGAATATGAAAATAATGAATACCGATTTGTTCACATATCATTTCAAGAGTATCTAACCTCCCTTTATATCTTTAACGCCAAAATTGAAACAGAACTGCTAAAACAGATAAATAATGTAAGGTGGCATGAAACGATCCTTTTATATTGTGCTCAGACAGATGCATCTCAGATAGTAGCTGCGTGCTTAGATACACTAAATGTAACAACGTTAAACTTGGCAATTCGATGTGTAGCAGAAGCCCAAGAAATACGCCCAGATGTTCGAACTGATTTTCATAATGTGATTCTAGCAAGCCTAAATTCTAGTGAATCTGAAATTAGGATATTAGCGTCAAAAGAAATTGGCATATTGACTTCACTGCCGCTTTATTACGATGCCTTTTCTTTCTTTAAGGCTGCGGGCTTTGATTGTCAATCTTTGGACCCCGAATATAAATCAGCATTGCGATGCAAGCCAAATTCTCCTGAGTGGGAATCTGAGATGTGGAAAGAGAGACTTAGAGGATCACTGTATGTACAAATTTCCGTAAACCACATTCTAAATAGAGATGATATTGTAAATATATATAAATCTGCTCAACTGGTCGTTGAAAATCCTACCGTCATAATAATCGTTGTTAATCAAGCATTATCAATTAGCGGATGGGATGAAATTAACGCGTTGCGATTTGGTAACGGAGTTCACATTGTTCCAATAGACGATATCATTATTCAACGTGGTCGAGAAACAAACAGAGAAAGAGATGAACTTGAGACTCAGTTAAATCGATCTATGGGGAGGCAGGATTATTATGATGTACGAGATGCTACAGCTGATCGGCGAAACTTTTTTGGTAGACATGAGCTGGCGACTGAAGTAATTGAGACGTTAAATCAAAACCTTCATTTGGCCTTGCTGGGATTACGCAAGATGGGAAAAAGTTCGTTTTTACAATACCTGCGTGATCAAGTTCCTTTTCTAGTATCTTATATCGACTTACAGAACGGCTGCTTGGATTCCAAAGGTAGACTTTCTGACGCAATCTATGCAAGAATTTTAGATGGGTGGCAAGCTTCTATCAAGGTAAAGATTCCAGATTTTGATTGGATTCGTCCAGAATTATTAGGTGAACCGTCTATTGATTTTGCAGAAGCAACAAGGGAGCTATTAAAGCAACTGGCTCTCAAAGATAAGATGCCGAGATTGGGCGTATTTTTGGATGAATTTGATTTAAGTCTGCCGAAGATATATAGGGGGACTGTTGCGAAATTCGGCGAAGAACAAGTCAGGGTTGATCCTGTTTCACTTGATAAATATTTGGTATTTGCTCGAACTCTAAGAGGACTAATTGAAGAAACAAAGCAGCTTTCTCTAGTGGTAGCTGGTGTTGATCCACGATTTACTCGTACTATTTATTGGGATGACAACGTTCAAAATCCCTTTTACCTATTTTTCCGTGTGACATATTTAGGGCCTCTGACTATTGATTATTGTACTGATATGATCAGGAATATTGGGAAACAAATGAGCTTACCTTATGACGATGACGCATTGAGTTTTGTAGCTAATGTAACTGGCGGGCATCCTTATCTTGCGCGGCAATTATGTAGCTTAGCGTATAAAAGACGTGACGCGAATCAAACCCGAAATGTTACTCTTCGCGAAATGCAAAGCGCTGCGGAGATTTTTACATCTCATCCTGATTATAATGATAGTCTTGAAGGAATCTGGCAGGAAGCTCTAATGCCTATTATGGGGTCGGATTCATTGCTAAACAAGAAAATATTGCTTTATTTGGCTAGACACAAAAGTGCGAATGTCACAGATGTAACATCCTACTTTAAGAATATTGATTGTAATAATTCGATCATTGAATTAACATCACGGCACATATTGAATGACGCGGGTGGATTATTAACAATTCGATTTGAATTGTTTCGCCGCTGGATTGAAAAATATCATGTAGGATGAAACTATGTCAACGACTAATCCTTTTTACTATCCAAACCCGGTTCTACCTGATGCCTTTGTAGGGCGTCAAAACATTCTTCGAGATATTTCAAAAGCACTTGTTGAAGATCCAGGAGCCTCTTATGCAATTATTGCAGGAAGAAGGCTTGGTAAGACCAGCATACTCATGTCACTCGCGTACAAGTTAAACACAATGAGGCTATCAGCTTCCAGTCATTGGCGCAGCTTGCCCATATTTTTTGACTTCCAGAGTCGTTCATTTGATTCGCCTGAATCTTTTTATGCTTGTATATTGAATGAGATCCGCTGCCGGGTAGATATTCTAGCACCTGATAAACCAAACGATGTTTGGCCTATGCCAATAACGCTGGATTCTAGAATTCGAACTCTTTGTCAATCGGCGAAATTAACTCTTCCTGATTTTCAACTAGCGCTAAAGCAAATTCTTACTCAACTTGACAAACCGGGAAATCGTGTGCGCCTTGTTCTACTTCTCGACGAAGTTGATCGAATAATTGCTCAAGGATTATTGGATAGTCTTGGAGACGGATTACGTTCGCTGACATCATCAAGCGATGTTAACTCTCGGGTCCGCTTAGTCATATCCGGCTCAAGAAAATTATTTGATGTGGTTACTATTGGCTCACCGTTCCTCAACATTCTCCGAAAATGCCATTTAACTACCTTCGATAAGTCGGAGATAAGGGATCTCTCAAAGAAAACGGATAAATTTTCTGAAAACATAATATCTGCAGTTTGGCAGTACAGCGGTGGACATCCGCTAATTGCCCAATACTTGTTTCATCATCTATGGGCTTCTGGAAGAAAAGAGCTTTCTGAGAAGACTATCGACAAATATGCATTAAATTTTCAGCACGAATACTTAGATGATATTGAAGGATGGGCTCGAGCGGCTGGAGAATCTGGTCTACGGGTATACAGAATCTTGTCGGCAAATGATGGTTGGCTTAGTGAAGCCGACATTGCGAAGCAAATTCAAGATGAAACAATCAATATTAATCACATTCTACTTAATCTGAGTTGTCATGGTATTATTATTCATCAAGATTGGCAGCGTTATAAATACTCAGGTCTTGTTTTCAAGAAGTGGTTTGATGCAAATGGAACGGCATTTATAAATACAATTCTTCGTGAAAAGTCATTGATCGAAGGGTCGATAAAAGAAACAAATGAAAGTTTAGAAACACCAGTTCAACAGAATCTGGTTCATAAAGAGCAGCAATCCGGATGGCCTATTATTCTTATTTCTTATACTTTATCCATTTTGTTTATTACTATTGCAGTAGCGTTAATCATTTCTAAAATTGTATCGACGGAAAAATTTATTCCTTTCTTTGCTGCTCTAGTTTTTGTAATATTAGCTTTATTAGTAGGTGTGGACAAACTCACAGGCGATCAATTCTTGAAATTGGTGGAAAAGCTGATTAGTAAAATAATGCATTGATCATCAGTGATTAATTTAAAACCATAGCTAGGCTGGTATTGGTTTCAAGAGTTATAGAGAACTCCAAAGTCGGGAGTTGTGGTTGTCTTGGGGTCGAAAAGTCGGACAACTAACATTGGAGGCTGATATCGTTTACGGACGTTCTAGATGCTCCCAGAAAGGCGAAACCTTCGGAGAACTGTAGAGGTTGTAATTTTCGGAACAACATACAGGAATTCCTGGTAGGAGACTACTGAAATTGTAGTTAGAATCTTTCATGGAAGAACATCACTGGGAATCAAGCTACCCAAAGCTATGTTTCTCATGAACGCATCTGATGAGCTAGTAAGAAATGGAAAGCTTGATCACCGCTAGGAAAACCTGCCAGGACAGATAGCCAGCAAGTGCCAGCAAGACCAGCAGGATCAGTTTCTGTTTTGTGCTGAAGCTTCTATTCCACCAGTTCCAAAGTGGGACAATCACATCTTCCCACACTGGTACGACAATGTATCTCCATAATCCGGCTATCGCAATGAAGATTATTAGGATTTCTGCTCCGTTGTAGAGATCTTGTCCTAATCGGTCATTGTTTTGTTTCTGGGATGCAGGCGGTGGATAGTGCGGTCGGTGGTTCATATTATTTCCTTTCTCCATTTATATGGAATTACGGAATGACTTTTCAACGCTTTTTCTGTGACTTGACGAAAGAACACTTGTTCTACTATAATCCCGGCCATGTCTATCTGGCAGAGATTGTTGTACCTGATAGGCTTGCGTCCCCAACCCGACTCCCGTACGTACGAAATCAGCGAAAGTCTGCAAGTCTCGCTTAGTACGATCGCCAGGCACGAGAGCCGTCCTGAACACGAAATCATCCAAGACATGCTGGCCGCCGGCCTTACCCAATATCGTTCCGTTGACGAACTTTGGCCCAAGTGGGAAATCCTCTCTCCGCGAGAACGGGATGTCACGGCGTTAACATGTTTGGGACTCACCAACCGCCAGATTGCGGCTCATCTTTCTCTTTCCCCCGAAACTATCAAAACCCATATCCGCAACATCCTGTTCAAGTTTGGCATCAACAGCAAAGCCGAACTACGCCATATCTTGGCTGGCTGGGATTTCAGCGCCTGGCTATAGCTCACCCTGCGGGTTAATCTCCTCTTCCCCCCATAATCCCCTGTTAAAGGGATAGCCAGCCTGTCGTTATGCCCTTATCTTGGAAGGATGAACATTCTTCCTTCCCTGCAAAGAGGCAAACTGATCGTCGCCTGTTCCCCCAACGCTGCCGCAGATTATCTCTCGCTGCTCCTGGCGGAACTCACCCTGCGTAGCGAGGTTACGATTGTGGATGGAGGCCACCGGCTGCGGCCTTATCGCATTACATACCTGCTCGCTCAAAAGAAAGCCGATGTAAATCTTGCCTCCAAGCATTTTCATATCCGGCTGGCATCCACCTGCTACCAGATGCAGGCGGTCTTGAAGGGTACACCAGCCCTGCCTCAACCCTATGTGTTCATCGACCTGCTGGCTACCTTCTACGATGATCATGTCCTCACTCGTGAAGCCTCCCGCCTGCTAACTTCCTGTCTCGATGAGATAAACAGACTCCGGCGAACCGCACCGGTATTGATCACACTTGCTCCCCCACTGGTGGAAGAACGAGCTTTCCTTGCGCAGAGGGTCAAAGACCAGGCGGATGAGCTCTTTGAATCCGAAATCAGGACACCGGCAATCGTTCAACCTGCGCTCTTTTAGTTATGGGTAGTCTGGTTCCCACTTCTGCTCAGCAACTCACCGAGACCGAAGCCCAACTCTCGAAGTTTCGCCATACCCTGCGGGCCAGTGATCGCTACGTCTTCGATGGTCTGTTTGCCATGGCACGCAGGCATATCGCTGCCATGAGTCAAAGCGAAGCCCTGCTGCCCTTTGAGTCTGCTTTGCTTGCCATTGTTCTAGAACAAGCCAAACAGATCGCTGTCTTGCAGCAGAAAGTCGAAGTTCTAGAATCAAGACCCCTCCATGGAAACCAAGACCGGCTGGCTCCTTGACCTTTACGAAGATCCCAAGGGAGATGTGATCCTGTGGCTGCTGGCAGATAACCATGAGCGGCTTTGTCTTCATCTGGAATTGCCGGTCACCTTCTACGCTGCGGGGGACTTTGCCATCCTGCGGCAAGCATGGAAATCCCTGAAAGGCAAGGATGTCATCCTGGCCCGCACAATTGGCCGGGACCTCTTTACCGGTGAGCGGGATGTGATGTCCATTACTGCGCCGAATCCGGTCATCTCCACAACCTTGTTCCGTGAAATCTCCAATCAGTTCCCTGAACTGGATTACTACAATGCCGACATTCCTCTCAGCCTGCGATTTATTGCGCATACGGGCATTCACATGCTCGGACGCTGCAAACTGAAGATCGAAGGCTCCAAAGTGACCGGTTTTGAGCCACTCACTTCCCCCTGGAAGATGGCGGTAGCCTCGATGCCTCTGTGCGTCATGCAGCTTTCCCTCGATGAAGATCCTGCCTACGCTCCGCCTAAAAACCTTCGTGTTCAATCGGGGTGCATGGATTACACCATCCCGCTAAATAACCCTCGCCTGCTCCTGATCCTGCTCAGCGCCGAACTACGCAAGCTCGATCCAGACTTGATCCTCACCGATTACGGGGATACCTGGCTCTTTCCCAAATTGACTCAGTGGGCTGCTGACTTAAACTTCGAGTTCAATCCCAACCGTGATGCTTCTCAGACGCTCCAGATGAAACGGGAAGACAGTTACTTTGCCTATGGCCGGGTGGTCTACCGCGGCAGGCAGGCCTTGCTCTATGGTCGCTGGCACATTGACTCGCATAACTCGATGATCATGGGCGAGAGTGGGCTTGAAGGCGTATTTGAGCAGGTGCGGGTCACCGGATTGCGGGTTCAGGATGTAGCCCGGAAGTCCCCAGGTGCAGGGATAACAGCCATGCAGATGCTCAAGGCGCTCCAAACCGGTGTCATGGTGCCGTTCCAAAAACAACAGGCGGGGAATCCCAAGACTCTCTCCGAACTCATCCGTGCCGACCGGGGTGGATTGGTGTACCAGCCCATTACCGGCATCCATCGCAATGTGGCACAGATTGACTTTTCCTCCATGTATCCGGCCATCATGGTGAATCACAACATCTCACCGGAAACCACCGGCAAACCGGATGCGCCGGAAGGATTGATCCCTCAAACCCTGCGGCCTTTGCTTGAAAAGCGCCTGGCTATGAAAAAGCTCCTGACCGAGCTGCCTCCGAACGATTGCCGCAGGAAGGTGCTCAAGGAACGAGCCGCAGCGTTGAAGTGGCTGCTGGTGGTCTGCTTTGGCTACCTGGGATATAAGAATGCCCGTTTCGGCAAGTTGGAATCCCATGAAGCAGTCACCGCTGATAGTCGTGAGTTATTGTTACTGGCGAAGGATGTTGCCGAGGAGATGGGCTTTACCGTTCTGCATATGTACGTGGACAGTCTCTTTGTTCAAAAGGATGAGTTGCAGGCTCCACAGGATTTTGTGCCTTTGCTGGAAGCGATCCAACAGCAAACGGGACTGCAAATCGCACTGGATGGCGTATACCGCTGGGTGGCTTTCCTGCCGTCAAAGCGTGATCCTCGTGCACCGGTGGCTAACCGTTACTTTGGTGTATTTCAAGATGGCGAGATCAAGGTACGAGGGATTGCTGTACGCAAGCACAATACGCCGCAGTTCATCTCAGATACTCAGTTGGGTATGCTCGCTATTTTGGCACAAGCGGATAACCCTGCGGACAAGATTCCCGAAGTGCAGGCTTATCTCCACAAACAGATGGAACGATTGAAACAAGGGAAAGTGCCTTTACAGGACCTGGTGATCTCCCAAACTTTATCCCGCGATGCGACAATGTACCGAGTAAAGAGTGCTACGGCTCGTGCCGCCTTACAGTTCGTCCAGATGGGACGGGAGGTCCGGCCCGGGATGCGAATGCGATTTATTTATGTGCGGGGAGATGAGAGGGTGAAGGCCTGGGGAATGCCCGGAGATACCCATGTGGATACAGGGCAGTACAGCATTTTGCTCCAAAGAGCTGCCGATGAGGTTTTGGATATTGTTCAGGGGGAGAACCGATTGGAGCCGCTTCCGATGGATAGGGCGCTTCGTTTGCGTTGTGAACCGGCATCGATATAGAGGTGGATGGTTCGTTTTGTTCCCCCTTGCTCTATTATTTTGGAGCTGTAGAACAAATATTCATTTTCTCTCAATTGAGAGAAGTGCTCTCTTCCTCAAATCTTTGTTTTGAGTTATTTGTGGATTGGATAGAAAGCCAAAACGATCGTTCCAACAAGAAGTTCGCGAAATTGCTTCACACTTTGTCAATGCTATATGGCAATATGCTCCTCATCATAGTAGTGGCTAAATTAGATTTAGCCTCATTATGGTTATTGGGTTAGTCTTTAATGTCAGCATCCGGGATTCGATTCTTAAATCCTTATGCTAAGAATGCCAAATATGTCCTACATTTGGAGCTTGACTTTCATAATAGGGTCAGTATAATAATAGTAGTTAGCATTATTGTGGAAATCGATACTATTCTCATCGTATTTAGTGGCTTGAGGAAGATTTAACTGCTGTATATAACCAAATAACTCCAACCGTTTGCTGTGATGATAAATAAGTGGTGAAAAACTCATGAAAGCAGCCAGGGTAGCATCAACTAAGGCGATTCCGATCTGGGTGGAAGAATGTATCTCCTCACCTCGGGAAGGAGTTTTGAATTTTCTCAAGGAACTTTGTAATCTTGGAAATGCTCCTTATGCCCACATCAGAATAAGGTCGCGATCAGGATTTTTCTTCACGTTAGTAGAGAGTATCGGCCCCTATAAAACAATAGGTTGGCAGCGCCGGTTTCACTTGATTGATGACAAAAACACCCAGAGCCTCACATACCAATTTATAGATTACAAGGTAAGTCCAGATTGTCAGGCGCTAAAAGACAAGTTTCGGAGCGATCTGGGTTCATATCAATATCTCGACTCCTTGGCGTACGGATTTTGGATACCTCTTAAGATTAGAGATATTGAACTAGGATATGTCACACTCTCTTGGACCAAAGGGCGAAGACAACGAAGCAGGGCTATAAAAGTCGAGAACTACATCAAATTATTTTCGGATTATTTGCCCTTAGTCCATCAAGCTTGCAGAAACATACTTACAGAAAATTATCTTACCGGGCTTTGGTCAGATACCGCCTTGATCCTATCTGCTACAGACGAACACGATTGCTACGATAAGCTTGGTGAAGCATGCCTTAAGTTTTGGGGAGAAGATGTTACTGTCTATATAGGCAAAGTTGCTAACGACAACGCATCCTTCGACGTTGTTACCGTCGCGGGGCGGCGGGCAGAGGAGGCGAAAAAAAATATAAAAACCCACAATATCCCAATCAATAAGGGAATATTTGGATACCTGTATAGGACTGAAGCGCCAGTACTTTCTTATTCAATATCAAAGGACACAAGATTTAGATATCATTCTATGAGGGAGGATGGAATTGGCCAAGGATCAGTAATCGCCGCAAGAATCACTGATGCGGCTTATCAAAACCCCTTTGCTTTTATCACGGTTGAACATGAGCAGGATAATTACTTTGACACGGACGACATCCGTTATATAACCGGGATTACGCGCATCGGATACGAGAATATTACTGCACATAGGAATGATGTAGAAAAAAGATCAAGGGATTTTGATGCTCTCTTCACACAAGTCTCACACGATGTTGTCGAGCCCCTTCAGGCCTTGGTCGCCGATGCAGAAGTATTAAGATATGAAACGACAGAAGCATCTAACCATCTATATAGCTCCGTGAATATAGATAAATACCTATCTGATACATTGTTACGAGCCACCAATTTTCTTGATGAAGCCCTAAATCTTAATAAAATCATGTGGGGGCATTTGGACTCTGGTATTGATGGTAGAGCTACTAAGATAAAAGACGGTGTAATCAGACTTTATCCTTTGCTAAATGCATTGGTAGATACTTGGCGGTCCAGAGCTGAAGCCCAAGGCATCGAAATCAAGAGTTTGTTTGACTCACTCAGAAATGTAAGAGTTTCGTGCGACGAAGCGGCGTTGAAGTCGGCATTGGGGCATGTAATGGGAAATGCAGTAAAATATTCATTCTGGGGTCACAAGAAATATCGAGATAGCATACCCAAACACGGTAGATACATTAGCGTTGTTGGAAGAGTGAAACTAGGAAAGGCCGTAATTGAGGTCCAAAACTATGGCATAGGCATACTCGACAGCGAAATTAAATTCATCACAGATAAGTATTACCGAGGCAAATTGGCTACCCACGAAGGAAGAGTGGGTACTGGCCGGGGTTTGTGGAGCGTAAAAACATTCCTCGAGAGTGTGGGGGGGCGTTTGAATATAACTTCCATACAACAAAGTTCCGATATTCTTGGACCATATTCCACCACTGTTTTCCTGTATTTGCCAATTAAAAAGATTGAGGAGAATTAAAATGGCCAGCTTACTTTGGATAGATGATAAAGCCGGGGATGGAACAGAGAAAAGACTCGGATTCGACGCCCTAATCTATTTTATTGAAAAAAAGGGTCACAATGTAGACATAGTATCCACAGATGAGCAAATTGAGAATGCTTTACGATCCGACAAAAAATATGACCTCGTTATCCTTGATATCATAATGGATGCTCTATCATCATCAACGGATCACACAGATCAGTTTGGTGGATTTGACGCCCTAGAGATCCTTATGAATGCTAGGCCCACCACACCAATCATCATTCTATCAGTAATGTCAACGCCAATGATCAAGGATGAGGCTGCCCGTCGTCATATAGACTTGACTAAGAGCATGGTAAAACAAATTTTGAGAAAAGGGCCAATCCGTCCTACAGACCTAGCAGAAATCGTTGAAACTATATTAGCTGATACAAAAAACATCCCAACCGGTGCTCAAATATGATTTTACAATCTCTTAAGGCTACTGCTAGCTTCTTATGGACTCAGATTTGGGGAATCGTTATAGGAGTAATTAGTTCACTGGTTGCATCGTTGATTACTACAGTTGTTGATAAGAGCAATTCTATCCGCAAAGTGGAGAGGATGATTATCCAATCAGTAGGCCATCGTCGATTTAGAAAGATATTACGGAACGATGACCCCCACGCTCTGATCAGAACAGAGTGGGCTGTGGCATTGCGCGACCTGGGTTCTAAGAAGACAAAAGATGTGCTTAGAGCGCTAGAGTCACTTTCTCATATGGCAGATATCCTGGAGTTTGATGAAAGAAATGTTGCTGGAGAAGCTGTCCGCCTAAAGTTTGCTTTTAACAACAACCATGATATTGACCAGAAATATCTTACGGTGATGCAAGAGCTACTAGACTAATTCCCATGAGCTAAAACAAAAGATTTGAGGTAATCTACTGACAAAAGCATTTGCAGAATCTATACAACTGATGACTCATGCATTTCGATTTGGAGTGGATACTAATATAATGGCTGATGATATTGGGAGTGTACCGATTCTGTGACTGATTCAAATCCTCGCTACTCCCTGGTTCAAGTTGTATTATCCACCAGTCTTGTTTTCATGTTGAAAAGTGGCAAAACACTCAATGTAGTATTTTTGTAGAATTCCAAAACCAGCTTGATCAGAACTTATCAAGTTACCATTGAGAAAAGCGGATGGAAGATTGAAAATGAAAAAGATACTTTGCGGATTGATCTGCGCTATATTTGCCACTATTGCTTGCGGAACAGTTAGCATACCTCCAACTATTGACTCCAACGCTGTACAAACAATTATTGTTTCCACGGCTTTGGCAGCACAAAATCAAACGCAAGCTGCAAGGATTCCCATTGGCACTCAAATACCTACAAATACCATGCTATTTGTTAATACCCCAACACCAACCGAAACCTTGTTAGCCCCAGTATCTTATACTTATGACGGCATTTCTCTACTTTGTACTAATAATGGAGGCTTTTGCTTGGGTAATCAATCATTCACGGTAAAGTTAACAATTGATACCCAGGGAAATGTTACAGGCATATTTGAACAATATCTCAATGACTTTCCCGCTATGCCACTTGCGGGAACAAAGACCAATATCCTTGGTTCGGTTGAAAGTATTAACAAAAAATATAAAGGGGACTTCATTGATTTTACGGGAAGCTTATCTGAAGACCTAAAGACGCTCAATGTTATCCTATTATTCAGAGGTCCGAATTGGGCTGGAAAAAGAGTACTGTTGTTTTCTAGGGAATAATCAATTTTCAGCCCAAACGGACAGAACAAAGAATATTGCATGGGGTCAAGAGCGAGACACCATCTGAAGTCTGTCAAAATGGCTTTTACTCTGATCAGCGAATCATCTACAGTGATTTTTACTGCAACCTTACTGCAACTAGAATAAAAGCAATGGAAAACATAGAAATAATAGATCATGAATCTGCCAAAACTGGCACTTCATGCACACAAAACTGCCCAAAATACTAGGTAGACAATCCAACTTCGAACTCTGGATCAGCTAGTAGCGGTTCAAATCCGTTGCCCCCAGCAATAAAATACCGTCGAAAGACGGTATTTTTGTTTAAGAAGATAGGCACTTCGCATTCGCCATTCTTGCTTCGGAGGGGCTTAATCTTCCCCTAAGAGATGATGCGAATATGATGCCGCCTTTGCGCAGTGTGCGCATCCGATAGAGTCAATCCTTGTTGTATGACAATTGTCTAGATTAGTACAAATGTCACATAATAGGGCATACATTTGTCATATCTATAATATTTATAACAGTTATATTATTGTGAGTATTGTCAGTTTGCGTTTTTGTTAGCTCATCCTCACTTAGGGTGGTTATTTTAATCGTGCTATCTATTTCAAAAGAATATACCTGCCGTAAGAAGTGGATCTTAAAGGCGATCACGGTACGGCAGGGAAAAGAGATTTTTTTCTGACTTTGGCATGGGTGAAAGATCCCGGAGGTCAGTTTTGGTTTCCAGTCAAAGGAGAAAGTTTATGGGCACCTCTAATCTATCGAAAAATATTGATAAATTATTGGGCGGATTTAAGTTGAAGAAGCTGAGTTCTGAGCAAATTATCCGCATTGATGAAATGCTGAATTCGCTCGGGGATTACGGAGAACTGCATCTTGTTGTGCAGCATGGCAACCTAAAATACATTAACAAAGTGGAGAGTTTTAAGGCTCCTACGAATTCCGATAGTTCCAAAAGTTTGGTTTAGAGATCGGATCGTTTGATGCAGTTTATGCAAAAAGCGGAAATCCTTCAAAGCTTATGGAAGAACTATCGTAATAAAGTATACAGTACTATGCAAACCGCAGTTGTTGTTGGAACTGCCTGCTGAATAGATGACGCGGAAAAATCACTGCTGAGGGATGGCCGGGAAGCCGGACAACAGCAAGTGTGCAAATTTCCTTTGAACTCTGACTTTGTATAAAGCAATGTCGGAAGGGCGGATGCTTGGAAAACGAATGGGTGAAAGTTGCGTTTTCCTAAAAGCGGAGTTAAATCTACAAGAAGGTTAGGTGGCGCTTATGAAATCATCTAAATTTCCTAATGGTCTAACCGTAAAAGAGTTGAAGGAAATGATAAAAGATTGGCCTGAAACGAACGAACATGGCCAGTTAACAGAAGTGTGGGTTGAAACAGATTGGTCTACGAGCAGTGTCGTGACTGAAATACAGCCCCTAAATATGCGCGGTGATGTCGCCGATTTGATCCTAAAAAGCGACGCGTTTGAGGCGCCAACTTACAGAACGCTCACCCGACAGGGGCTGGCGTAGCCCGGGCTAATCGTGATGATCTACGGGGTCTGGCTGGTGGCGTGCAAAACGAAATACCAATTTTTTTCAACTCTATTTTATGGTAGATTCATTGTCAGAAAGCGGTGATGTTGTGGAAGGACGGCTCGGTATGAATGAATCCAATGAAGCTGAAACAATTAATACTATGGTTGACATCAAGGAATATTTTTATCTGCTGTGGTCGTGGATTTGGCTGATCCTCCTGGCTGGAGTGGTTGCCGGGGCGGCAGCCTACCTGGTCTCCATCCGCACCACGCCGATCTACCAGTCATCCACGCGCTTGCTGGTCAGTGAGCCGCCCGCGCTCAACAATATCAACGTTGGCGGAATGGTCGATTCCCAAAACATGACCAACACGTACGCACAAATGCTGGTGGACGATCCGGTGTTACAGGGCGTGATTACCCAACTCAAACTGAAGACCACTACTGATGCTCTCAAGCAATCCATTACGGTGGATATCGTTACCAATACTCAATTACTGGTGGTTAGTGCAAGCGATCCCAATCCCACTCAAGCCGCCAATATTGCCAACGCCATGGCCTCGGTTTTTACCGATCGTATCCTCCAGCTTCAATCGGATCGTTATGCCGCCAGCCTGGATGGCTTGCAAAAACAGATTAGTGATATGGATCTGCAGATCACGACCACCAACACCACCATTGCCACCACCTCCGATCCGGCTACTTTGCTGCAACTCCAGGCTCGCCTGACCCAATATCGCAGTATCTATGCCTCCCTGGTAACCAACTATGAACAAGTGCGCCTGGCTGAAGAACAGACCAGCACCAGCGTGGTTGTCTCGCAGCCGGCCGCGGTCCCCACGACCCCGGTCAGCCCCAAGACAAGCCGCAATACCTTATTGGCAATAGTGGCCGGCATGCTGCTGGCGGTAGGCTCAGTGTTTGCGATCGACATGCTTGACGACACCATCAAAAATCCGGAAGAGATCCGCCGCAAGTTCAACCTGCCGATCCTGGGAATGATCGCCTGGCATGAGCAGCTTCACGAGAAGCCGATCGTGTTGCTCGAGCCGCGTTCACCGACCGCCGAGGCCTTCCGTTCACTCAGGACCAATATAACCTTTGCCAGCGTGGATACCCCATTGCGCCGCATTATGATCACCAGCCCGACCCCACAGGATGGAAAGACCACGATCTCAGCCAACCTGGCGGTAGTTCTGGCCCAAGGGGAGAAAAAAGTGGTGTTGCTGGACGCCGACCTGCGCCGCCCGTATATCCATCACAAGTTCGGACTGTTCAACCGTTTTGGTTTAACCAATCTGTTCGTGGATTCGTTGAACGGTTTTGAGAGCGTGATGCAATTCAATAGTGTTTCCAATCTGGGGCTGATCACCTCCGGCCCTCTGCCACCCAACCCGGCGGAACTCCTGACCTCCAAAAAAATGGTGCAGATCCTGGATCTATTGAACAAGGAGTATGACCTGGTTCTGATTGATACGCCGCCTCTTTTAAGTGTGACGGACGCCTCCGCTCTCGCACCGGCCATGGATGCCGTGATCATGGTGGTCAAACCGGGCGTCACCAAGTTGAGCGCTTTGCAGCAGGCACTGGAACAGTTGCGGGCGGTGGGAGCGCACGTGCTTGGAATAGTGTTGAACGAAGTTAACCCAAGTTCCCGCAAATACGGCTACTATTACAACCGCTACTATTCGAAGTATTCGCATTACTATGAGCATGAGGGTGGATCAAAACAAAAGAGAACGAAAGAAACGGCGGACAGTAAGCCAGTGCAGGAGAAGCGGCCGCAAGTTAAAGAGGAAAGGAAATAGTTTCGGATGGGTGGCTAACATGAATTTTGAACCATTGCAAATCACAAGTACGGATCTAATTGAGAAAATTTCCTGGCAGGATCATCCCCTGACTTATATTATTCGCGCCGACCCGGTGCCGGATAAGACCACCTTTCTTACCCCTCCAGAATTCAAACAGCAAGTTGGTTTTGTCGTTTATCCAGCCGGAGGCGAAGTGAAGCGACATTTGCATCTGCCTTTGGAAAGACACCTGATCGGCACCTCGGAAGTATTGATTGTTCGACACGGACATTGCTTGATGGATATTTATAACGATGACCGTGAACTGGTCGCCACGCGCGAACTCCGCACCGGCGATGTCATGCTGATGGTGGGCGGTGGGCATGGCTTCCGCATCATTGAAGACACAATTTTCCTGGAAGTAAAACAGGGACCATTCCTGCCGATTGAGGAAAAGGAGCATTTCTAAATGATCCCAGTTAACGAGCCTTTATTGGGCGAGCGTGAACTCGAGTATGTGACAGAATGCGTACGAACCGGTTGGATCTCCTCCGCTGGGCATTTCATCGAGGAATTTGAAGAGAAGTGGGCCGCCTATTGCGGGATGAAATATGGCGTGGCTGTAAGCAATGGCACAACCGCCTTACAGGTGGCTGTTGGATGCCTTGATCTGAAACCGGGTGATGAGGTCATTATGCCCTCCTTCACCATCATCTCCTGCGCGCTGCCAATCGTTGAACGCGGGGGAATTCCTGTTTTAGTGGACAGCGACCCCGAGACATGGTGTATGGATGTTACGCAGATCGAAGCGAAGATCACTGGCCGCACGCGCGCCATCATGCCGGTTCATATCTATGGACATCCCGTAGACATGGATCCTGTGCTGAAACTTGCGAAGAAGCATAACCTTGTGGTTATTGAGGATGCGGCTGAAGTGCATGGCGCAGAATATCTTACTGACAGAGAAACCGCGAACCCGGTGTGGAAGCGTTGCGGCGGTATGGGGGATATTAGCGCATTCAGCTTTTATGCAAATAAATTAATTACTACCGGCGAGGGCGGTATGGTGCTCACCAGCGACCCTGCCTATGCAGAAAAGGCGCGTGGTTTGCGTAATTTGTGCTTTCGCCCTGAGAGACGTTTTTATCACACCGAACTTGGTTATAACTACCGCATGACCAACATGCAAGCCGCATTAGGCCTTGCGCAATTGGAGCGCTTTGACCAAATCGTAGCAAAGAAACGTTGGATGGGTACTGCTTACACCGAACGCTTGAAGGATATTCCCTCTTTGCAATTGCCTGTCGAAAAAACCTGGGCCAGACAAGTCTACTGGATGTACGGGCTGGTTCTGGATGAAAAGACCGGCATGGACGCGGTCTCCTTTGCGAAAAAGCTGGATGCCTTGGGCGTTCAGACCCGCCCGTTCTTCCTGGGCATGCACGAACAACCCGTCTTTTGGGACCGCGGCTTATTCAAAGACGAGCATTATCCCGTGGCGGAACGGATCGCCCGGCAGGGATTGTATTTGCCTTCCGGGTTGGCGTTGACCGAGACGCAATTGGAGCAGGTCTGTGAGACGGTGCGAAAGGTTTTGGGTGAAAAGATTTAACCACGAAGTTCACGAAGAGGCACGAAGGAAGAAATTAAGAACCTTTAGCAGCTAGGAAAATAAGATGAATCTTGAAGAAATTCATACCAAGGATTTGCCTCTTACCGTCTATGAACCCACGCACGGTTGGTTATCCCTCAAGCTGGATGAACTGTGGCATTATCGTGAACTGCTCTACTTTCTTACTTGGCGGGATATCAAGGTTCGTTATAAGCAGACGGCCTTGGGAGTGGCCTGGGCCATCCTCCAGCCATTGATTACGATGGTGATCTTCAGTGTCATTTTTGGCAATCTTGCCAAGCTGCCCTCGGAAGGAATCCCGTACCCAGTTTTCAGCTATGCTGCCCTCTTACCCTGGGATTTGTTCGCGGGCGCTTTACAGCGGGCCGGGATCAGCCTGGTGGGCAACAGCAACCTGATTACCAAGGTATATTTCCCGCGCTTGGTGATCCCCATCTCGGCCGTAGTGGCCGGCCTGGTGGATTTTGCAATTTCATTTGTCGTGTTGTTGGGTTTGATGTTTTTTTATCATATCACGCCAACCTGGGCAATTTTAACGATCCCGCTTTTTGCGTTACTCGCAGTATTAACGGCCTTGGCCGTCAGCCTGTGGCTTTCAGCTCTCAATGTGCAGTACCGCGATGTTCAGTATATGATCCCCTTTCTCATCCAGGCCTGGATGTATGCTTCCCCAGTAGCTTATTCAGTGGGTCTCATTCCTTCTGGCGCTTGGCGGATTATCTACGGGCTCAACCCTTTGGCGGGTGTGATTCAGGGCTTCCGCTGGGCACTATTGGGCGCGGCTCCACCCGGTCAGCTAATTGTGGTCTCAGTGATCATTGTTCTAATTTTACTTGTCAGCGGGCTGTTCTATTTTAAGCGTATGGAAAGAACGTTCGCGGACATCGTTTAATAAGGCAGTTCTTCAGGAGAAATAAATGCAGCCGTTTGTCAAACAGTTGGGCCAATTGACTAAAGATTTGGAGGATAAGTGGGGCACAGCTCTAATAATTGCGCTGACATTGATGGCTTCGATCACTGCGGGCCTATATTTTAGCGGTATAAAAATTTTTGGTGGCTCTGGTTTCCAGATGACGATCTTGGGTGGGATCGTCATTCTATTAGGCGGAGCGCCGATTGGAGTGGCGGCCCTTTATGCGACCAGCTTTTTAGCCACCTGGTTCAATTTTGGAACACCAGGATTAACCTTTTTATCGTACTTGGGTCCCTGGATGGGTATTGTCCTATTTTTAGCCGGTATTGTCATCCTTTCAAAAGGCAGGTTGGATCGCGTTCTTGAAAGAATCCGGGCCTGTTGGGGGTTTCCCTTTCTGATTGCTTATGTCGTTTCGGGATTGATATTAGCGCCTATTTTTTATGATAATCCCGTTGAACATATTGGTTGGACGTTTATGATTACCCTGGCAGTCATGTGCCTGAGTATTGTGATCACGTTACCACCGGATCGTGTTTTCAAGATCACGAGCAGGTTGCTCTTCCTAGCTTTTTGGGTTATGTTTGTTCTGTTTGCTTATTTCTCCTTTTTTACCTCCGGTACAGTCATTTTTAAGGCGGGCATAGAATTCAACATGGTTCATCAAGTAGTTGGGGCAGCAAATGACTCGGCTGGGTTGTTGATTACCCTCCTGCCTTTTGGCTTGGTGCTTCTTACCGGCCGTAGATACTTTGCGGTAATCAGGTGGGCCGTTTTGCTGTTGGCCGCCTATTTTGTATACCGTTCTTTCACCCGGATGGCATGGATTGACCTGCCTGTTGTTTTATGTGTATATTTCTGGATTTTGGGGAAGAAGCGCCTAGTGGTTACCCTGGCGATTGTGGTTATTCTTATCGCACTTTATTCCACAACTGTGAACAGCCTTTTTTTACAGATCTTACAAAGTGGCGGAGTTAGTTCGTCTGCTAATAATACGCTTGCTTATCGAATTTATGTTGCCTGGCTACCTATGATTCGTTTCACCTTGCAGAAATGGCAGACAATTTTAATTGGTTCCGGGGATGCCACGTACTGGATTTCACCCTATGTACCTCTTCAGGGGGGTATGCCTGTCATGCCTCATAATTTGTGGGTGGAAAGATTTGTTAGCAGAGGCGTTTTGGGAGTAGTTTTATGGTTGTTATATATGCTTGCCATCCCGATGTGTGCGATCAAAGCAATGCTTGCGCTGTCGATTGAGAAACGAGCCTGGTTCGCGGCTGGCATGGCCAGTTGGGTGGGTTATAACATTTACGCGCTGAGCGCAAATGCACAGGTAGATGTGTACGTAATTACGAATATTCTTGTTGGTGTATGCTTATGGGCATATGCCCAGTCAGTAAAAACAAACCACGGTGTGTTTGCAAAAGTTGATGAAAGCCATGGATGATTTCGCCATAAGAGTGGAGAACCTAAGCAAACTCTATCGTATTGGCGCGCAGCAGGAACGCTACCGGACGTTGCGCGAAAGCCTAGTAAGTGCAGTCCGCGGTCCTCTGCGCCGTTTGCGACATCCGGAATCTGAAATACAAAATACGGAATACGAAACAATTTGGGCGCTCAAGGATGTTTCCTTTGATGTCAAGCCCGGTGAGGCCATAGGCATCATCGGCCGCAACGGAGCAGGTAAGAGCACACTGCTTAAGATTCTCTCGCACATCACTGAGCCGACTGAAGGACGAGTCACGCTGCGTGGGCGTGTAGGCAGTCTGCTTGAAGTAGGCACCGGGTTTCACCCCGAGCTGACCGGGCGCGAGAACATCTATCTGAACGGCGCTATCCTTGGAATGAAAAAAAACGATATCGAGCGTAAGTTCGATGAAATTGTGGCCTTCTCTGAGATCGAGAAGTTTCTGGATACCCCGGTCAAGAGATATTCCAGCGGTATGTATGTAAGGCTGGCTTTTGCGGTGGCTGCCCACATGGAACCGGAGATTTTGCTGGTGGATGAGGTGCTGGCGGTGGGGGATGCCGAGTTTCAGAAGAAGTGCCTGGGCAAAATGAGCAATGTGGCGGGTGAAGGAAGAACGGTGCTCTTTGTCAGCCATAACATGGGAGCGATCCAGATGCTCTGTCCGAATTCCTTACTCATCCGAAATGGTGAACTGGTGAGCAGTGGACCGTCCGCGAAAATTGTCAGTGAATATCTAAATATCTTTTCAAGCCATGATAACGAACAATTCAATCCAGAGAACCCGGCGCGCAGTGGGAATAAAAGCATTATTTTAACCGGCGGCAGGATTATAGACTACACTGGATCCAGCACAACATCTGTTGTAGCGGGACAACCCATTGTATTTGAATTTGATTACCAAAACAAATGCGGCGCCAAGAATACCGGCATTAGTCTGACAATATTTGACTCTTTTGGTATTGCGATTACTAATGTAGATACTTCGTTCACTTTAGGGGAGATAAGGAATTTGGGAAAGAAGGGGCATTTCAGATGTGTAATCAACCGAAATCCTTTTCCTCTTGGCGATTATCGAGTAGCCATTGCCATCCAAAATTCTGAAGCAATAGCAGATCACATTCCTAACGCCCTATCATTTACGGTAGATTCCTCTGTTTTCTTTCCCACTTCCCGAACGCCCGATAAAAAGTATTGCGCGGCCATGGTGGACCATCATTGGGAACACTCGAGATTTGACGAATAAAAGTTATCAAGGCTCATATCCGATAAACAGTTGGTCAAAATCACTCCAAAATGTTATTTATGCCTCATTCACAAAAAAAACTGATTACTTTATTAATTGATAATGGTGTCTATGATCTTTGCAATTTAGGCGATCTAGCCATGTTGCAGGTTGCTGTAAAACGTATAGTTAGCCACTTCCAGGATGCGAGGATATATGTTTTCACAAATTTCCCCAACGACCTGGGAAAATATTGTCCTGAAGCTATTCCTGTTTCACCAGAATCTAGAGAAATTTGGCATAAAGCGCGTATTTTACCTATTCCTTTCAGGTTATTTCCTAAGATACTGAAAAATGGGATATATACTTTCGAGAAATTTATTAAATTTCGTTTCCCGAAAGCAGCTACGTGGTTAATGCGCTTAAGACAGATCTTGACTCATGTCGAAAGTCAGGCTGCAAAAGATTACTTCTCAATAATTCAAGCTGCTGACATGGTGATTACTAGTGGCGGTGGTTTTATTACAGATAGTTTCGAATGGCATGCCAGCTATGTTCTAGATACCTTACTGTTGGCCCAAAGGCTTGGAAAACCAACCGCCATGTTCGGCCAGGGCATTGGACCATTAAAAAATGCATCTTTGCTGAGGAAAGTGAGCCAAGTACTTCCACGATTGAATGTGCTCGGTCTAAGGGAAGATTTAACAAGCTTGGAAATCATAAAATCGCTTAATGTCTCTCAAGAGCATGTCTTTATCACCGGCGATGATGCTATTGAGGTTGCAGTTCAAATGATTAATCCGGATATTGAAAAAAAGTGTATAGGTGTCAATATCCGCCAAGACTATTATGCGGGTAATTTTAAGAATTTATTGCCTGAGATTGGGACAATAATTAAGAGTATTTCGGAATCCCATCATGCGCCAATCATTCCATTACCCATCTATTTAGGCGAACCGAATAGTGATCTGTCATCTATAACACAAATGTGTGATTTGGATATGATTGAATATCAGTTATCAGAGCATATTATTACCCCCGAAGATATCATCAGGCAAATAAGTCGATGTAAAGTTGTTATTACGGGCAGTTATCATGCGGGTGTCTTTGCCCTTGCTCAAGGTATCCCTGTTGTTGCATTGGTGGGGTCTGACTATTATGCAGCAAAATTTTATGGCCTTGCAAAACAATTTGAAGCAGGTTGCCAGGTTGAAATGCTTCGGTCTAAGAATTTAATAGATAGGTTCAGATATTCGATAGAATATTCAATGCAAATGCAAAACGAATATGAACCTAAGCTTATTAATAGTGCGAAGCAACAGGTAAAACAAAGCCGGGCAGCTTGGGAACATTTTCTTGTTCATATGCCAAGCTGAAAGAATGAGACACTTTGGTAAAGCAGTCTTCCCCTCCAGTTAGTGTGGTAATGTCAGTTTATAATGGTGAAAAATATCTTCGCAAGGCAGTGGAGAGTATCCTCAACCAGACCTACACCGATTTTGAGTTCATCCTTATTGATGACGGTTCCCAAGATTGCTCAAGACAGATCATGGATAGTTATCATGATCCTCGTATCGTTCGCTTGAATAATCCTCAGAATATGGGGTTGGTTTATTCATTAAATGTTGGTTTACGAGTTGCGCAGGGCGTTTATATCGCTCGTCAGGATGCCGATGATACCAGCTTGCCTGAGCGCCTGGCTAAACAGGTAAGCTTCCTGGACACCCATCCTGAAATTGGTGTTTTGGGAACCGGGGTTCAGATCGTGGATAGCTTCGGCAATGCTTCCAACACAGTACAGTCTCCCACAGAACCTGAAGTTCTTAGATGGCGTATGTGCTTCTTCAATCCCTTTGTGCACTCAACAGTAATGATGAGACGGCAAATTGTTAAGCAGGTTGGTGGATATAGCTCGGATATGGTGCACGCAGAAGATTACGACCTGTGGCGACGACTGAGTTATGTGACTCGCTTATCCAACTTACAGGATGTGCTTCTTCAATTTAGAAAACATGATGCGAGTATTTCAAACCGGCACGTCTCAGAGCAGCGACAAAATGGCATCCAGATATGTCGTCTGATGATATCCCATGTCCTAAACGAAGAGGTCCCCGCTGGTATAGTCAACCATCTTTGGTGCCAGGAATTTCAAACAGTTTACGAAGTGCGCCAAGCCGCGAAACTTATTTACAGAGTATACAAGGCTATAGTCTCCAATGGCAAACCAACAGCCATAGAAAAACAGGCCATCCGCCGTGATGCGGCTATGCGGTTGATTGATCTTAGTCAACCATGGGTGCAAGATGTAAGCATCTGGGGAGTCCTGGCTCAAGCCTATTTCTTGGACCCCTTACTTATGTTACGTGGCGTCAAAGATCTAAAACTCCGCTTGAAAACATTATTTAGCACGAAAATATCGAGATAAACAAAAAGTACACGGCGAAGTTGAGGCAATTTGTGAATTAGTTTGCCCGGCTCCCAAAACGAATATTTAGGACCGTGTTTTAAGCAAGGATACGAAAGTATCTTTTTATGAAGGTTGTTACCTTATGGCAGACACGAACACAATTCGACATTTGCGCGATCCTTGGTCCATATTAGGGAGGATTAAACACCCACTAAGTAAGCTCAGACGTTTGGCGCGAAAGGCAATATCTGTTCTTAGGTCGCAATATAAAACAATAGCAATTGACCCACCAATCATCGGGTATATTGCGGGTGCGTCAGGGAAGATGCAGAAACGGGCTCTGATCACGTATGTGGCCTGCCCCTTATATCAGAGCCCAGATGACCTTAAACGTGCTGCACACTCTAATTTCTCTCAATCGGTCGAAATAGCACGTGCATTTAACCGTTTGGGCTACATCGTCGATGTTGTAGACTTGAGAGACCATGTATTTATCCCATCTGTTCACTATGATGTTCTTTTTGGGATGGACTATAACTTTGAACGCTTGGCATCATATTTGGATAAGAAGACAAAGAAGATATATTATGGTACAGGTGCAGATTGGGCTTACGAAAACGCGGCGGAGCAGGCGCGGTCTGAGATGCTGATTGCCCGCCGGGGAATACAGCTTTCACCAAGGCATTTGAAGGAGCACAAGTGGGCCGAACTCGCCGATTCTGTGATCGTTATAGGTAATCAAGTGACTTTGGATACTTATCAGCAGCGCAATCCTAGACTCTATGTAATTGATAACTCGGTTTTATCTAAAATTTCTCTCCCTGACTTGGATCATAAAGACTTCGGTTTGGCCAGGCAGAACTTCCTGTGGATGGGAAATACCGGGCTCCTTCGTAGAGGGCTGGATATGGTGCTTGATGCATTCGTACACCTCCATGATGTGAATCTTTGGGTTTGTGGTCCATTGGAAAGAGAAGCCGAGAGTGCATTTGTCCGTGCCTATCGCCATGAATTATTTCATGTTCCCAATATTCACCCTTTAGGCTGGATTGATGTATATAGCAAAACATTTCAGGAGTTGACAGACATGTGTGCTTTTGTGATCTATGCTTCCTGCACGGAGGGCATGTCCGGCAGTGTGCTAAATTGCATGGCAAGAGGACTTATCCCTTTGATCAGTAGAGATGTAGGTATAGATACCGATGGCATTGGCGTGACATTCGCACAAGATAGTGTTGATGTAATTCAGCAAGTTGTTAGGGATATGGTCGCATTGTCCCCCGATGTTTTGCGTCGGATAGCACAGGAAGTCTACTGGCAGGCGTGTACCCGATACTCACTTGAGTCTTTCAGTCAAAATATAGAACGAATTCTTAGGGCAATCCTAGGGTAGACTTTGATGCATTTACTTGGTGACTAGTGCACTTTAAATAGGCCGACAATTTTGAGAATAGCAATCATTGCAGGTTCGCTGTTACTTAAGATTTGTTTCCTTTCCCGGGTCATGAATTCTTGTGGATATTATATGTGGTTAAGTTCGCTCAGTTGATAATCTTCTAAGAAAAAGAATCTATATGCATTTCTTATTCACCTGGTTTGGGTTGTTTTTGGCCCATTACGCACATAACAGGAAGTCGAGTAATTCATGCGATGCGCCATTCTAAGCGACTGGGGATACGAGGGAGGTGCCGCAGTTGCGGCAAACCGACTATGTGTTGCGCTACAAAATCAATCTGTGGAGGCGATGCGCTTTGCCACTTTGTACTTGGGTTCAATTCAGGGTACAACGGGTGATTGGTCTATCCAACCTAATTTGTTTATTCGATTGGTGGGCAAAATCGCTAGGAAGATTTTTAACCGGGATTTGGAGAACGACTTACTGAGATCATCTCGTGTACAGAAGTTGGTATCTCGGCTGCAGGAGTTCAACCCCGATGTTATCAGTCTGCATAACATCCACGGCGCGGGTTTGCAACCTAGTCTTCTCAGGCAATTAGTCCGGATTGCTCCGGTAGCCTGGACACTCCACGATATGTGGGCGATCACTGGTGGCTGTACGTATGCGCTCGCATGTACAAAATTTGTCAACGGTTGTGATGGAACTTGCCAATGCCATTTGAATATGTCAGAACATGACAGGCGAAATGCCAGGCGGGCTTGGCAATTGAGGCATAAGGTTTTTGAGGAGTCGGGCAATCGGATGGCTTTTATCACCCCTTCCCGCTGGCTGGCCGAACAATGTAAAAGCGGATTATTGAACAAGGCCGAGGTTCATGTTATACCTAATGGTCTGGATTTGGCTGAGTACTATCCTATACCACGAGAAAAGGCCCGCACAGCCTTGGGGCTTCCCCTAGATGCAAAAGTTGTGCTTTTTTCTGCCCATTGGTTATCAAACCAGATTAAGGGATTATCTTACCTTATTGAAGCGCTAAACAAACTTACAGGGAGGAATCCAGAACTCATATTTCTTACGATCGGGGAGGATGCATCACCAGAGATATTTTCTCCTTTGAACGCACAACATATTCACCTGGGACGAATAAATGATACGCGCTTCATGCGTTTATGCTACAACGTGGCGGATGTTTATGCTCTTCCGAGCTTGGCTGAAAATCTCCCGAATGTCTTGCTTGAGGCGCTGGCCTGTGGTACGCCCTGTGTTGGGTTCGACGTTGGCGGTGTGGGTGAGATCATCCGGCCGGGTAAAACGGGTTTTCTGGCAGAGCCGGAGAATGGCGACAGTCTGGCCCATGCCCTCCGCCAGGTGCTTGATCTGGAAGCGGATGCGCGGCAAATCCTCTCGCGACACTGCCGGCAGGTGGCCGAAGCCGAATACAACCTCGATCTGTATGCCAGGCGGCATATAAACTTGTTTGAAAGGCTGGTGAATACCCGATGACCGCTTGGCCGCGCATTTCGATCGTTACCCCATCTTACAACCAAGCCCAATTCCTAGAACAGACGATCTGTTCCGTGCTGGACCAGGGCTATCCCAACCTGGAATACTTTGTCATGGATGGCGGTTCAACCGATGGGAGTGTTGAAATAATCCGTAAATACGCGCATCATTTAACCGATTGGGTAAGTGAGAAAGACCGCGGACAATCCCATGCGATTAATAAAGGCTTTCAACGAGCGACAGGTGATATTCGAGCCTTCATCAATTCGGATGATTATTATCTGCCTGGGGTATTTAAATGTGTTGCACAAGAGTATATGTGCCAACCCTTCGATCTCATAGCCGGAGCGTGTCGGTTTGTGGATGCTGCCGGAAACTTAATAAGTGTGCAAAAAGGTAATCCGGTTAGCCTGATGGATTTTCTTGATATACCTCGTTATGAACGTTCCTGCCTGACACAACCCGAAGTGTTTTGGACGCGAAGAGTAATGGACACATGCGGGGCATTTCGTGAGGATCTAAAAATTGCTTTCGATGAGGAGTACTGGATACGAGCGGTTGCTGCTGGTTTCTCTATACAGCATGTTAGCATTCAGGTTGCATGCTTTCGTCAGTATGATCGGCAGAAAACCCGAGATATAGCCGGTATCTACGCTGATGAAATTCGCGTTCGGAGGGAATATTTGCAACGATTACCACCGCTTGTTGGAATTAGTCAAAGCGACTTTCGTAGGATTCGCAATGGTATTCGATGGGCAGAGGCTATGATATGTTATTTACATGCTTATGAAGCGTCGCAGGGCGGGAATTTTTTCATGGCCCTTTCTTTGTGGTTTAGGGGAACTTTGTCTCGTTTTCCTTCAAGTCTCCTAGAACATTCAACGCTAAGCTGGCTGAAAAAGATATCATTGAGAAGATAAATTAGGAAAGGATGATCAATGTGAATACGCCCGCATTTTTACGGAGAGTCTTGGAAAAAATTGGGAACGCGTTCCTCGGAGATATCAAGCTTAACCTTGATCACACGTCTTCAAAAGAAGCGCAGTTGGTTTTGTACCACACTTATAGAGATATGGCATCTCGTGGAATAGTACCGAGCTTCTCAGACGTAGGTTTCAGGTGCCACTCACAATTTGAGGAAGATGGCATATTACTTTTCATTTTTGCACTAATCGGGACAACGAATAAAAAAGTAGTTGAACTTTGTGCGGGCGATGGGATCGAATGTATGAGTACCAATCTAATATTAAATCACGGGTGGTGGGGTTACCTCTTTGACGGAAACAAGCGTTGTGTAGAGCGGGGAAGTAATTTCTTTTGCAAATCGAAAGACACGTTTTTGTACCCCCCAAAGTTCACTAATGCGTGGATTACAGCAGAGAACGTGAACGATATAATTTGCGAAGCTGGTGTCTCCGGAGATATAGACCTATTGGCACTCGACATTGATGGAATGGACTATTGGGTATGGAAAGCCATTCATCAGATTCGCCCTAGAGTGGTTGTTTGCGAAACTCAAAACGTTATTGCTGCTGATGATGGACTCACAGTACCTTATGACCCGAACTTCGTGATGAAAACACCTGATTATTTCGGTGCGTCTCTTGCCGCTATGACGAAACTCGCAGAAGAAAAGGGATACCGCTTGGTCGGAACTCACCGTTACGGATTCAATGCGTTTTATGTCTTGAAGGAAATCGGGGCAGATATCCTTCCGAGCGTTACGCCTGCTCAATGCCTTCAAAACCCATATACGCTCGAAGCACGTTTTGTCAGATGGCCCAAAGTCAAGAATATGAATTGGGTAAGAGTATGAATGGTTAGCAAAGGGTTGCAGCCAATGTCGCTTTGGTGTGCTCCGTAACGCGGCCAAATCCGGCCGATAGATTTTATCAGACCTGCTATTTGTGTAACAGGCAGTATAAGTTCTTCTACCACAATATTGATGCCGCTATATGGCTCATAAGATGAGGTTATGCCCATTGTATGGGCAAGAACATGGTCTGATGGTGTTGACACATACCCATAAACCATCAACGCATATATTTCTCGGGAGGTATGTTTTGCTGAAAGAGGTATTTCATGAGCCTAATTTGTGAGATAAAAGCTTCGGTGATCATACCGACTTACAATCGTTGTCGAAGCTTGGAGCGGGCGTTGCAAAGTGTGATGCAGCTTGATTTTCCGCGAGAACAGTTTGAGGTTGTGATTGTCGATAACAACTCGAGTGATGATACACCACGTGTGTCATCTAACTTTTCTATAGCAGGCATTCCACTGAAGTATGTGAAGGAAACGCGTCTCTCCTTCACGGTAGCGCGCCATACTGGTGCAGAGACAGCTTCAGGGGCAATCCTTTCTTATATTGATGACGATGTTATCGTTTCCCCGGGATGGTTAACAGCAATTGTCGCAACTTTTGAAAAGTATGATAGTCTTGGTATTGTGGGAGGACCGATCCTGCCGATTTTTGAATCAGAGCCCCCCGAATGGATTCAAAGATGCCATCCAATGAGTGGCTGGTTGAGTCTCTTGGATCTTGGCCCTGATCAACATGAAACGCAAGATGCTTATGGCCCCAACTTTTCTGTGAGGAAGGATGTGTTACAACTTGTAGGGGGGTTTCCGGCTGACACCATTGGTGTAGAGGCGGAGGGGAGGCGCGGGGTGGTTGAAAAGATTTATGTTGGCATGGGAGATGTTGGGTTGTGTGCAAAGGTAAGGAAGGCGGGTTACAAGGTTATGTATGTTCCAGAGGCGTTGGTCCATCACGTCATTCCACCAGTGCGCCTTACAAAGAAATGGTGGCATTCTCGTCTCACTGGTGAGGGGTGCTGCAATGCGCTCTCTTACCAATATGAACACAAGGAGGGTTCATTAAGATTACTTTCACGTAGTTTGCTCTCGTTAATGAAAGCTGCTAAACATGCATTATTGTTCGCAATATGCGCGATCGAGAAAACAGGAAAAGAACGTCATGAGTTTGATATCTCATATCATCTATCCAGGGCAAAAGTGGAATTTCTTTTGGCACGGAAACCCGATTTGGCTCAGCGACTTTGGGGGGTTGCGTTGACGGGAGTGCAGCCCGAGGACACGGGTCAATTGTCTCGATTCTTGTCATAGGAAAGGAATGTCGTTTCACGTTCAGGCATGTTGGTAATACTCACTTTCACCCCAAAATTCTAAAACTACAATGTCAGCGTGAATTCTACAGCCCTAGGGCAAGGGTTTATAAAAATGAACGGTAAAAAAAATAAACGGATCGCTATATTTGAATATGATTGATCAATGTATAGCTTTATTAAAGACTTTGCTATAAAATTCGCGGAAGCCGGATATATGGTCGATATCTTTTTCAAAGATTTGGCTATCAGGCCTGATTTCGCCAAAACCAGCGAATTCAAGCTTTATAAAAATATAAGGATCTTTTCAATGTGAATTCGGATCGCATGCTCTATAGAAGGCAATTTGTTCTTAGCAACCGCCCCATCCCGGAAATGCAGGAATGGAAATCGATCCTTTTAGGCCACCTGCACCTCACAGTCCACCCGGACCTCGAAACCACCCTGTCCAAGGGTAGCAATGGGGAATTCCTTTTGCTCGGCTTTGTTCTAAAACATAACCGGCCGGATGCGAACAACCAGGATCTCTTGGATGAAATGGCTGGAACTTGCCGCGACTTTGATCAGATGCTCGAATACTGTCGGGACCTGTGCGGAAGATATGTTATTGTCTTCGCCTTCCCGGGGAAAACCGGATTACTGAACGATCTGATAGGCTCCCGTTCGGTGTACTACTGCATCCACCAGGAATCTGTTTGGTGTGCCTCTCAACCCAGCACGCTCGCCAAGCTTTTGGGAATCGATGAAGACCGCTCGCCGGAAGTTCGAGCCTATGTCGAAAGGGATATGTTTGCTAGCGGGGAAGCCTGCTGGATAGGAGATGGAACAAAATATGTTGGGATGAAACATCTGTTGCCCAACCACTATCTTGATTTTGAAGCAAAAAAGGCTTTTCGGTATTGGCCCACATATCCGCTTGGCACCCAAGAACTTGAGAGTGCTTCGCAGAAAAGCGCCGCGATGTTGGAGAACATCATGCGGGCAGCCAGCAATCGCTTCCAATTGTGCATGGCGATCACTGCCGGATGGGACAGCCGCTGCCTGCTGGCTGCCACGAGAAACGTACAATCCAAAATCTACTATTACATTCAGAAATTCGGAGGAATGTCGGACAGCCATTCCGACATATGGGTTCCGCGGAGATTGGCTCAGAAGCTCGGTTTTGTCTTCCATGTCATTGAATGTGGCGACTATTGTGATGATGCCTTTGACACTGCTTTGGAGAGGAATGTCTTCGTGCTTCACAACCCCGCCAAGAAGACCTTATATAGAAATTTTTATCAGAATTTTCAGGGTAAGGTAAACGCGTCTGGCTACATCGGCGAAATATGCAGAAACAGGTACGGGATCGACTCGGTACGTAATATTGCGGACTTGCTCGTACTTGTTCACCTATCGCAAAGCGAGTACGCTGTGACTTCGCTCAAGGATTGGTATGCTGAAGCAAAGTCGTTGTGTGATGCTCTCGGCTATAATCTGCGCGATATTTTTTACTGGGAGCAGAGAATGGGGAATTGGGGCTCCATGTTCCCGGCGGAGCTGGACATTGCCATTGACGAGTTCTATCCTTTCGGGACGCGCCGCTTGATTGAGACTATCCTGGCTGTAGACGAGAAGCTCCGGCCTTACAAAAACTCAAGTGTCAATCGAAGGATGATTGAATTACTCTGGCCGGAGCTCCTTTCCGAGCCAATCAATCCCATAAGTTGGCGGGCGCGCACCGTCAAATCGCTTAAGAGGAATGTAAAACGTGCATTATCCTGGCTGGGCTTGTTCTCTCATGTTGATGCATTCAGTTCCAAGTTGCATGGCCGATAGCAGGCCAGTTCTGGAATCGGGCCGGCCCGCGCTCCCCTCCTTAGACGTGTTTTCCTTCGGGGCAATTCGATGTGCAAGATAACGGTTGCCATGAAGTGTAAGCTTTTGCCCTTTCCAGAGTCTCATTTTTACAACCGTTGCTTTGCTGTAATGATAAGAAGTTGGTATCAGACATGCTTTTTTCTTTATGTAATTCCGAAAAGTCGTGATTAGCTATGCAGGAGGGATGCAGAAAATGGTGATTGCTAATAAGCGTACTAAAGATGTTTATTGCGAAAGTAGGGCAAAGGTTTTATAAAATGAATGGTGGAAATAAACGGATCGCAATATTCGAATATGATTGGTCAATGTATAGTTTTATTAAAGACTATGCCATTAAATTCGCGGAAGCCGGATATTTTGTCGATATCTTCTTCAAAGATTGGGATATCAGGCCCGACTTCGCCAAAGTCAGTGAATTTAAGATTTATAAAAATATTCGCTTCTTTGATTTCACAACCAGGCCGACCGGAAGCCAAATATTAAGAAGAAGATTTAAAAGATTGCTTAACAAAATAGCGCTCCGCTTTTCGGTTAAGCTGAAAGATAAGCCGGATGATATTATTGATCACGATATATTAAGCAAATCGAAAGAAATAATCAACCAGTCACAATATCTTTGTTTTATAGGTGTGGAAAAGAAAGGGTTAATATGGGCAGGGATTTTGTCACAAATATACAAGTGCCCACTCATCTACTATAGTTTGGAATTGTATATTGAAGACAACCCTGGGATTGACAGGGTATATCACTTAAGAGAGGCAGAGAAACAGTATCATCAACTATCCATTGCCACAATCATCCAGGATGGCCCTAGGGCGGATGCTTTATTGAGGAGCAATGGTGTGGACCATACAAATGTACTTTATTTCCCCGTTTCTGTTATGGGCGATACTGTCCAAGAGAAGTCTAAATTTCTTCAAAACAAGTTCAATATTGGTGATGATAAAAAGATCCTTCTATATTTTGGAGATATCTATGAAAAAAGGTTTGTTACCCAAATCGTAAAAATGGCCGGATGTTTAGATGAAGAAGTTGTACTGGTGGTGCATGGTTGGGGGCCTAAGAAATATCTTAAATATCTGCAGTCCATTGCGAATAAAAACAAAGTAATATTTTCATTAAATCTGGTTGATGAGAGTGAAGTAGCCGATTTAATTTCATCGGCCCATATCGGTATTGCATTATATGCAACTTCCAATTTGAATGATAAATTGGTCGCCTTTTCTTCTGCCAAATTGGCGCAATATACACAATGCGGAGTTCCTATATTAGCTTTTGATACAGAGAGTTCAAGAGGGTTGATGAATATCCATGCATGTGGAGAATTGATTCATTCGGTGGATCAGATACCCTTAACAGTGCGAGAAATACTTGCAAATTATGATGCATATAAACAGCAGTCATATTGTGCGTTTAAACATTTTTATGATCTGGACAAGAATTTCTCCGGGTTTCTGGTGCAGTTTGAAGAAGTAATGAGGGAAGATGCGATTAGCCGCCAGTTAGCAAGGAAGGATCAGTTTGAATGATGCCTAACAATCACGGATACCTCATTATTACACCTGCTAATAATGAGGAAGCCCATATTCGGCTTACCTTAGATTCTATTGTTGCGCAAACCAGCCAGCCCACACAATGGATTATTGTGGATGATGGTTCAAGCGATGCCACGGCAAGTATCGTCACACGGTACGCTGACATGCATCCGTGGATCAAACTGGTCAAGAACCTACCAAGTGAGGTTAGGCGGCAAGGGGGAGGCAAGGTGGTCAGAGCTTTTCATTGTGGCTATGAGGCTGCGGACATCACCGATTTTGATTTCGTTGTGAAGCTGGATGCCGATCTGACATTACCAATGAGTTACTTCGAAGAAGTTGCAAAATGCTTCGCGTCAGAACCAACAGTAGGCATGTGCGGGGGCTTTCTGACAGCGCAATTCAATGGGGTGTGGAAAAGGGAGAGATCGGCGCGCTACCATCTTAGAGGTAATTTCAAGGCGTACAGGAAACAATGCTTCGCTGAAATTGGTGGGATACGCCCTGTAGACAATTGGGATTTGCTTGACGAGATGACGGCTATGTACCTTGGGTGGTCTGTCAAGATCTTGCCCTTAGAAGTGAGGCACCATCGCCCAACTTCTACCTTGATAAATAGAGGTTTGAGATTCTCCTTCGCGAAAGGGCAAACTTACTACAAAGACGGATATGACTTGTTTCTATTAGCGCTTCGTTCTGCGCCGTATGGCCTTGGCACAAAACCTTATGTGCTATCTTCCCTGGGATTGATACTCGGATATCTCTATAGTTGTTGGACACGCCCCGAGAAATATGTGGATGCCGGCCTTGAAAGGTTCATAAGGAAGTTTCAATACAATCGCATAAAAAGCTTTCTGCGGGTGGGCGCACTCAACTGACCGCGTTGCGATGCATGCGCCATGTGCAATTGTGGCGGTGCCCAATAACAATTCTATGAGCCTATGAATATTTGGGTTGACCTTTGGGCCGCACCTGACCCCCTCTTCTTTCGTCCTATTGTAAAAAGGTTGCATGCGCAGGGTCATACTACATGGGTCACCGCACGAGAGTTTGGCGAGACTGTTTCCATAGCTGAACAGTCTGGATTCAAGTTTAGGGTGGTGGGAAGGCATGGAGGTCGAACTGGCGCTGCTAAAATGGCACAGATACTCATGGGGGCTGTGCAGCTTGCATTCCTCGTCGGGAGGGAAAAGATCGATTTAGCTGTAAGTTTCAATTCCTACGCACAAGGTCTTGCTGCGAAATGGCGCGGTGTCCCGTTTGTAACCTGTATGGACTATGAATACCAACCGGCTAACCATTTGGCATTTCGGCTGGCTACAAGAGTAATTGTTCCCGATGGATTCGACCGCGCTACTTTACGACGACAAGGAGGCTATCCTCATAAGGTGGTCACTTTTAGTGGGTTGAAAGAGCACATTTCGCTTGCAGATTTCTGCCCAGATCCCAGCTTCCGCCATGAACTTGAGCCGCTTGGCATCACTAGCAATGATATTCTTATCACCATGCGGCCACCGGCTACTTGGGCTACATATCACCAGTTTGAGAATACGCTGTTTGACAGGATCGTTGTGTTTCTCGCGGGGCGACCCGATATCAAAATCCTGCTCTTGCCCCGCTCAGATTCTCAGAGCGCACATTTCCGGGAGCTGGGCATGGAAAACCTCGTAATCCCGCCCCGGGTATTGGATGGCTTGAACCTCGTCTACTATTCTGACATGGTGATTAGCGCGGGCGGTTCAATGAATCGAGAGGCTGTGGTATTGGGCACACCCGCTTACAGTGTCTTTCAGGGGCGTATGGCAGGTGTAGATCAAAAGATGATCGCAAATGGGATGTTACATACCCTTCAGTCCTCTGACGACTTAGAGCGACTCAGCCTATCTCGAAAACCCCGACTGCCATTTCGGCCCATACAAAGTGGGGCAATTGATCAAGTAGTACATGCCATCGTAGGCACTGCATACTGAGTGCATGTGATTGCTTGCTAATACGCGGCCCTACGCAAAAACTTTGACAGAAAGGATGGTTTGAATCATGAAAGTTCCATTCGTTGACCTGCGTGCCATGCACGAAGAAATTCGCCCTGAGATCGAAGCCGCCTTCAAGGACGTCTTCGACCGGTCATCCTTTGTCGGCGGTCCGTACGTCGAGACCTTCGAAAAAGATTTCGCGGCGTACTGCGGCGTACTGCAGGTAGTAACCTGTGCCAGTGGAACCGACGCCGTCAAGTTGGCTCTCATGGCTTCTGGAGTTCGGTCTGGGGATGCCGTCATCACGGCTTCGCATACCTTCATCGCCACCGTTGAAGCCATTACATTGATTGGCGCGCACCCGATCTTCATCGAAATCGATGCCGACACCTATCACCTTTCCCCCGCGGCGCTGGAAGAGTTCATCGTCACAAAATGCCGCCTGGGCGCCGATGGGCATTGGGTGGATGGCACCTCCGGGCGGTCTGTCACAGCCGTCCTGCCCGTTCACCTCTATGGCTTGATGGCCGACATGCAGCCGATCCTTGAAGTCGCCCGGAAATACAACCTCACGGTGGTGGAAGATTGCGCTCAGGCTCACGGCGCAACCTATGTTCTGGATGGAAATAAGATCAAGGCTGGCAGCGCGGGGCGTGCGGGGGCTTTCAGCTTCTACCCCGGCAAGAACCTGGGCGCCATGGGCGAAGGCGGTGCGGTTGCCACCCAGGATGAAATGGCCGCCCAGCGTATGCGTCTGTGGCGTGATCATGGCTCCAGCCAGAAATATGTGCATGTCTCACCGGACGGTTGGAATGGCCGGCTCGACACGTTGCAGTGCGCCATCCTGGATATTAAACTCAAGAAGCTGGATGAATGGAATGGCCGCCGCCGCCAGGTGGCCAAATGGTATCAGGAGCGTTTGGCTGGGAACGAAAAAATCATTCCCCCGGCTGTCCCCGCTGGGCGGGAGCACATCTATCACCTCTACGTGGTGCGGGTTCCCGACCGTGAGCGGGTCATGAAAGAATTCGGTGTGCGCAACATCGCTTGCGGTTTGCACTATCCCATCCCGTTGCATTTACAAACTGCCTATCGCGAACTTGGTTATTGCAAAGGCGATTTCCCGGTGACCGAAAAAGTGGCTGAAACGATTCTTTCTCTTCCCATGTTCCCACACATGACCGAGGAGATGGTGGATTTCGTTTGTTCGGAGCTGGTGAAGATCGTAGACGAAGGGGAAAAAGCACGTCTCCATTGATTGCTGAAACCAAGGGGGTGATTGCTTGGCTACCTTTCAGATCGTTTGATGTCAAATTGATTCCATGAACAGGAGGTTTTTACCATGAGTACTCCAGAGTTTTGCCGGATTGCGCCGGATGTTAAATTAGGAAAGGAGGTCAAGATCTATGGCTTTGTCAACCTATACGGCTGTTCCATCGGTGATGAGACCAAGATCGGAACCTTCGTCGAGATCCAGGGTGGGGCGGTGATAGGAAAGCGGGTGAAGATCTCCAGCCATACCTTTATCTGCGAGGGCGTAACCATCGAAGACTACGTGTTCATTGGACATGGCGTGATGTTCATTAATGACCGCTTTCCGCGCTCGACCAACCCGGATGGGTCGGTCCAGACCGGAGAGGATTGGGAATGTGTCCCCACGTTGATTTGCCGGGGAGCCTCGGTCGGCAGTAATGCCACGCTATTGTGCGGTGTGAAGGTTGGGGAGGGCGCCATCGTTGGCGCCGGCAGCGTGGTGACCAAAGATGTGCCACCTTATACGATTGTCGCAGGTAACCCGGCCAGAGTATTACGAAAGGTCGAGACGATTCATAAAGAGACAATCTGAGTTCACCAAAGAGGAGAATGGTTATGAAGATTTTGAGCATCAACGACTCGAAACATCTCGTCTTATCCATTATAGGTCTGAAAGTCCCAAACAGTTATCTGCTCATCAAGCGTATCCTGGATGTGCTGATTGCCTTGGTACTAATTCTACTGTTTGGGCCGCTCATGCTGGTCATTGCACTGGGCATTCGCATCTCCTCGCCTGGACCCATTTTCTACCGCCAAACGCGGATCGGAAAAAACGGCAAGCCATTTTCCATGCTCAAATTCCGTTCGATGCAGGTTGTTAACAATCCAGATTTGCATCGAGAGTATGTGCAGAAGCTTATTAAAGAGAACACCGAACCCCGTACACTGGGGAAGAGCAGCCTGAAAATATTGGCTGATGCGCGCATCACCGGCTTGGGAAAATACTTGCGTAAGTTCAGTTTGGATGAGTTGCCGCAATTCTTCAATGTATTGAAGGGAGAAATGTCCATCGTTGGGCCGCGGCCGCCTCTGCCTTACGAGTACGAGATTTACTCTGAATGGCATAAACAGCGGCTGGCAGTTCTGCCTGGGATTACCGGCATGTGGCAAGCGATGGCACATAACATCGTCTCATTTGATGATATGGTGAGGCTCGATATTGAATACATCCAATCCATGAGTCTGTGGCTGGATCTCAAAATCATGTTTCTTACGCCGGTCGAAATGATCCGAGGAAAGGGAGCGGGATAATGGGAAATATGGAAGAAGTAAAAAACCACCAGCCCGTTAATGTTGGTATTGTTGGCTTGGGATATTGGGGTCCCAAACTGGCGCGTAATTTTCAAAGCCTGGATGGGGTCCGTGTGGTGATGGCCTCCGACTTGCGCCAGGAACGGCTGGATGATCTAAAAAAACTCTATCCGGACATAACGGTTACCCGGGATTATAAGGAACTTTTGAATGGCCGGCATTTGGATGCAGTGATCATCGCGACACCCGTCAATACCCATTACAAACTTGCCAGAGATGCAATTCTGGCAGGCAAACATGTGATGGTTGAGAAACCCATCACCAGCAATTCCATGCAAGGGGCGGAATTGCTGAGTCTGGCGGAAAAGTATGACCGCCGCTTGATGGTGGGGCACACGTTCGTATACAACCCGGCGGTTGAAATGGTACGGCAGGTGATCCAGTCGGGTGAGTTGGGCGATATCTACTATATGAACGCTACGCGCGTCAATCTTGGTTTATTACAGCCCGACATCAACGTGATGTGGGACTTGGCGCCGCACGACTTGTCCATCCTAACCTATATTCTCAATGACGATCCGATCAAGGTCAGCGCACTGGGTTCGGCCTATGTCAATAGATCAGCTCATTTGGATGAGGTGGTTTATATGAACTTGCGCTTCCGTAATGATATAATCGCCAACCTGAGGGTCAGCTGGCTGGATCCCGTCAAGATGCGCCGCTTGACTGTGGTGGGCAGGAAAAAGATGCTGGTATATGATGATATCAGCGAGGATAAGGTCATTTTATATGATAAAGGTGTGGAAGTGCCGCCCTATTCGGTCACGGAAGCGGAATTCCGTGCATCTTATCGCAATGGGCCGGAGACAGTTATTCCGATTCATTGGAGCGAGCCCTTGCGTGCCGAATGCGAGCACTTTATCCATTGCATCCGTAACGAATGTACACCGCGCAGTGATGGAAAAAACGGCCTCAAGATCGTCAAAATATTGGAAAGCGCCCAGCGTTCGCTGATGAATGGCGGGCTTGAACTGACTATCGAGTATTGACTCGGACCACGATGTTGACACGGAATAGTAAACAAAAAAACGATCAGGTATTTTTGCTGGAAGAGTTTTAGCAAATCAGATCAGAGAAAATCGTGGAAAAACCACTGAACCCTCTCACGGTATCAACTTGCCCCCACATTGGCTTGAAGGATGATCCAAGTGTCTTCTATTCCTATCCTTCCACCAGTAACCTCTGCTACTATTGTCGACCTCCTGCTGCTCCCTTGCAGGCACACCAGGAAGCTTACTGTCTGGGCCCTTCACATGCGAACTGCCCTGTCTACCAGCAGGCTAAAGATAGGCCTCTTCCGCAGGAGTTCAGAGCTGGCGAGGGGCATCGCTCCCCGCGATTTGGGTTAACCGGAGGACTGCTCGCTTTCTTTATTGGCCTCCTCTTACTCGGCATGCTCGGATTTCAATATTTCCGGCAATATTTTGTTGCACCCCTTCCCACGGCGACGTCTTCGCAAATCGTTCCAGCAACCATCCGACCGTCTGCAACGCTCATCCGACCGACCAATAGTCCCGCACCCACTTCGACCTTCGTCCCCACGGCCACCCTTGTTCCACAGGTGCATGCTCTGGAAGTCCTGATTAATGTTGGTGATCACCAATTCCTTATTCACCGGGTCGGGGGAGGTGAAACCTTCGATATTCTGGCAACGACCTATGCCACAACGCCGGAGGTGATTCGGTCCATTAATTATTCCATGAAGCCTTCGTTATGGGCAAATAGCGTGATCGTGATATCTCCCGGACTCAAAATAGTGGATTCCACCTTGCCCGGTTTTAAAACTTATGAGGTCACTGAGCAGGAAACCACAATTGACGACCTTGCTGGACAATTGAAGGTGGACTCTGTATTACTGAGGCTATACAACGCGTGTGTTGATAACTGCCGCCTGGCCATTGGAGATTGGGTGATCATCCCGGTTTCCAAATGAAAGAATGAACTTTTCATAAACTGTGAATTCGAATTCGTACCTGCAATTGTTGAGGCAAATCCTTGAGAACCTCCGTTTCCCAGATCGTCTCGATTCACATCCCTGGGCAAAAAGCCTGACAGTTCGGGAAGCTGTCGCGCGGGACGCCTCTCTAGCGGGGAAGAGCCCGGGTGAGCAACTTGCGCTAACGGTAGGGGAACTTTTTCGGCAAATGTTGCCAGCCACGCCACCTCAGGATGGGAAACGACTGGATACCCGCTGGGGGCGTTTTGGCATTCTGGCGGCTAATTACTTTGCGCCTTTATTATTTGGACGTATGGTTCCTCATAACTTACGGGAGGCCTGGCGGCGGATTGACCAGGCCATTTTGTTATTTGTGTATGGTGCGCCGGCGGATCAACTCAAGCCGGAACAGGTTCAAGCTTACCGGCTCATAGGAGATGAACCGGACCTGGCAGCCAACAGCACCATCAGCGACTGGCACCGTATGGGCTTGCAGGATTTGGCGGAGCTGTTCCTCAACCACGAAAAGCATTTGAGCATTTCTACAGGGATGCCTTCAGTCCTGTTGGATGAGGAAGACCGTGATCCATCCAGCCGTCGGCTCAAACGGCGACAGGCAGAAGATGCTGCTTCAAATCGCTGGCGCCGGCTCTGGCTGTGGGGGTTCGTTTTTGCGTTTTTGATAGCCATAATCCTTATCGGTGCAAAAGGCTGGCAGTTCTACCGTTTAATGCAAGCCGTCAAAAGCGATGGTACAAACCTGGAACAGTTGAACTTAACTTCCATGGATTTGGGAACACTCGAACAAGCGGGACCCCTATTGGATAAAACGCATCAGGATATTGAGAAGCTTCGAACGGAGGGTACTCCGTGGTTATGGTTGACTCCTGGTTTGAGTTGGGTGCCTATCTATGGAGGCGATATCAAATATTCCGGCGATTTACTGGAGATGGCCTCCGACTTAACCCAATCCGCTTCGCAAACCTGGCAAACCGCCTTCCCGATCTGGCAAAGCATTCAACAAAATCGAAGTGACCTCAAGGCCGAGCAATTGACGAGTAGGTTGTTGAAGGCCCAGCCAACGTTGCTGCAATCACAAGCTACCCTTCAAGAAGCCATCCAGGCTCGCCAGCGCATTGACATCGCAAAACTTTCTCCAACGCCGCACTCCTGGTTAACCCGCCTCGATCCATATCTGTCATCATTCAATGAATCGCTATCACTGGCCTTGGCTCTCCCTAACTTATTGGGGGCCGGTCAGGAAGGCCCGAAGACTTATCTAATTTTGATCCAGAACGAGGATGAATTGCGCGCGACCGGCGGGTTTATTACAGCGGTCGGCAAAGTGGTGGTCTGGAACGGCCAGCTGATCAGTTGGAATGTGGCTGACTCGTACAGCGTGGATGACATCAATAAAGCCTATCCACCCCCTCCCTGGCAGATGCGCAGTTTCATGAACATCCCCATCGCAACCTTCAGGGACTCAAACTGGTCGCCCGATTACCCAACCACGGTTCTGTGGGCTGAATATCTTTATGCTTACACCAATTCGTTTTCGGTCAATGGTGTTCTTGCGATTGACCAGCATGTTCTAAAGACGTTGTTATCGGTGACTGGACCTTTATATGTAAGCGAGATCAGTACAACGGTAACTGCCGATAATATTGAAGAGGTCATGCGCGCTCAAAAGATGCCCCCGGCGGGAGAACTCAACGACCCGAATTGGAATCGTAAGCAGTTTATGAATCCGATCGCTGCGACTATATTGAATCGAGTGTTGTCGGGCCATGATCTCTCTTGGACGCAACTGCTGCGGGCTATGTTGGGAGAACTTGACCAGCGTCACATCCTAATTAAGCTGGATGACCCGACCCTATCTGGGTTGTTGACCGAACGCGGCTGGGATGGCGCGGTGGCCAGAACCTCTGGAGATTTTTTGTTGGCGGTAGATACGAACGTTGGTTATAACAAGACGAATGCAGTGGTCAGCGAGAACATATCCTACGATGTTGACCTGACGGATCTTTCAGCGCCGACTTCCAATTTAGCTGTGTTCCATCACAATGCGGCTCAAGGTCAGGAAGTCCAATGTTTACAGTATCCACAGTGGAAAAGTGATCCTTCCATGCCGGAGTACTGGTATGGCATCAATTATTGTTATTATAATTACCTCCGGGTTTATGTGCCAAGCGGGACACAACTCAAGAGCGCCACACCTCATGCCGTCACGCGAAACGATATGATTATGCTGGATCAGGATGTGCCTCCGCGCGTGGACATTCTGGATGACAACTTAACAGGCTTGCAGGGCTTTGGCACGTTGGAGTTGGTGCGTATGGGGGCGAGCCTGGAGACGGATTTCCAATTCAACCTGCCTGCGGGCATTCTCCAGACCGATCCTGTTTCCGGTGATGCAATCTATCAATTGAAGGTACAAAAGCAGGCTGGAACGGTGGCTATACCCATCACGATCAGAGTGCACTTGCCACAGGGTTCCAGGATTAACTTTGTCAGTCCGTCCGGTTACACACAGGCAGGGGATAATCTGCTTTTCGATCTAAAACTAACCACGGATGTAATCATTAGAATCCAGTTTCATCCCTAATCCGAACAAATTCCGGATTGCATGGATCGCTTTTCCTGTAGAATGGAAGAAACTGTATATCTGTACATCTTGAAAGGAGCTACGCAATGAAAAAACTCATACGCATCGCAGCTGTGCTGGCCTTCCTGCTCGCCATCGTGGCGCTTGGCATGCAAGGGACGGCTTGGGCAAGCAAACTAGGTGATAATAATCCAGCGCCGGCAGCTAGTGTTCCCAATCAGGGGTTACCCGTTGCAGCCCGCCCAGCGGGAACGGTTAACACGGGTAATACAAATGTCCCGCTGATCGTTGGTCAAAATGTCGCGGTGGGCAGTTGTGCCATAGTGTTGCTCCAAACGGCAGCCCCGAATGTTCAGTACACCGCATCAGCGGTTGATCAAAGTGCATTTTCAGTAGCCTTTCCGGGCAATGGATTTCCGTCCGGGTTGGGGAGTTGTCTTATTAAGATAGAGGGTCTCCCGGTCCCATCTGACAAGAGCTTGGATGCAACAATGCAAGTCTGCTTTCCGATCCCTCCCACCAAAAACGGCTTCGCATACTATTGGGATGGAACCAAATGGGTAAAGACCACACTCGCCGCCAAAAACCTCCAGTCTTGTATTGATGTTCCATCCACTGTTCCTGATCCTCTCTACCTCGCCATGTTTAATCAATAGGTTAGATTGTTTAGTGATCCAACTTGTAAAATATGTTCAAGATGGATCACTGAGGATATCAATTGTGGGGTGTCCACCCCTCCTGCCCCCCTTCCCATTTGAGAAGGGGGGCGAAATTTAAATGTAAGATTGAAGGGTCAGAGTCATTTCAAGATTCCATTTACAGAGTACTGCGTAAATATCTGAACCCAAGGTTCCATGTTTCACCCGTAAAAACTTATCAGGCGATTTAGAGATTTATGCAAGAAGCAGTAGAATAGACTGCATATATTGGTTAAAATGACGAACCGTATTACCAGACTGATCGTCCCCCTCTTGCTTGTTCTCTTCCTGGGCGGATTGTATCTTTATACGCTGGCTCCCGGCCTGACCTGGGCCTTTGACGGCGCGGACGGCGGCGATCTTATAACTGCCGCCGCGACGGGAGGTGTTCCGCACCCCTCGGGTTATCCCACCTACTTAATTCTGGCTTCGTTGTTTTTAAAAATCCCTTTTGGTTCACTCGCCTTTCGCACGAATTTATTTTCTCTTGTCTGTACGGTATTTGCCGCTTTTGTTGTGTACCAAATTGTCCTGGCGGAAAATGGCAATATTTCTTCCGCTCTCATCGCGGGCCTCTCGTTCGGAGTTTTCCCGCTGATCTGGTCGCAAGCGATTATCACTGAAGTCAACGCCCTCAATGGGCTCTTGGTCACGCTCATCCTGTTTTTGGTTCTTAGGCGGAATTCTCCTCCAATTGCTGATTTCTTGGTGGGTGCGTTTCTCGGGTTGGGAATCGGTAATCATGTGACGACTATTTTTATGCTGCCGCTTCTTTTTGGCGATCTCCTGACTCTGGGGAAATTTACGGCTGAGGAAAATAGATGGATTTTAAAAACGCACCTTTTTAGCCAATCTTCGCGAATCATCCGCAAGTTGGCGGGACTTTGTCTCGGGCTTTGTGTTTATCTGGTTATTCCGTTTCGGGCACGGAGCGGCGCGCCTGTGAATTGGGGGAACGCCACCACCTGGAATCAGTTCGTTTGGCTTGTGACTGGACAAATGTATCGTACTCGTTTGCTGGATTGGAGTGCCGTATATTTATATAAAGGGGTTCAAGTCTGGAGTCGATTCCTTCTCGATCAATTGGGAGTTACAGGGATCTTGCTCATCTTTATAGCAGTAGCTTTACTTTTTAAGCCAACACGCCTGTTCATGGCTGCCGGATGGATGGTAATTATCTATTCTGCGTTTTCTATTCTTTATTATTCTCCCGACTCGTATGTATATCTTATTCCCGCCTTGGTCGCTTTTTCCATCTGGATCGGCTTGAGCAGTGCGTGGATTTCCGATCAGGTGTCGAAAAGATTCCCGCGCTTCAAAACCATCACGATGCTGTGCATTGGGGCAATAATTATCCTGCGTGCGCTTTGGGCGATTCCTGTGATGAACTTGTCCTCTAATAAAGATGCAGAGCAATATGCCCAGACTATCTTGAAATCTGCGCCTTCCCAGGCGATTATCTTTACAACAGGAGATGAGGCGACCTTCTCTTTATGGTATTTTCATTACGCTTATCGCCGGCGTCCAGACATTGCAATCATTTGCACGGACTTGCTGGATCAACCTTGGTATGATCAAGTCATTAACTACACTTATCCGAATCTGATTGTTGCAGATTATGCACAAGAACAGGATATCATTCACGATAATCCTGGAAGACCGATTTGCTGGACGGAACTCAACCTGAAAGCGTCGGTTATATGTTCGCCCTAGAAATTCGATAGGCTTCCTCCACATCGAACTTTGCTTCTTACCAGCCTGCTCTCCCAACCTGAATTTAATTGAGCGCGTCTGGAAATTTGTTAAGAAGAAATGTCTCTACTCGCACTACTATGAAAAGTTACCAGCCTTCAAGGCCGCGATCTCAGCGTGCTTGGAAGAGACCATGACCTCTCACAAGAAAGAGCTTGATTCTTTGCTCACCCTGCGTTTTCAACTCTTTGAAAAACCGCAATTTGTGACCGTGTGAAGTATAGAACAAAAATCCATTGGTTCGCGTATATAGCATGTTTGCTATCGGATGGGAGAATGATCGGGTGTGGAAAGTGGCTAATTTTTGGTTTTTTTTCATCATTAACCACCGAGCGCACTTGCGCTCACTTGCCCTCGTTCCCTGCCCCTGTGTTCGCCTGCCCTGTGTTCGCCTGCCCTGTGTTCTTCAGGGTCAGGGTCAGGGTCAGGGTCAGGGTTGAGGGTTGCGTGCTTCGTGAAGAGCATGAAGGTTTCTTCTTATTAACTCACCTTACGCAGTTTTACCACGGAGTGCACAGAGTACACGGAGAAATTCCCTTTAAAATCTCTGTGGACTTCGCGAAGCACGCAAAGCGCTCGCGTTCTCTGTGGTGATAACCTTCTTACTGCGTAACATCAGTTATTAAACCAGAAATGCTAAGGGTTGCTTGTTACGTTCCATTTTGTTCGTTCCATGCTTACCGTATCGGCATCTCCACTGGAACCCCAATACCACCACAAGGGGACTTGCAGGAAAGGAGCAATATAATTATCGGGCCCGGGCGGATTCAATTGGATGTTAAATCCTTTATTCAAGATAACCCGCTTATTATCCATATTGCCGAAATAATATTCCTGGTCCTTGAGTGAATGTTGGCCAATGGTGGGGTCAACAGGAATCCATCCCAGCCCTTCCAGATAGAATTCCGCCCAAACATGCGTCTGGTCGATGCCGGAAACAGCCCAATAACCGACCACCGGACGCGCTGGAATGCCCCTGGCTCTTGCCAATGCAATGAACAAAGCTGAATAATCCCCACATTCGCCTTCGCCGCTGGTAAGAAGTGCCTTGGCGCCCAAGAGTCCTTTTCCCAGCACGTGATAATGGGCGTTGGCAATCACATAATCGTAGAATTTGCGGGCAAGTATGTAAGGATTGGTTTCGCCGGCAGCAATGTGATTGGCCAGATCAACGATCTGAGGATCGTCAGATTCGATATATCTTTCGGGTCGTGTGTAAAGTTTATAAAGTGGATCATCCTGGTTGTAGGGAGAAACCTTGGCGGGATCAACTTGTGTGGAAATTTCGGAGGCGGTATAAGTAAACCTTATAACGAATTGCTGAGAATCGCCCGGCTTGAGGCTGTCCGTCATTTCCCAATAATAGATTCCGTTTCCATAGACCGGGTCCACTCCCTGAGCCGTCGGATCAGGAGAGACCTGCTCCACATTGATGCTTTTTTGGCCATCCCACTCAATCGGCCGCGGCTGGTAAAAATCAAGTTTATCAAGGTTGAATCCCTTATCATATACTGTGGCAACATATTCCACTTCGTACTTGGCGGGATTTTTGAATTCAATAGTGCCTGGAGGCGGTACGGGAGCTGCCGTGGGTGGCAAGGGCGTGGATGGTGCGGTAGGCGGAATAAAAGTTGGGATTTGGATTTGCTGGGGTGGTGTTTGTGCGGAAGTGGGCGCAACGGTCCCTGATCCGCAAGCGATGGCCGCGAGACTGATAAAAGAGAAGAACACCAACAGGCGGACGAACATTTTTTTCCAAGGTTTCTTTTTCATACTTCTCCCATACTGCGCAGGTATTAGCGAATCTTTTTCAGCTTTCTGTCGGGAAATGGGTAATGTCTCATGAGTGTTATTGTATTCAAGCTCGATTGCTTCCGGATTTGTTGATCCGAAAAAGAACGAACGATACGATCAGAAGTATGATACCACCAACAAGCAAATAGGATTGGTAACTCTCCCAAGCGCGCGCCGGAGCCAGCAGCTTTATGAAGATCGGATAGAAAATCGAAAAGAGACCGATGCCCATCAGGAAGGCAGCGATCAAAATGAGCGGGCTGGTTCGTTTTGACATTGATAACTCACCTTACGCAGTAACCTGCCTTTTGTCTATTCTCCCTCCCCAAATATCCCCGCTTGCCTGCCCCACGTTCTTTGCGGGGTTGGGGTATTTGGGGAGGGTTTGGGGTAGGGCTTTGACCCTATTCTATTTACACCAAAACATTGACAACAATGGGAACCAGAGTATCCAGCATCCAAGCGAGACGAGCAGGCCAATTACGAGACTTATCACCGGCCAACGCCAGCGAACCTGCCTGATGATCAAAATGGATGGGGTGACAGCGGTTGCCAGGAGCACAAGAGGCCACAAGATCATCAGATAGTAGGAGGCATAGGCGGGCAGGTTATCACAAGAATCGGTGCCCATCCCGCCCAGGAAAAAGCCCATCCAACCAATGGGATAGAAGATGGCGATGAGGGCAGCAGCAAGTACAATGGCAATGATCCAGCGATAGAGAGGGCGCATAGGTTTTTCCTTCCGTACGGAGTGAGATGAAATTGACTGATTTTCCTGATATAAATACAAGAGGGAGTATCTCAATCAGAGTGGATCAAATGAAAAGACGAGATTGCTTCGTCGCCGGTGGTTGACTAGCCGAGGCGACATCGAGTCGCCAACGGCTGCTTCTGAACCACGAGGTTCAGAAGGATAGGTCGGGTGCTTTTCCCGACCGTATCGAAACCAGAGGCGACTTCGCAACGACATCCTGATATTTGATTTTCGGCTCAAGATACCCAGAATACACAAAAGGCTTGTAACTGATAAAATCAGTGTATTGAGTGTTGCCGGCCTTTTCAAGTGTCATTTGTCACTGTCATTTGTCATTGCAACACATATCCGACCGTTCAAGGAAAACATCATGCAGGAACGCTTACAAAAACTCTTAGCGCAAGCCGGTTATGGCTCACGCCGCGCCTGTGAAGAATTCATCACGGAGGGGCGCGTGCGCGTCAACGGAAAGGCCGCGATCCTCGGTCAAAAAGCCGATCCCGCCGTGGATAAAGTCACGCTGGACGGCAAGCCTCTCCCGGCGCCGGAGAAGTTGACCTATATTGCGCTATATAAGCCGCGCAATATCATTTCCTCGGTGGATGACGAGGTGGGACGCAAAACCGTGCGCGATCTGATCCCTGAGACTGGCCATCTTTACCCGGTGGGTCGTTTGGATTGGGATAGCGAGGGATTGACGCTGATGACCAACGACGGCGATTTGACCAATAAACTGACGCATCCGCGTTACGGACACCAAAAGGAATATAAGGTGCTGGTGGCGCGTCGTCCCGACCCGGAACAGGTGCAAACCTGGCGGCGAGGTGTGGTGCTGGAGGATGGATATAAAACCTTACCTGTCAATCTTTACGTGGAGGCGGGCGCGGGCAAAGGCGCGTGGCTGAGGATCACGATGGGTGAGGGACGCAAACGCCAGATCCGCGAGATCGGTACGTTATTGGGATTGCCGGTTGTGCGGATTGTACGCGTGCGCATTGGGACGCTCATGCTTGGGAATATGAAGCCTGGCGAATGGCGGCATCTGACTGCGGATGAAGTTTCCGAGTTGAAGGGCGAGAAAGCGCGCCGTGAAGAACGAACGTCAAAGGTGAAATCATCCACCGAAAAACCTCGTTTTCGCGCTCGAAAATAAATGCCCGCGTAAGTAATATTTGGAAGAGAAAAAAATTAAACACGACCCTGAGAGAACACAGGGCTTAGTACACAAAGGGCACGAAGTACACGAAGGTAAAAAAGATCGCTGATTTTAGGAGGCTGCTTTTCTCCTGTTGAACCTTTGCGAGAGGTTAAATAATAAAACGCCCTGAGAAGGGCGTTTTATGTTACCTGTTGTTATTCTATTCTGGCTTTGGCCCAACAATCTGAGTAAACCTAGGGTTGTCTCTTAGCCATTGGAGATCGGGGTCATCCCATGCCCATGCAGAGAGTGATTTATCAAGTTCCACTGCTCGCTGAAGATAGCTAAAAGCCAAGTCGAAATTATCACAAACGCTTTCCAAACAAGTGCGGTTATACCAGTCATCTTCGGGCATAAGTTGGTGAGCCTTTTGCGTATAGTCACTTGAAAAGCCTTTTCCCAATTGCTTATGGATGGATGCAATCGCAAGATAAGGATTGAAATCTTGGGGATTAATTTCAATTGTTTTTTCCAGTAAAGGAATTGCCTCTTTGCTTCGATTAATCAAACGCAATAAAAAGACAAGATTATTATAGGCATTGACGTACGCGGGATTGAGTTCGATGGCCTGGCGATAGGCGGCTTCGGCTTCGTCGTAGCGTTTCAGATTTCTCAATAGGATGCCCAAGTTGGAGTAGGCGGTGGCGTCCGACGGATTGAGTTCGATGGCTTTGCGATAGGCGGCTTCGGCTTCTTCGTAGCGTTTCAGATTTCTCAATAGGATGCCCAAGTTGGAGTAGGCGGTGGCGTCCGACGGTTTGAGTTCGATGGCTTTACGATAGGCGGCTTCGGCTTCATCGTAGCGTTTCAGATTAGTGTGCAGGAGTAAACCCAAATTGAAGTAGGTCGTGGCATCCAACGGATTGAGTTCGATAGCTTTACGATAGGCGGCTTCGGCTTCAACGTAGCGTTTCAGATTTTCGTCACTGAGTAAATTGCCCAAGTTGGCGTGGGCTTTGGCGTACGACGGATTGAGTTCGATGGCTTTGCGAAAGGCGGCTTCGGCTTCGTCGTAGCGTTTCAGATCATCCAGTAAATTGCCCAAGTTGTAGTAGGCTTTGTCGTACGCCGGATTGAGTTGGATGGCTTTGCGATAGGCGGCTTCGGCTTCTTCGTAGCGTTTCAAATCGCTCAATAGGTTGCCCAAGTTGGAGTAGGCTTCTGGTAACGACGGATTGAGTTCGATGGCTTTGCGGTAGGCGGCTTCGGCTTCGTCGTATCTTTTTAGATTGTTTAACGAGATGCCCAAGTTGGTGTAGGCTTCTGCTAATGCCAGATTGAGTTCGATGGCTTTGCGTAAGACGGGTTCGGCTTCATCGTATCGTTGCAGATCATTGAAAACATTGCCTAAATTATTGTGAGCAGCAGCCGAATTAGGATCAAGGCGAATGGCTTCAGAATAACAACGTAAGGCTTCTTCCAAATTCTTTGCTTGGTCGAATACGTATCCGCGCTCGAACCATGTTTGTGCCGTAAGTTCTTGCTCTTCAACTTGCGGGGCTTTGTTGGCGGCATGTTGCTCGGTTTCAGTGATTTTCTGTTCTTCTGGCTGTAGTTTCGGCAAGGTTACATCGCTGAGTGCTATATTCAAATAGCGTTCGCGCAAGCGTGTCATGGCTTCAAATGGATAGTCATCCGGGAGGCGCAGGCCATTAATAGCGCTTAATGCAGCTATTTTTCCAGTTAATGTTTCTTTGATCAGTGGACTTCCAAAATCAAAGCCTTCCACCATCAGTGGCACAATATTACGTTTCTCATCCAATGCGGTTTCGATTTCCCTTCGCAACCAGTCATTAGGGTTCTTGCAGTTTTCAAGTGCGGATGGGGTAAGAATAACTATGAAATGCGATCTCGTTCGAATGTTGGCAAGAATCACACTTTCAAAATTCCCACTGTTAATGTTTTGAAAATCAATAAATACATCGTAGCCGTTATTTGTCAAATTTTGATATACAAATAAGGCCCATGGCTTGTTCGTGTGGCGGTAACTGATGAAGACGGTTTTTTCGATTTGCCCCATGCGAAGCTCCTCGGGGGATGGATTGGGTAATTATACGAGCTTTTTTGAAAACCATATGCTGTCATAAAGTGGGCTCTGCTTGGCGAGGGTCACCCGACCCCGCCGAGAGCTGACCGCAAGGTCTCGTCACGGGCTGCTCAATATCTTTTGGGTCGGTTGGTAAGCTGAAAAACAAGCTTGAATCCAACCTCAAGCCCCTTTACCAAATCTCGAATACCGACTATCGAATATCCAATATCGAATATCGAATATCCAATATCGAACATTCCTCCCCTCTCCCGACCTGTAAGACTTTTTAGACTTGTTGGACTTGTAAGACCTGTAAGACTTGTAAGACTTGATAGACTTGTCTGACCTTTTAGACTTGTTCAAACTCCCCGATGATCCTCGCCATACAGAAATGGGTTTTCACTTCATAAAATTGACGAGCCAATTGATCGAATAGGCCCCGGCATAGGCGAAGACCCACATCTTGATGATCTTGCCGAGCAGGCAGGCGATCAGGAATTTAGGCAGGGGCATTTTCAACATGCCAGCGGCCATGCCTGCCAGGTCAAAGAAGGGATTGGGGATGAGCGCCAGCACAAAAATGGTCAGCATTCCGTATCTTCCCATCCACGATTCGATGCTTTGGTAGATCTTTGATTTCTCTGCTACAACCTGCCCGCTGAAGCCGGCCATGTAGCCGGTGAGTTCCCCGATGGCCGCGCCTGCACCGGCAGTCAGGCCGACAAACAACGGGTTGAAGACTCCGCCCATGGCGAAAACCAGGGCTATCCCCGGGGCGGGGAGCAGGATGGTGCCGTTGGCAAGAATCGATATCAGGAAGATGCCGGGATAACCGTAGGCTGCAAATTTTGCGGCCTGGTCGCGGATCATGAAAATATAGATGCTGATGCCGATCACGATCAGCAAAACCAGCACGCGCAGGATATTCAGCCCCAGATTGGAAAGCTTGAACCGTGCCTCTTTTTCGGACATCCTGTCTCTTCCTTATTCCTCTTTCTACCTGTCATTGCGAGGAGGGCGCTTTTCCCGACGACCGCGCAGCGTGCCTCCGGCAAGCAATCTCCTCTTGACCTGTTAGACTTCTGGCTCATTGAATTGCCGTGATTAAGAACTTTTTTAACACGGATTACATGGATACGTCCTGGTTTCAAACGACAAAAACATAGCATTGCACCTTGAAAACCGAATAAGACTTCCTGAAAGGAGCAGCGGGCGACCTCGAAACGGGCAAGCGGCAGATAATACCAGCGTAAACC
>Ga0182027_10000629_pt1 | contig 60411 bp, 43 predicted proteins | sample 712E1DmetaG_FD_121300 | JGI IMG/M metagenome (GOLD analysis project Ga0182027, IMG submission 121300) | Permafrost microbial communities from Stordalen Mire, Sweden - 712E1D metaG (Illumina Assembly) | ecosystem: Environmental > Terrestrial > Soil > Wetlands > Permafrost | place: Sweden...
CCACTGCCTGAATGAGCGTACTTGAGAGGAGCAGGAAATTAGAAAGGAGGCTACGCATCGGTGCACCGTCGTTGGGATTTCAAAACCCCGCCTCGAACGACACTCATGAACTACTCCTTGTGCTGGTTTCGCGAACATTTCAACGCAGGCTGACTACGATCAATCCAGGGCATAAAAAAACCTGCGGGCTGAGGCCTCGCAGGCTGTGCGGCGTTCTTTCCGATCTTCCAGAGTGCTACATGGTGGAAAACGCAAGATCGCGGTCGCACAACTGCGCGGGAAGACGACAAGCGATGGGATTAAAACGGGTCACATCATCACGTTACCTGGCCGGGGCGACTCCGTCAAGAAAGCTTTCTCTTGATCAGGGCCGCCCCTGCATGGCAACACTCCGGAATGGCGGAATTTCCATGCACCATTCCAGCATCCTTGCCTAGCCGCATCGCAGCAGGCTCCCCCAGGTTGCGCGCCTGGCCTGCTGACGCAGCTGGAATTGATGCGCTTGGACTTATGACAAGATGCTCGGCTAGAAGTTGATCTTGGCTGCGACTTGGATCTCGCGCGAGATCCTCTGAAACGATGTTGGAGATCCCGCCGAAGAGATGGTTCCGTAGGCAGAACCAGGAGTGATATTCGGCACCAGTGTTGTGCTGCCTGCGGCGGGCGTTGGGGCAACTGCAGACGGATTATTGAACTGCGGATCGTTGAACAGATTGAAGAACTCCGCGCGCAATTCCAGGGTCTTCGATTCAGTCAAATGCGTATTCTTGAAGACTGAGAAATCCACGTTCTTCGTGCCTGGCCCCTGAAGAATGTTGCGTCCGGAATTTCCCCACTGCCCGGTTACAAGCGGCGATGTCGCGGGGGAGATTGGGATGCTCACAAACGCAGAAGTATTGAACCATTCCTGAAGGCTGCGTTTGTTGCTCGGCAACGTACCATTGCCAAAGCCTGGAACGAGCTGTGCCCTGGGAGTGAGACCGTCTCCCACGCCGCTTGACGAAGTCACGGAAAAAGGCAAGCCATCGGAATAATTAAGTATGGCGTTTAACTGCCATCCTTGCTCGAGACCCCCAAGTTTACCGTTGCCTTTGAATGGCAGTTCGTAGGTTGCGCTGGCGACAAAGCGACTTGGTATGTTCAAGTCGGAGTCCCCGTAGTCGGACCGAAGATTGTAGGGATTTAAAACGGTGCCGGGACTGCTAGTACCTTCATCGAGCGAATGACTATAGGAGTAAGAGGCGAGGAAACCCAAACCATGCGCGCGGCGCTCGGCCGATACTTGCAGAGCGTTGTAGTTGGAGATCTGGCTGGTCTGGAGCTGGTTGATTTGAGAGAAGAATGGATACGGACGCCCGCTTGTAACGCGCGTTGTGCCCGGCGAGCCAGCATTGATATCCACCAGATTATCCAGGTGAACACCTCTTGTTCCTACATAAGCAAGCTTGAAGACGGTTGAGAAAGGTATCTGCTGCTCAATCGTTGCGTGCCATTGTTCGCTATAAGGTGTCTTGGCATTCGGATTGGTGGCCAGCAGCGGCAAGCCAACCGGCAATGCACTGACGGAGTTGACAGCCGCGTGAACAAAACCATTCGAGACAAAATTGAAGGCACTGCCGTTAGGAGCGTTGGCTCCATAGGTCGTCGAGTTGTTGAACGCCCAGTAATCCTCTCCCGGAGCATTGACAGACAAACCGGACGAATTCGCAACATTTGGCGCCGAGAAGTAAATGCCGTAGCCCGCGTGGAAAACTGTGTTGCCGGTGAGCTTGTAGGCGAATCCAACGCGAGGGGCGAAGTTCAGCTTGTTATTGTTGACGCCGCTTCTCGGAATGCCTTGAGTGCCCACCTGTTCCAGGGCAGTGGTCGAGATGGAAGGAACAAAGGCGTACATCTTGTTGTTGACTTCGGTCCACGGCCAGCCAAGGAAGTTCTCGTAGCGAACGCCGAGGTTGAAGGTGAGTCTGTTGCTTGCCTTGTAGTTGTCCTGCGCGTAAAAGGCCACGTCGCTCTGCCTGAAGCCGCGTGTGCCATGCTGGTACGCGTATGTTCCGCTCACCGGTGCTCCGAACAGCAGATCGGTCCATGCCAGTCCGCTGTAGGAGGTGCCGAATGACATTGTGCCATGCTCCGCCGAGGTCTGGAACATGTCGTACTGGAGTCGAACGAATTCGCCACCGATATCCAGCGAGTGCTTTCCCCGAACCAGGTTCACGTTGTCGTCAAACTGGTAATTGTTGGTTCCGATCTGCGTGGGACTGTTGGCGGCATCCCCGAGTGCAGTGTTGCCCGCAAACGTGAGAACCGGCAACCCATCGGAAAGCGCATCGCCTGGAACTTCCACACCCGGAATGCCAAGTTGTGTGGGAAGATTCAGCCCCGCGTCCTGGTTTGTGGCAATCACAAAGAATCGTGACCAGCCGAATCGCGCGCTATTCAGCGTGGTAGGTGAGAAGACATGTGTCTCCCCAAGGACTGTCTGATAGGCGGGGTCCTGCGCGGGTCCTGCGATGATGTTTCCTACAAGGGGCCGGGGTAGAATGCCGGGAGAATTGATGTTGTCATGGGCTTGGCTGTAGCGTAAGAAGCCGCTGTCATGCGCGGTAATTTGATGATCGATCCTCGTGTCGAATGCATTTTCGATCAAGGTCTTCACTGGGTTATAGAGGAAGTTGATCGCCGTCGTGGTGCCCGGTATATTGGGTTGCGCATATTTCCGGTAGAAGTTGAGAATATTCGCGCCGGTTGCATTGATGTTCGGGTCGCTCAGAGGGACGAAATTGTTCGCGTATGCGGCGCCCGTCTTTGGATTTTTGATCTTTTGCGCATAGGCTGAAAAGTCGTATCCAGTACTGGTCAGCTTGAAATCGGGGACTGTATCCACATCGGTAAAACCCTGAGCAAGGCGCTGCCCTGAGTAGTCCACGAAGAAGAATGTCTTGGGACTTGCTTGCCTGAAAAAGAGGGGACCACCGAAGGTTCCGCCGAACTCGTTCAGACGGAGAGGCGGCTTGCCTGCAGTGTCAAAATAGTTTCTGGCATCGAGGGTCGAGTTGCGAAGAAACTCGAAGACCTCGCCGTGAAAATGGTCCGTGCCCGATTTGAATACCAGATTGATGGTGCCGCCATTTCCTCGCCCGTAGCGCGCGTCGGCATCTGTGGTCTCTTCTGAGAACTCCTGGATCGCGTCAATTGGCGGGAAAATGATTACTCCGAGACCGTTATGGTTTTCGTTGTCGCCGATGCCATCCAAAAGCAGGCGATTCTCCTGATAGCGAAGGCCGGCAAAGGCATAGGACGACGGTCCGCGCTGCTGCACGTAGGGAACATTTACCAACTGGGTCTGCGCCGGAACAACGCCCGCTCCGAGTCCCAGAAGTTCCGTGAAGTTGCGGCCATTCAGAGGAAGATTCTTGACCGCATCCTCGGTGCGAAGATTCCCGACACTTGAGCTCTCAGAGTCCAGCAGTTGACCTGTCGCCTGGACTTCGATTGTCTCTGCATTCGTGCCTACGGCCAACACGATATCCGCATTGACCCGCTGACCGACTTCCAACCGCACGTGCTCCACCACCTTGCTGAACCCTGGAGCTTCAACAACCACGGTATAGTCGCCTGGATGCAGCGGCGGGGACACAAAGATTCCTTGCGAATCAGAGTTGGTGTTGCTCTTCAGGCCGGTATTGGCGTTCAGCACGTCCACGTGAGCATTTGGAATTGCGGCGCCGGTATTGTCTTTCACGATGCCGGTGATAATTCCTGTTTCGACAATCTGCGCATGAAATGTCGCGGCGGCCAGAATGACAACGAAGACTACGAGCAAGCGTGAAAAGCTTCTCCGTGCAAAAGTTCGAAAGGAAAGTCGTACTGCGGACATTGATGCCTCCATGAATGCGATCCATCACGGATCGCCAAAAACTGCCTATGGCTGGGGATTGCCATTGAGCGGCTTTGTGTGCGCAGGTGTACGGCGTCCCGAAGTCGATGCATCTTGTGTCGTGGACAAGCGCATCTTCGTGATGTTTTGCAGCGTACGTCTGCGCACACAAAGCCGTTCAATGGCAATTGCGCTCAGGATGGATGGGATGCCTCAGGCACATGCTGCCGTCTTCCGTCTGTCGCGACAGAAGCATGCCACAACAGAACAGAAAGGAGGATCAGGCCAGGGCTATCTTCAATTGTGCGAGGAACTATGCAGAGTCAACAACACGAGCAACAGGAGGTGTGCTCGGAAGCGGGCATGAGATTAGCCGGGGAGTACATTGACTTCTGCATATGTCGTATTAAGACATATTGCGAGAATCGTGTCAAGAGTCGCTGTCGATTTCTTTCTTGAACGATGCAAACACCCAAGCTCGTTGTGCCCACCAAAACCGGACGTTCGCGTCGAGTTAAGGGTCATCGGTATTCGCACTGGAAGGAACTGATGCGCTGCAAATCCGAAGCAAGTTTGGGCGCCAGGACAGTGAGTTCCCGCGCGTGAGCAATTGAGAGTGCCCGCAACAACTTCTTGCCTTTCGGCGTAATTTGCAGCAACACCCGCCGCAAATCTTCCGTGTCCTGCACCCGCACCAGCAGCCCCTCGCGCACTGAACGATTCACCAGTTCTACCACGCTGTTATGGCGAAGCCTGAGCCGCTTTGAAGCGTAAGCAATCGTCACCGCGGTGCCCTCGCGCGCGCCGGCAACCTGCAGCAGGAGCTGGTGCTGCTGAGGTTGCAGACCGGCCGCGGACGCTGCCTCCTCGCTGAAATGCAGGAACTTTCTCAGCTCAAAACGAAACTCCGCCAGGCTCTCCATGAGAGAGGCCGGCTCGGCCAAGGATGGTTTGGTGGGCATGTGCCTATCGTATAAAGACAGGAATCATTGTGCAAACCGGGAGAAATTGCGGTAGCCGTTCTCTCGGGAAGGAATGCGGCGAATGGGCTTTGCCGCGCATTGCGGACAATCTCCGTTCGGTGCTAGGCTCATAATATGACGACGCTCCACAGGACCGTGTTTTGTCTGGCGCCCTCCAACACGCCGGCAAGTTCCTGTTGTTGAAGCAACGTTCTTCCTTCCTCTGTAAGGTCTTCTCCCGGCTCAAATGAGCCGACTTCCATGCCGTTCTCGGCCATCCATGCAGAAGTCATCCGCTAAAGGAGTTTTGCCCATGGTCATCCAAGAATCAAAGTCGCTGTTTTCCTTCGTTGTCACCGGCGCACTGCTCACTTGCTCCACGCTGTCTGTGTGGGCGCAAGGCTTCGCGGGCAACGCAGTTGCAAGTGACTCGCCGTCGGGCACGTGGATCGGCGCAGCGCAGTTGAACTCGCACGATGTTCCTTTCCGCCTTGAAATTGCGGGAAACGGCGACCAGGTGAAGGCTGCGTTGATCAACGGAAAAGAGAGATCCGCGGCTTCGAACGGCAGCTATGCCAATGGGCATCTGACTCTCCATTTCGATTACTACGCAAATACACTGGACGCCACGCTCGAACATGGGACCCTGAGTGGTACCTTTGGAGGCCGCGGGCACAGTGTGCCTGTGACGGCTGCATTGGATGGAAAATTGCCCGCTGCGGATGCGAACCCGCCCCACCTCGCCGCTCAATGGGATGTTGCCGTCGAGAATGGAGCGAAGGGAGAGCACACCTGGAAGCTTCGGATTCGGCAAGTCGGGCCTTCAGTGAATGCGGTGATCGAACGGATTGATGGCGACACCGGCAACCTGTATGGCATTTGGCGCGATGGCGCCTTTACAGTGAGCCACTTTACGGCGGCTGGCCCGAATTTTGTTGTGCTGCGCCCGCAGCCCGACGGAACACTTCAAGTAGAGACGGCAGCGCACGGCGGGGCGATTCAGACTTTTACGGCTCATCGTGTTTCACCGGTGCAGACCGTCGCCCTGGAAAGCACTGACGACCCGCTGCATCACACGTACCTGAAGAATCCCGATGAGCCGCTGAAGTTCCGTTTTCCCGATCTCAACGGCAAATTGGTTTCGAGTGAGGACTCCGAGTTTACGGGCAAGGCCCTCATCGTTTCGATCGGTGGCAGCTGGTGCCCGAACTGCCAGGATGAAGCTCCATTTCTTGAAGAGCTTTATCGCAAGTATTACAGCCGTGGACTTGAAGTTGTGGAGCTCAGTTTCGAGGAGTCTTCGCAACTGCCGGATCCGGTGCGATTGCGCGCGGTGATTCGGCGCTACGGCATTACCTATCCGGTGTTGCTCGCGGGGACGCCCGATCAATTGAGTGAACGGTTTCCGCACGTGAAGAACCTTGACTGCTGGCCGACAACCTTCTTTGTTGGGAAAGACGGGCTGGTAAAAGTGATTCACACAGGATACGCGGGTCCGGCAACAGGCGGAGACAATCATGCCCTCGAGTCTGAGGTCACAGCCCAGGTGGAGCGGCTGCTTGCAGGCAGAGCAACTTCTCCGCCATCGAGAGTGATCCAGGTTGCGCAGAAGCAATGAGGCATCGGCTCCGATCTTTGCGCTTCTTGTGACAGGCTGCTATCCCTTTCAGTTTTTGAAGATATGAGGTGCTGAACATGCTCACGCGTCGTCGTCTGCTGATTTCCTCTGGAGTCCTGGGTCTGACATATGCGGCAAGGCCGCTTCGAGCTGCCGCTACCTCGGCAACTCCCGAAGAGGCGGCTGCACAGCGCCGTGTAGCTCAGGTAGTCCGCGACTATGACGCGCAAGGCATCCATCGCACCGCGACCGAAGTGGACGGACAGTCTGCGCACTGGCTTGCCGGCCAGCTACGGTCGGCTGGGGTTGAGTCGAAGCTGGAATCATTTCGCATCAACCGCATCGACCTGGATGAAACGTTTCTCGATATCGATGGGCGGCGGATTGGCGGCGTGCCGCTCTTCGACGCTGGCTTTACCGAGTCCGCTGGAGTGAGCGGACGGCTCGGCCCTTTGGGCAGCGATGCCGAGATCGGGTTGTTTGATGGCTCATCGGCGGACAGCACCGATCGGCCAAGCCCACTACGCAAGGCACTGGACGGACAGCATAAGGCGTTGGTGATTGTGACTCGGGGCGGGAGACCGGGCCTGTCTCTCATCAATGCGGCGCGCTTTTTGAATCCTGCCGGAGTGCCTGCATTACAGGTATCGAGTGTTGAGGCCGATTGGCTGAAAGAGCGAGCTGCCGCCGGTGCATCGGTGCGGCTGGTGGCTTCGGCCACCCGCACTGCGGCGGATGCTTTCAACGTGGTGGGCAAGATTGCAGGGAAGGATTCTGGTGCTGCGGCCCTTGCGGTGATGACTCCCCGCAGTGGCTGGTGGACATGCGCTGGGGAACGAACGGGCGGCATTGCCGCATGGCTTGAGTCGGCGCGAGCTGTCGTCGCTGCCAAGCCGCCCCGCGATGTTTACTTCCTCGCCTCCAGCGGGCACGAATTAGGACAGATCGGACTGGAATCCTACCTGGAGCATCGTGCCGAGCTTGCCACGCAGGCAAAGCTGTGGCTGCACTTCGGTGCAAACATCGGAGCCGGACGGCAGATCCGTCTGCAGTCGGTAGACGCCGAGGCGCAGTCTCTGGGTACTGCCGCACTGGCCCAGCAGGGGCTCGCTCCGAACCAGATTGTTCCGCCAGGAACCGAACCCGGAGGCGAGGCCGGCACTATCTTCCATCGCCACGGCCGCTATCTCTCGTTGCAAGGAGACAATCCTCTGTTTCACAACCCGGCTGACCGCTGGCCTGAGGCGGTGGATGTGATCTTTGCAACGCGGCAGGCTCTGGCTTTTGCAGCGCTCGCGGCGCGGCTTGCTAACGGTTGAACTCAAGAAAGGAAATTTCGATGATGCGTGGTTCCCTGCTCGCTCTGGCTACGGCTTTTATGACTACTGGGGCCTTGGCAGTTTCGGCCCAATCGCCTCTGGCCACTCCCGATCAACGCGCACTGGATAAGCAGTCGCTGCGCGTGCTGGCCAGCCCGGCCGTCAAGGCACAAGAGTCGCTGGTCGCTCAGGCGTTTGCGGCCGATCCCTATGCGCAAACCGCCGAGGGGAAAGCGATTCTGCAGCGGGCTGTAGACGAGGTGGTCTATGCCGGCGTGCTTGACGCCATCAATCGCGACCCGGCGCGTGCGCGCCTGCAATGGCTTTGGGCGCCCGCTCACACCTGGTCAGGGATTGCAGTGCCCACGAGCAAAGTGCTGATGCCCAACGTGGACAATGTGTTTCGGATTTTCCCAGTAGATAACCTTCATCACTACCGTTTGACTGCCCACCGGGCCGGAGCGGCACCGACCCAGGTGTCACTTCAATTGTTGCCGGCGCTGCCAGGAGAGGACGGGTGGAGCAAGGTGATCCAGGAAGTGCTGGATAACGACATCCACACCGAGGCCGATGGTTCCTTCACATTGACCATTGGCCCGGAGCCGGCGGAAGGGAAAGCGAACCACATCACCACCACGAAAGATGCGCATTTCATTTTGATCCGCGACACCATTCAGGATTGGAGCCATGAGTCGCCCTGCCGGATGAAATTGGCACAACTCGATGGGCCTGCCTCTGCCGCACAGGCGGATAACGCGACACTGGCAAACGAGGCTGTTGACGTGATCCGCCAGATCACTCCGCGCATTGTTCAGGCCAAAGGTGGAGGCTTCGCCAACTCGCCCGGTTTCTACCAGGGCCCCGCGAACGCTTTGACTTCCCCGAAGATCCGCGAGGGTGGACGATGGGGTCTGTCGTCGTCGGGCCATTTTCAGTTGGCTAACGATGAGGCCCTCGTGCTGACTCTGGATCCCATCGGCGCCAAGTATCTGGCGGTGCAACTGGCCAGCGGCTGGCTTAGCTCGCTCGACTACCTGCACCATACGGCATCGCTGAATTTGTCGCAGGCCACGCCTAATGCCGACGGCACCCTGACGCTCGTGGTGGCGCCGAAAGATCCAGGCGTTGCCAATTGGCTGGATACATCGGGGCTGCACGAGGGCACGTTGTTCGTACGATGGCAGAAGCTGCCAAAGATGCTCGATCCGTATGCACAAGGCGTGCGATCGGTCCGGCTGGTTAAGGTGGCCGATCTTGACGCCGTGCTGCCGCGGGTTTCCCAGGCCGAGCGGAAGGCTTTGCTGGCTAAACGCGCTGCCGCGTATGCGCGCCGTTTTGCGGACTGAGTGACCGTCAACGCGCCGCGAACTAAACTAAGTCAATTCGTCTTTTCATTGCGGGTCAGTATCTCGTTGCTGCGTCAATAGGAGCTTGAAGATCATGCCATTCCATCGAAGAGATTTCATGAAATCTCTTACCGCTTCATGGGCGGTTCCAGCATTTGCTTCGGTTGTTCCTGCGCTTTCCGCCGGCGCCACCACACGCGAGGCCACGTCGCGCAAACGGCCCAGCCAACCCAACGTGATCTTCATGATCTGCGACGACCTTGGCTATGGAGACCTGGGCAGCTACGGTTCGAAACTGCCCACTCCAAATCTGGATGCCATGGCTGCGAATGGATTACGCTTCACTCGATACAACTCCGCTCATCCGATCTGCTCGGCTTCTCGAGCCGCAGTGCTCACGGGGCGCTACGGCCATCGGAGCAATACGACGGGGGCGTTTGGCCCGAATTCGCCGGGAGGAACTTCACTAGATGAAACGCTGGCATCGAATCTCTTTCATGCCGCCGGATACAGCACCATGGCGATTGGCAAATGGCACCTGGGAGACAAGCTTGAGTACCTGCCGACCAGCCGCGGCTTCGACTCTTTCTATGGCGTTCCCTGGAGCGACGATATGTATCCGCTTCCACTATTCCGGGATACGGCGATTCTGGAACAGGATACGGATCGCGAGCTCCTGACTCCGCGTTATACGGAGGAGGCGGTGAAATTTATCGAGGCTCATGAAGACAAGCCGTTCTTCCTGTATCTCGCCTACTCTTACCCACACGACCCCGCGAAAGCTTCCGAGCGCTTTAAGGGAAAGACAACGTTCGGAGATGTCGGTGACGCCATTGCGGAAATTGATTGGAGTGTCGGCGAGATCGTTAAGGCGCTCGAGCGCAAAGGGCTTGGCTCGGACACTCTCCTCTTTTTCACCAGCGATCATGGTCCCTGGTACCAGGGAAATCCCGGCTTGATTCGCGGCCGGAAGGCGTCCACATTTGAAGGCGGCTTGCGCGTTCCCCTTCTTGCAAAGTGGAGCGGAACCATTGCTCCGGGTCGGGTCGAGGAAGATTGGCACTCCAGTCTAGACATACTGCCATCCGTGGTCACGCTGTGTGGTCTTGGGAAGCCGGACAAGCCTATGGATGGGGTCGACATCTCCGGCGTGCTTGGGGGCGGCGCAAAAAGCGCGGGCGTCGAGCAGAAGGCGCGACTCTATTTTTCTCCGATGGGCAATGGCGGCCTCGATCTGCATTGCATTCGCAAGAAGAACTGGAAGCTGCGTGTGGCGCAGGGGTCCGATGGGGAAATCTACATCAACGACCGGACAACGACTGCGAAAAACAGTGCATGGCTACCGCATCCTGAACTTTACGATCTCTCTCAGGATCCCGCTGAAAGCTACGACGTGGCCAAGCTTCATCCCGAAGTGGTTGCGGAGCTTTCCAAAGAGATCGAGGCACTGATACCGTCGTTCCCGCCGGACGTTGTGGAGGCCTACGCAAAGCTGCGACAGAAAAAGGGCGACATTAGTACGCCGCCGGGGGCTTCTCCAAGACCACTCGGTGGCGGCCTGGCGCATGGCTCCTGGGAGCCTGAAGATCGTCGCTAGAAACAAGAACGAGACCTCTGAGTGATCAGAGGCCTCGTTGGTGTTGATCAGTTTCGCTTGAAGGAAGCAAGGGATGCCGCCCTCGATAGCTCGAATGCAGCATCCACTGGTGTTGGGTTAGAAGGTGTAATGAGCGGCGAGCTGCAGTGTCCTTGAAGAGGTAGTTCCCGATTGGAGCGAGCTGATCTTGCCAAAGTTCGCGCTTCCGAAGGTGGTTGTCGGGTTGCCGAAGTTTGCGTGGTTGAAGGCGTTGAATGCTTCGACGCGGAACTCGATTCCCTGCTCACGATGAACCCTGACCCGCTTGAGCAGTGTGAGATCCGTGGTCAACAACGCCGGACCGCGTCCGAAGGTGCGTGGCGCGTTGCCAAAGGTGTAAGCCGGGTTCTGGGTGAACGCACTCGTGTCAAACCACTGCGCGATTCTGGCGGATTTTGAGCGGCCACTCGCGAGATCGTTCGGATTGCCCGTCAGGTTAGGACGGACACCATCGGAATAGCTGCCCGTGTTGTTGGTGGCGTCAAGCGGACTGAGAGCGGTGCCTGAGTGAACCTCGGTGAGACCGCTGACAGACCAGCCGCCAATCACCTCATCCAGCCAGTTGCTATCGATATTGACGAGTTTGCCCCGACCAATGGGAAGATCGAGCACGCCGTTGGCGATGAGGCGTTGACGAACATCGTTACCGGAGAGTCCGAAACGATCCTTGGGGTTGTAGTAATCCGTGTAGGTATCCGTTCCGGGATAACCGGCCAGCTCACTGCGTGATTCTTCATTGTCGATGAACTTCGAGTACGTGTAGTTGATCTGGTACTGGAAGCCATGGCTGAAACGCTTTTGCAGACCGACGTTTCCACCGTTGTAACGCGACTCGCCAATATCTGGATAAAGTTGCTGCACGTTGCTGAACTGCGGAAACGGCCGCAGCACTTGTGGCTTCGGATAACTGGAGGGATTGGCAGCCAGCAAAGCCAGGTTGCCCGGCGTGATCTGATTGATGCTTTCGGCAAAGGGGCTAGGCAGATGATGACCGAAGGTCCCGGCATAGCTGATGTTCACCAAGAGGTTGCCTTTGAATTCATGCTGAAGGTCGGCATGAATTTGATACAAGTAACCAGTGAGCCGGTGGGACTTGATAAATTGTGGTGCGATGTAGGGTGCTTGGCCGACCGCAACGGCACCATACGAAGGCGTGAGTTGCGACAACGTAGGATAGCTGGCGAGGCCCAGACCCGCCGTACCGTTGTTCTTGAGAAGAAATGCCGGCGAGCCGGCTACGGAGTTCGGTGAGTTGATGGTGACTGCGTTGGAGAATCCAGTCGTCAGCACAATGGGAGTCGCCTGGTCATATTCTCCTGGGTACAGCACGCCACCGCCCACATGAAGCACATAACCATCGCGCGGTGTGTATGCGAAACCCAAACGAGGCCCGAAGAGTGCATCGTCAAAATCATTCGCGTACTTGCTTTGGCCGTTGATGCCTGCAAACGTGATGACACCAGGAGTTCCGGAAACCGGGTTGATTGCCGTCGGATTGAATGAGTTCTGCCTGTTATTGGTCAGGTAGCGCGGCGAGTCGACATCCCAGCGCAAGCCATAGTTGATGGTGAGCTTGTTGTTGAGGTGCCAGTCATCCTGCGCATAGAAGCCCCAGCTCCAGGCAACGGAATAGAGTGCCTCTGTCTCGTTGCGCGAGGCGGTGTTGACTACGCCAAGCAGAAGATTGGCCAAACTGCCCGCTGCCGTGTTGGTGCTGGCCCCTTGGGGTGTGAACGTGAAGAAGCCGCCACCCGAGGGCGAGTAGAGATCGCCATCGGCCGACGTGCGATATTGACCGCCGAACTTAAACTGATGGTTACTGCGTTGCCACGACAGGTTATCGGCGTAGTCATTGCTTAGAATTGGTGTCTGCAGGCGCCGCTGCTGCGAGGTGTTTCCAATCGCGGCCAATCCCGTTACTGTGACTCCAGGAAAGAAGATGGGATTTACGCCGGGCAGTGCGAGCTGCGTCGCGACGGTGGAGTTGACGCCATGGCCGATGGAGAGTGCCTGACGGAAGGAGAAGGTGGCGCGTGCTTCGTTCAACAAAGTGGGGCGGAAGATATGATTCCATGTCGCCGAAGGATTGTAATAGTAGTTGTGCGAAAGAACACCGTAGCTGTCTGTACCCGCGGTGGGGTATACATCGGACGTGTTTTCATGATCCGGCTGCGCCAGAAAGCGACCATAGACCGAATCCTTGTCGCTGAACTTCTGATCGATGCGGGCAACATAGTCGTTGTAGAGCTCAGGAATCGGATCGTTCGCTGAGTAGTTATTCGAGTTGATCGCCGCACCGGGGACATTGGGCAATGGATAGTAAGACGCCAGTTGTACACCGTATGGGTCGAGTTCCGACGGGGGGAGCACATTGAGCGTGCCGTTGTAGACAGCCTGCTTCCCCGTGTTGGGATCGATGACGGGCGTCGAGATTGCGGAGAAGTCGCCCTTCCTCTCGGCCGCAGTTGGGACGCTGATGGTTACCTGATTGTTGAGTGTTTCTACCTTGCCTTCATAAGTGAAAAAGAAGAATGTCTTGTCCTTTTTGATCGGACCGCCAATACTTGCTCCGAAGAGCTTGTATTGCAAGGGAGCGTTGATTGGCTTGCCGGTTAGTGGGTTGTTGGGGGCGAAATAAGGGATCGCCTGGAGGTCCTGGCTGCGGTAGTAAAAGTAAGAGCTTCCGTGAAGCTGGTTGGTGCCTGACTTAGTCGACATTTGAACATAGCCGCCACCCGACCTGCCAAGGTCGGCGGAATAGTCCGATACGCTCAAACTGAATTCTTGAAGTGAGTCGACTGGCAGATCGAACATCTGGGTGGGAACACCTTGCAAAAGGTTCTGCGTTGTGCCGCCGTCTACGGTATAGTTCGCGTTTCCGCCGCGGCCACCGGCAATGGCGAAATATGATCCTGATCCGGTGCCGCCGCCAATCACAAATCCATTCAGACGTGATAACTGTGTGGCGCGCCGATCGAGCAGCGGATAGTTTGTGATCGTAGTGTTTTCGATTTCATCCGTGATGGACGAAGTTGCCGTCTGCAATTGAACGACGTCGCCACTAACTTCCACCTGCTCCTGAACCTGACCCAGGTCGAGTGTGAAATTCACCGACGATGTTTGACCGGTAAAAATCTGGATTCCGGATTTTACCTGTGGCGCAAAGCCGTCCTTGTTGACTGCGATCTTGTAGTGACCAGGCACCAAGACAGGAAATGCATAAAAGCCCGAGCGGTCCGATACAGTTTGAAAAGACTCGCTTGTCTCAACCCGCGTCGCAGTTACGTTGGCGCCGGGAATGAGCGCTTTCTGCGCGTCTTGAATGGATCCTGAGATTGCCGCCGTGTTTTGGGCCCACGCACGATGCGCGCCGAAGCCACCAATGATCATGATTAAAGCTAAGATCGCTCGCACAAATACAGTCGTGCGCCTGCCGATGTGAAGACTCTTCACAAGTGCCTCCTGAAATGTATTTTGAAAATGAAAAAGCCCACGAGTCGGACTCGTGGGCCACTGCAGCTCAAGCTGCGAAGAGCTTGGTGACTGCTAGATCGGTAGAATACTTCCGGCCACGACGCCGCTCAAATCTGCGGACTGCAGAGAACGGGGACAACAACAAAGCGTCGCGTGGATATACACAGCCATTGGTTTCAACGGTACTTATTACTTTTCCGAATTGCAAGAGCGAGCTTCCGGATTAGAGAGAAATTTCTGCGCTATGTGGGAGTAAGTCGATGTTGCAGTTAAAAATCTGCGGAGCTGTTCCGCGGTTCAGTGCATCGGGCCAGCCCGATGTCTGTGAGTATTCCACTATTGTCTCAAGAGACAGCATACTGTGCCGCGATCTTCTCGTTGATCTCGATGCCCAGGCCCGGACGGCGGGAAAGCGCAAGAGAACTATTCGTCACTTGCTCCGGAGGATTGATGAGTTCTGCGCGCCACGGCACCTCGCCAAACGAGAACTCGAGAATATTAAAGTTTGGAATTGTCGCGATCACATGCGCAGCCGTGACGTTGCCAACGGGACTTGCCGGACCATGTGGAGAGGCGATGAGCCCGGCTCCTTCAGCGAGCGCAGCAATCTTCTTCAATTCGAGCATTCCTCCGCAAACCTTCACATCCGGCATAACTACGTCAACGGCTTCCGCCTTGATGTAAGGATAGAATCCAGCAACACCATGAATTGATTCACCACCGGCAGTGGTCATTTTCGCGGCCCTGGTAATCGTTGCGAGATTCTGAACCGGAACGGCAGGTGTGACCTCCTCGAGCCAGTAGAGATGCAAAGGGTCAAGGCGGCGAGAAAGTTCGAGTGCATCCTCGAGCTCGAAATGGCTATGCCCATCAATCAACAGATCGCGATTCGAGCCAATCGTCTGCCTCACCGCTTTTCCGCAATCGATACCGAACTGCTTGAAGTGTTCAATCTGTGCCTTGTCTGAAAGCCCACGGGGCATCTCGTCAAAAGGCGCCAATTTCACCGCATCGAAACTGGCAGCTACCGCCATCTCTGCCATGCGCGCAAAGCCGTCGGGAGTTCGATCTTCTGTGGATCTGTTGATATTCGCGTAGATGCGAATACGATCCTGAATTCTGCCCCCGAAGAGTTCATAGGTTGGCACGGAAAAAGCCTTGCCCCGAATATCCCACAACGCCTGTTCGAGCGCGCTTGCGGCGATCGCTGCGGAAGCACCGCCAGCGAGAATGATCGAAGCCGTTGCTTTCCTGAACCATTCGATGTCGAAGATGCTTCTGCCTCGAAGCAGCTCTGAGAATTGCTTCAGGTGCGCAAGGGTGTCTTCATCCTTGCCACTTTGCGATGCATCGCCGAGCCCGGTAAGCCCCCCGCTTGTATACAGACGAACGATGGTCCAGTTCCCGCGCCGGTTTACCTTGACGCGGAATACTTCAAGCCGATCCACTGTCAGCCTCGCAGCACTCGCCTGGGAATAGGCAAACTTCTCTGCCGACAAAGCCAGCGGGGCTGTCGCAAGTCCTTGCAGAAGAGAACGTCGGTCACGATTCACCGTTGTATTCCTTTCCGTCAGATTGCGGGCGCTGGGATTGTTGGTTCGTTCGGAGAGATTCCATTGGGATCATTGACCACTGCTCCCGGCGGCGCCGCGACTCTCCCTCGAAGCAACGGGTCGTTGGTCGAAACCATCCAGCGATGCAAACGATCGCGCATCTGTTGCGCAATCTCCTGGTGGCCAGGATCGTTGATCAGATTAGCGTGCTCGGTGGGATCGAAGAGCAGATCATACAGACTTTCCGGTTCCACGATCTGCGAGCCCCACCCGGCTCGCACCCATAGCGTCTTGCTTGGTCCGTCGTCGCAATTTGGCAGCACAGGCGTCTTGCGGTCTCCGAAGTGCCGGATGTATTTCCAGCGAGCCGTGCGCACGGCTCGTTTCGGCTCATAGGCCGCGTGAAAATTCACTTCGGCGAATATCTCTTCGTTGATTTCCACAACCTTGTTGTCCAACACCGGGAGAAATGATTTTCCCTGGAGCCACGCGGGAGGGTCGATCCCGAGGTATTCGCAGATGGTTGGAAAAACGTCCACGTGCGAGATGAGCGCGTCACAATCGACCGCCCTGGGAATTCGCGGCCCCCGCAGAATCAAGGAGACGCCCCAGCCATCATCGGTGAGGTTGCACTTCATGCGCGGAAAAGAAATTCCGTGATCCGTGGTACTGATGATGAGCGTGTTTTCAAGGTAGCCATTGCGCTCAAGCGCCTCAAGAACCTTTCCCACGCCTTCGTTCAGAACTCTCGCGCTCGCACGATAGCGCGCAAAGTCTCTTCTCGTCTCAGGCGTATCCGGAATTGGCCTGGGCAGCGGTGCGTAGTTGGCAAGATCTTCCGCCGAAGGCTCCGGATATTCCCTGTGCGTTTCGAAAAAACCGACATCGAGAAAGAAAGGAAATGCAGGGCGCGTATCGAGGAAGGCGGCCACAGCCGGTGCAACATGCACTGCGCTTGCACTCTGATGCGCAAGAATCTTGTCATATCCAATGGTCTGCGGATCTTTCGCGACATGTTGCAGCCCGCCGAGAATCGAAGTGTAGCCCGCTGCGTGCAGCGTATGCACAATATGCTGCTTATAGTCGTTCAGTGAGAAGCCACGGTGCGCAAGGCCAAGCATTCCATTGCAATGCGGATAACTGCCCGTAAGCAACGCGGAGCGGCTAGGCGAGCAGGTGGGAGCAGCACTGAAGGCCTTACGGAATAACGTGCCTTCCTCGGCGAGCCGTTGCAGATTCGGTGTGGAAACCGACTGTCCATATGGCTGCAGATAGCGCCCCGAATCATGGGAGTGAATGTAGAGAATGTTTGGTCGAAAGGCCGCCGGCGCGGAGTTCGCGGAGACGCTCGCCCCCAGGTGACTAGCGACTCCAGTGGCCACTACTGCCTGCAAAAACACCCGTCTTGAAACTCCAGTATGGTCGTCTGATTGACTCGTCATCTTGATTGCCTCATCACAATTCTTCGGAGAAAGATCCATTCGTTATATCTTTCCCTGACTCCAGATATTGGTCCAGCTTCGATTGCAGATCCTTAAGAACAGCAGGGTGCTGATCGGCAACATTCTTCAGTTCATCGGGGTCGCTCTTAAGATCATAGAGCTGAGGACCGTACTTGCCTTGGTACTTCGCCTTGTCCCATACCGCGGAGTAGTTCCATTCCGGCGTGCGGACGGAGGCGATGTACCCGTAAGAAGAAAGAGCATACTCGCGGTTGTTCGTCTTCGCGCTCGTGACGTAAGGCCACAGATCCTCACCGGTGACGCGCCCAGGCGAAGTGAGGTTCAGGCGACTGAGCACCGTCGGCAACACATCCGGTGGCTGAACAAACCCCGACACCCGCTTGCCTGCGTACTGATTCCCCGGAAGGTGGACGAGGAGGGGCACATGCGTCACCTGGCGGCGAAGCTTCTCCGGTCCCTTGACCCATTGCCCCTGCTCATTGAGAAGCGCGCCATGATCTGCAAGGAAAACAATGATCGAATTGTCGTAGAGACCAAGAGACTTGATGGTGTCAAGCACCTGGCCGTACCAGTGATCCACGTTTGAGGCTTCTCCGGCATAGTTTGCACGGAGCCGTTTGACGCCTTCTTCCGGAACCTTGATTTCGCCGTAGGGGGGCTCGGGCCAGCTATGCTTCGAGGGGTCTTTCAGATATTTCTCAAGGAACGGTGCAGGGGGATCCCATGGTTCGTGAGGATCGAAAATTTCGACCTGAAGATAGAATGGCCCTTGATCGTGATTCTCTTTCAGCCAGTTGATGCTGCTCTTCGCGGTTTGCTGCGCAATGGAATCCCCATTGCGCAGCCAGCGTCGGCGATTGGCGAGATATTGATTGAGGAATTTTGGCAGTGCATCTTTGGCGAATCCCACGGAAGAAGCAACAAGCTTCAAGTAATCGTCTGGATAGAGCGCGCTGAAGTCCTGAAACTTTCGCGGTGCCTGCGCAAAGAAGTCGATCTCCTGTCCGCGAATCCACTCGAAGTAGTTGAAGCCGCGGTGAAAGTTGCGGCCGGGCTTGAACAGGTGTGGGAGATCGGCGATCAAAGCCGTCTCGTATCCGGCGGCCTGCAAGGTTTCAGACAGCGTAACGTCCTCGACAAACAGTTCATGCCAACCGGGCAGTTTTACGCTGTCAGACTGAAAATAGAGATGAGTTGGAAAGATTCGCCGTCCGGTATAGAGTTGCCGCCGGATCGGAATCGTCGGCATGCCCTCCGGATAAAAGCTGTCAAAGATAATCGACTCTCTTGCAAACTGATTGAGATTCGGCGCCTCTACCCATTGGCTGCCGTAGGCTTCGAGATTGTCGGCTCGAAATGAATCGGAGACCAGCACGATCAGGTTAAGATTGTTGCCCTGTTGTCTTGGCGGATCCTCCCAGTGTGCCTGTTGTTGCGGAATAGCCTGCGCCGCGTTGGCGACCGTTGCAGAGGACTCCGACTTGCAGCCCAGGATCTCCGCGAGCCCCGCCAGCACACCGCCTTTTACAATATCGCGACGAGTCGTTCGAAACATTCTTTCTCCCTTTTCCTGAACTCAATGCTGTTCGAGGTCCATCCGCACCACGTCGAATTTTCTGGTGGTCAAAAGCGCGATGTCTTCAGCGAGACCGTTTCCGCAAAGGCTGCCTTGGCGGCACGATTGGCAGACCAGTCGCGTGCCATGCTTGAAATCCGCCAATCACATCGGTTGCACGCCAGAGACCGAGATCCTGCAGGGCCGCAGCTGCGAGGCTTGAACTGTAGCCTTCGGAGCAGAACACAATCACCCGGACGTCATGATCGGTTGCGGCAGGAAGCCGTGCGCTGGATGTTGGATCGAACCGCCATTCGAGCACATTGCGTTCGACAATGAGTGCCCCAGGAATAGCCCCCTCAATTGCGCGCTGAGCCTCGGGGCGAATATCGACGAGCACCGCTCCTGTTGTAGCCAATTCTTCATGGGTCTCTGCCGGAGATAGCCGCCGCAATCGGGAACGTGCCTGCGAAAGCAGCGTTTCTATACCAGACAAACCAATCCGATCTGAGGACTGTTCACTTTGCTCGCGCGACTCCCGGTCAAGATTCGCAGCCCGCTCAGACGAGCGTTCACGCGGAACCAGTTGGTCTCCATCCAACTCGTACTCGTTCATCTTGCTGAGGGGGGGCGAATATGCGTGAATGCTGACGGCCGGCCCGAGGGAGACATTCCGAACGTCGTGCGCGTAATCGGGCCCGAACGCGCGCGGTTGCCCCGGACGGATGACAACTGTCTGCTCATCGGGACGATGTTCCTCAAGAATGCCGGTCGCTACGACGAAGGCGCCTGCGGATTCACCGTGGTCATGGAAGCCGGTGGCTTGCCCGGGCAGCCAACTGATCACCCAGATGTCGTGATCCGGCCCGTGAAAAAGCCGCTCATACCAGCGCTGTTCGGTGCGGAGCCGCACTCGGCCCACCCATCCTTCTGACAGCGCGAACAACGAGACGATGTCGGCAAGCTCCTGAGGTGTTCTCAGGCCATTGCCCAGCACATTCGCAAGACTGTCGGCTTTAGGCGCAAGCCGCCCTGCTGTTTCCAGTTGCATTAAGATTCTCCAGAGCTGGTTCGCCGCAAACAAGTCCGGGCAGTAATGCCCTCTTACGGACGAACACATAAGCAGGTCATGGGTGTTATGCGGATGAGCTTTGGAGGAGGCGTTTCAAGAAATCTGACAATGTCGCCGCTCACCCAACGAGAGGTTGGTGGCAGCGACAACAAGATTGAGGAAGGAACGCCATAGTTTGACGCTAGCATGGCACGAAGAACTAGGTCAACGTCTAAGCGATGCGATGAGCATGAAATCAGGTACCCAAGTTCCATCGGCCTTGAACCTTGCATCCAAAACCGGTGCCATGAGCCTTCAAATCCGGAAATTGCCGGATGGATTAGGGGAAGCCAACTAGATCCCGAGAGAGCGCGGAAAGCGCGCAAGCTCCTCCGGATTCGAACCATTCGGAACGGAGCAGCCAGGTGCGGCAATGTATTTCGCTCCTGCTTCGTCCCTTGCCTTCGTCCATTGCGTCCGCATCTCGGCCACCGTCAATTTCTCGAAGTCGATCTCATCTACTCCGCCCGCGATTGGCTGAGAGTAAAGCTTGCGCACCTCAGAAATCGGAATGCCACTTGTCCTCACGGAGTATTGAATAATCGGCGCGTTGAAATCTCGGAACTGAGTGAGATAGGGCCTCTCGAGGTAATGCAAATGGAGAACTGTAAGCTTTGTGTCAGAAAGCGCATCGAAGATGCGTTTGTCGTAAGGGCGGGTATATCGCTCATATTCCGCGACGGAGCCGAATTTGTTTTCTGCATTGAAGATACTGACGAGCGCCCCGGATGCGCCAATGTTCTTTGTGTGCCGGATATGGTTGATGGTCGATTGAGTGATCGCTTCCAGCGCGCCATGCCAGGCATCGGGATTTTGCTGCTGAAAATCATGAAGGCTCTTGATCTGTTCGTCCTCAATCTCTTCCGATTTCCCCAGGGCTGCAAACTGCGGCTGCGATTGAAACAAGATCATGGCAGTCATATAGGGGCCATAAATCGTGTCGATGAAATAGGCATCTCCATTCAGTCCATCGCGAACGAGTAGAAGCGTGGTCAACTGTTCAGGAAACGGTGAGTCCAGCGGCTTCAGTTCGTACCACTTGCCGGTTGTCGATTGCGGATAGTCGAAATCGTTCATGACCTTGACGATGTCGGTGTTGTAAGTGCGATGGAATTCGAGATGATCCTGTGCCTCCAGTTGTGCCGTCGGTCTCTTGTAATGGTGGTAAAACGTGAACGGCGGTCGGTCGAGGTCCTGTCCTCGAAGGGCGCGGTCAACGCGCTCTTTGTGACTTAAGGATGACGAGCTCGTCTTCCCGGCGAAAGCAGGTTTTGCAAGCGCAAGACCCGCAGCCGAAGCGGCAACCAAAAAATTGCGTCTATTCAAGGTCAGGTCCTTTCGAGAAACTTCAACAAGCTCATGCTCGGTTCACATCCGCGAGCGTTTGGGTTAATCGCTTCAACTGCGCACTGCAGGGTCGCGTTGTCCGCCAGAAGAATAGCGCAGTACCGGCGCTGATCGGAAGGTGTTGAAGCTCGCTTAGACCCCTACGATTGAATGTCGGGTCAAAAATGTTCCGAACCTTTATCCAGGAACTGTGACTCATTCATAGCTTAATGCGGTAGGTTTGGCCGCAACCTGCCGTAGACCCAGGTACCCGCAAGGGCGCTTACCGCAGCCACAATCATCACGGTCACGCCGTTGCCGATGAGAGCGAAGAGCGGGCCCGGGCATGCGCCCGTAAGAGCCCAGCCAAGTCCAAAGATGGTGCCACCGGCCGCGTAGGAAATGCCGCTCCCTAGCGTTTTGCGCGGAATCACGATCGGCTTGCCGTCGGCGGACTTCAGTGCCACGGCTTTGATGAGCGCGATGGAAACAGCCGCCGTAGCAACAGCAGAGCCGATAATGCCGTACATGCGGAACGATTGGAAGTAGAACATCTCCTGAATGCGAAACCAGGAGAGGACCTCTGAGCGCGTAAGCACCACGCCGAAGGCAACACCAAGGAGCAGGTAGACAAGCAGGAATGCGGGTCGGATATTCTCGTCCGCACCGGACGTGCCGCAACCGTCGAAATCGGGAAGAGGCTTGTCGGTCATATTCGCCCAATCACAAACGGCAGTATGAAATAGGTAGCCGCAAGGCCACCAGCAAAGAAGCCAAAGACAGCAATCAGAGACGGCAGCTCAAAATTTGCCAAACCACTGATGGCGTGGCCTGAAGTGCAGCCGCCTGCGTATTGAGTTCCAAAGCCGACCAGAAATCCGCCGACCACAATGGAGATGAATCCACGCAGCGTGAGCAGCGCATGCCAGGTGAAGAGCTCATGCGGAGCCACACCGGAGAAGTCGTGAATCCCGCTGTGATTTAAGGTGGCCACTGTCGCCGGGGAAATGTTGATGGCATAAGGCGCGCCGAAGTGAGAGACCAGAAATCCGCCGATAAGGACCCCGGCAAGAAACACGAGATTCCAGAGCCCCTTGCTCTTCCAGTCGTATTGAAAGAATTCAAGTCGGCTGGGAAGGACGGCTGAGCAAAGATGGCGAAGATTGCCTGAGATGCCGAAGACCTTGTTGCCGGCAAGCAACAAGGCGGGTACGAACAGGCCAATCAGCGGGCCGGCCACGTACCAGGGCCACTCTCTGTAAAACCAGGATGTCATAGGCCTTCGCCTCCTACTTTCTGCGTACCTTACTTCTTATTCCTGTTCCATCCAAAAGCGACCTGAAACGAATTCTGATACATGCTCAGGTTTGCGTTGCCACCACCGTATGCCGCGGGGATGGAGTTCACGCCATTCACGGTGCCATTGAAAGCGTGGATGTAAGCGAAGCTGATTTCTTTCCCGGTCGACGATGCCCATGTCGCACCCACATGAAGGTGGTCCTTGGTTACCGCCGGAGCTACAAGGTTGAAGAACGTCTGCGTGCCGTCAAAAGGAGCACCGCCGTGGTTGTAACCTCCGCGTACCGTGAGGGACGGATTGATTACATAGTCAAGCCCCGCCTTCGACACATTGATATCATGCCATCCGAAACCCGGACCGCTGTTGGAACCGAGCGGCGAAGTGCTGGCCAGGGTATTGGCAATCGACTTTACCGAACCATACAAAATGCGTTCCTCGTCGAAGATGACTGTCGCCCTGGGGCCGAGTTTCACGGCAGCTCCACCGGCAAAGTTGGATGGAATATCGAATCCCCCTTGCTCGGCAAACAATCCGCTGTACTTGCCGAATTTGCTCACATAGGTCTTGCTTTGCCAGGTGGCGCCCACGCTCAGCGTGTGATTCAGTTCGCCCAACCAGCCTATGCGCACGCCGGCGCCGCTCGAATAGGAGTACCCGTTATTGGTCACCTTAGTCGGAGCACTGGAGATGGCCTCGATGGACTGCAAGCCCTCCGCAGCAAAGCGCTGTATGGCGATATTGGCGGCGACGCCAAGATAGTTGTGCGCACCCAGCTTGTACGACAACGTTGGCGAGATGAAGACCTGGTCAAGATCCACGCCACCCCGCGTGCTGCCCAGCAACTGAATAGGCTGTTTATACGAAGTATTCAACCCGCCGTTTCCGTAGATGGCCACGCCGAGGGCAAGGTTTGGCTTATAGCGAAAACTGTAACCAAGTTCAGCCAGCTCAAAGTTCTGTACGCGGTTGCCATCATAGGTGCCATTCACATTGGGGTATCCCTGCGGCAGTTGGTTGCCAACGATGGAGCCAAAGCGCACCGGGCGAAACACTGTCAGGCCAAGATCAAAACGGTCACCGACGAGAAAAAGTCCCGCCGGATTGGTTGCGCCCGCCAGGCTGTCGCCAGGCTTGGCAACACCAGCTCCACCCTGGCCCTGTTGCTTGGTTCCGTATCCGGTTAAGAAGTAGCCGTCAGTAGCAAACGCCGAGTCAACAAAGAACAAGAGCGCAATAGCAAGCACGAACATTCTTCCAGCGATCATTTTCATGCAGACAATCTCCTCATTTGTGGTTGCGTTGGTTTGGGTGGGAAGTTCAGATGCCTGGCCGGAGGAGTTGCTGTCCGGAGCATCTTCAAATCCGCTCGCTTGGCAAGAGGTGTTGTCGGAGGCTGGGAGTGCTCTTGAGGGCTACCAATAAAAAGCCCACCTGCCAGACAACTTCTGGCGGTGGGCTAAGAAACTTCTTTAGCTGGGGCTAGGCTCTCATACCGATGAAGCCACACCCCGACCCGTCAGAGGACACCCTACACGCGTGCAAGCGCAACAACACGATGTAGAAGCGGTCGGTTTCTGAGGGTTGACTACCATACGATTCAGCCTACAGTTCTGGATTGATCGATGTCAATCCACATTTCTCGGCGGGCGCCGTTGCCGAGTGCTTTGCCCATCTGGTACCAGTGGAAGTGAAACAACCTGGTCCGCGAGATTTGAAGAGCTGAGAGGAGAGGTCGGCTCGCTGAAGCGACCGAGCTTTCTCTGCTGTTGTGAAGCGAATGTTAGACCAGACCCGGATGGCGCCCCTGGCGCAAGTCCCAGAGAGCAGCGACGAGCGCATCGATCTCTTGGCATGTGTTGTAGAGGGCAAGCGTGGCGCGCAGCGTGCTCTCCAAACCAAAGCGGCGCAGGATGGGTTGTGCGCAGTGGTGACCGCCGCGCACAGCAATGCCCTTGCGGTTGAGATAATCGCCGATCTTTTCGGTGCGGAAACCATCCATGATGAAAGAGAGAACGCCGGCCTTCTCTTTCGCCGTGCCGATGATGGTGAGGCCTGGAATCTTCTGCAAAGCGGAAGTGGCGTAAGTGAGCAGCATGTGCTCATGGCGCGAAACATTGGCGATGCCGACGCGATCGAGATAATCGATGGCTGCGCCAAGGCCCACCGCATCCGCTATGTTGCCGGTGCCTGCTTCAAATCGTTGCGGCGGCGGCTGGTAGAGCGTCTTCTCGAAGGTGACGTCCTGAATCATGTTGCCGCCGCCCTGCCAGGGAGGCATGTTGTCCAAGACCTCGGACCTTCCGTAGACGACGCCAATTCCCGTTGGCGCGAAAACCTTGTGACCGGAAAAAACGTAGAAGTCGCAATCGATGGCCTGCACATCGACGCGCATGTGCGACACAGCCTGTGCGCCATCGACAAGTGCACGCGCGCCGTGACGATGCGCGGCCTCCACCATCTCCTTGACGGGCACGACTGTGCCGAGCGCATTGGACACATGCGTGATGGAAACGAGCCGCGTTTTAGGCCCAAGCAACTTTTCGTACTCGTCGAGAAGCACCTGGCCTGAATCGTCGACGGGGGCAACTCGAAGCCGCGCACCCTTTTCCGCGCAGAGCATTTGCCAGGGAACAATGTTGGCATGATGCTCGAGCCACGTGATGACGATTTCGTCGTCCTTTTGAATGTTCTGGCGTCCCCAGCTTTGCGCAATCAGGTTAATGGCCTCGGTGGCTCCGCGTACAAAGACTATCTCGCGCGTCGTGCCTGCATTCAGGAAGCGGCGCGTCTTCTCGCGAGCCGACTCGTAGGCATCGGTTGCGCGCGCGGCAAGCTCGTGTGCGGCGCGATGCACGTTGGAGTTTTCGTGCTCGTAAAAGTAACTGATGCGGTCGATCACAGACTGTGGCTTCTGCGTGGTGGCTCCGTTGTCGAGCCAGATCAAGCGGTGGCCATTCACTACTTCATTCAGGATGGGAAAATCGCGCCGGATGGCTTCCACGTCGAAGGAGGTTGACGAGAGGCCAAGATCCGAAAGCACATCCTGCTGCCCCACTCCGGGCACGACCACAGGGATTGTGCCCGCAGAGTCGAGTGGCCGGGAGAGGCTTAGAAAATTGCCCGCTGCGGGAACGCCAGCGTCCGGTGTGTTTGCCGCAGCGCCGGGAAGTTGAGGTGCACGCTGATCGAGCGGCGCCGCAAACGGATTCGCAGCCACCGAGTTGCCCTCGGGCTTTGCGGGCTTTTCTGGCACGCCTGTGGCCGGAACGGGACCTGGAATGGAACCTGAAAAGATTGGCCGCGCCTCCTCAAGAAAGGAAAAAGGCGGAATGGGCGAAGAGTCGAGTACGCCAAAAGAGCCGGGTACCGCGGGAGAGGGAGGCTGCGGAGATGCTGCCCATTGGGCCGGCTGCTCATCCGCAAAGAAAGAAGCGGGAACGGGCGCCGAACCGCTGCTTGCGTATTCTTCTCCCGCGAGAGCCTTGGGGCGCCCGGGATGTGAATCTGGCTCCACGGCGGGAGCGACAAAGATGGGCCTGGCGTCGGCAAGAAACGAGAACGGTGCGTCTGCCGAACCGCCGCCCTGGCCGGAACGGCCAGCCGACGAGGCCGGAACCGAAACAGCACTCCGCGTATCCGGAGCTATCGACCGATCGGGCGTGGAACCATACGAACCCGACTGAAGATCGGCGAGGCTCGCGAGCAATCCAGGAACTGCCGGAACGGTTGGCGAAGGCACCGCCGCATATGGATTCCCTGTGAAAGCGGAGTTCGGCGGCAGCGCAACGCGCGCGGCGGCAGCAGCAGGAAGCTGCAACTCGCCGGGCAGCGCGTTGAAGAGTTCGTTGGCGATGCGCGCAACCTCCGATGGAGACAGCCCCCCCGCAGCAGCGCCATCGCCAGGGTTCAATCCGTTCACTGCGGTCGCTGGATTTGAGCCAGCTATTGGCGGCTGCTCACTTGTACTCATGGTATTGACCCACGTCCACGTCTTCGAGCAGGGCAATTGCGTCTGGTACCAGCACGGCGGCGGAACAGTAAAGCGCCACCAGGTACGAGGCCAGTGCGCGCTGGTCAAGCCCCATGAAGCGAACCGACAACCCTGGGCTTTGTTCGCCGGGAAGTCCTGGCTGGAACAAGCCAATGACACCCTGCTTCTTTTCGCCTACGCGCAAGAGAACGATCTTCGACTTTTGGTCCTTATTCCGAATCGCAATCTTGTCCGATGGAACGAGCGGAACCCCGCGCCACGTGAGGAACGGAGTTCCAAACAAAGACACGGTCGGCGGAGGCACGCCGCGGCGGGTGCACTCGCGTCCAAACGCCGCAATGGTGCGTGGATGCGCGAGAAAAATGGATGGCTCTTTCCACACCTTCGTCAGCAACTCATCCAGATCGTCCGGTGTGGGTGGACCCTTGCGCGTCTTGATCTTCTGCGAGTCGTCAACATTGTGCAGCAGGCCGTAATCGGCATTGTTGAGCAGTTCGCTCTCCTGCTTCTCCTTCACGCTTTCGATCAGCAGCCGCAACTGCTCGCGAACCTGATCGAATGGACTGCTAAGCAGATCGGAGACGCGGGTGTGCACGTTGAGCACAGCATTGATGCTGCTGAGGCGATATTCCCGCGGCTTCTCCTGATACTGAACAAAAGTAGAAACCAGCGTCGACTCATCTTCGTGGCCGCAGGTCGAATCGATCGGCTTGCTCTCGTCGACACGATTCAGACGGAAGGTGCCGGCCTCCAGCGGTTTCCAGTCAAGGAAGCGAACCAACCAACGCGGCGTAATCGCTGCAAACTGTGGTGCAGTCTTGGTAACATTTGCGAGTTGAAATGCCGCGTCTTCGTGCAATGAAACTTGCGTAACTTCTTCCGCCACAGACTTCCTCCTTATTGATCAGGGACATCCAAATTGTAGAGATTGCGGGAGCATGCCGCAATCGGAGAGATTTGCACCGCTCCGAGAAATGGCCGGAGTTGGAATGGATTCCAGCCTTGGAAAGCAAAACGCTGAGATAGTGCGGGATCGGGCCTTAATACTTCGGAACGGAATGATCCACGCGATCGGACCAGGCATGGATGCCGCCCGTCAAGTTCCAGACCTGCTCAAAACCGGCGTCATGGAGAAGCTTCGTGGCCTTGGCGCCGCGTGGCCCCATCTTGCAGATGGTGACGATCTTCTGGTGAACATCCAGTTCGCTGAGGCGCTTGGCCAATTCAGGGAGCGGGATGAGGCTGCCGCCAATATTGGAAATATCGTACTCGGATTCATCGCGCACATCGAGCAGGAAGAGATTCTCGCCGGCGTCCAGCCGACGCTTCAACTCTTCAACTCTGATTTCCGGAACAGCCATTGCTTTCTCCTTGTCCGAATCCTGATCGCGCAAGCTCGATTGCCGCCGTCGCCTCAATTTCGACTGAAAATAGAAAACCCACCTGCCAGTACGATTTCTGGCGGTGGGTCATAAATGAGGGGCCGGCTTGTAAGTTACTCTACCCCAGCCATTTCCTCACGCCAGAAGATGCGCATGCGCAACAGATCGCTGCACAACAACACATTTCGGCGGTCATGGCGGTAGAATTTCTCACTGCGCTCAAGGTACCACACGGTTCCGAATTCGGCAAGATTACGCGGCGCAAACAACAGATCGTCTGGCTTAGAGATGCAAATACGTGTCTGCGCCATAGACAAGCCCCAACGTGATGAGGGCAATGAAGATTTCGCCGATGGCTCCCACGGCGAACGGACGCCATCCTTGCTTGCCTAGCTCGCGAATGCTGGTGCGCAGACCCACTCCGGCAAAGGTGAGCAGGAATGCCCAACGAGACAAATTGGCGAGCGAGGTCAGCTGGCCCTTGCTAAAGAAGCCCAAAGTGGCCAGCGATGAAATGAGCAGGAATCCAAGGACAAACTTTGGGAATTTCTGCCAGAGAAACGCCGCCTTGTTTCCAACAGTGTGAGCCTGCCCTCGCGAGGCCCAGTAAATCGCATATCCGAGCACGATGAAGCCGATGAGCGCGTTGCGCGTCGTCTTAGCGAGAACGGCAACTTTGCCTGCTGCGTCGGAGTAAAGAGCACCGGCTGCCGTAGCCTCAGCGGTATTGTCAACGGCAAGCCCGGCCCACAGGCCATAGGCTTTGTCGCTCAAGTGGAGGGTGTGGCCGATGAGGGGGAATGTGAAGAGAGAAATCGCACCGAGTGCAAGAATGGCCGCGATGGCGTAGGAGGCGTCTTCATCATCGGCGTCGATGGAGGGCTTTGCGGCAATGATTGCAGACACGCCGCAAATGGATGAGCCGATGGCCAACAAGCTTGTGAGTTTGGGCTTGAGTTTGAATGCGCGGCCAAGCACGTGCATAAAGGTAAGCGAGAGAGTAATGGCGATTGCGACCAGCAGAAGAGATATGCCCCCGAGATGCAACACGTCTCCAAGCAGGAATCGCGAGCCTAACAAAACTATCCCTGTTTTAAGCCAGAATTCATACGTGGCAACTCCCGGCTCAAAGATGCGCGGAAGGCCGGTGGTATTGGCGATGATCAATCCGATCACGATGGCCCAGAGAACAAACTCGATGTCGGGAAGCGGCGTGTGATGGGACTTGGACCAGGCGAGAATGGCTTGTTCGATCAACTTGCCGGCATATCCCACCGCAGCAAGGAGTACCAAGCCGGGGATGAGGGCAAGAATGCGCTTGGGAAGGGATGTGGGCAGTGCAGGGGCGGCTGCGGAAGTGCTCATTTGTTTCTCCACAAAGAAGTTTGGAGCGAAGCTCTAAAGGAAAATCACTCGGAGTACTCACGGATGGCCAAACGGCTCATCAAGGAACGCAACAGTGCAATGTGGCGTTTGCTCCGGAGTACGTCGACCGTTTGCCGGTCCCTCAGGCTCACCATTTGATTGCGGGAAGCCAATTCAGGCGCACGAGCAGGGCGAGAATCAGCGCAAGCCCAACTGCATAGACATCGGTGGACAAGCGAGGCTTTGACATGGAATCTTTCACTTCTGACATAGGGGACTCCTCGAATTTGACTATTCCGTGAATAGCAGATGAATTTCCGGTGACTCTCAAAAACAGCGAAGAGCGTGCAGTTCTTTCCGGCGTGTGAGGCAACATGGTTCAGGAGTTTGCGCGAGTGCCAGCGCAAACTCCGTCCTGGCTTGGTACAAGGCTTCAAGCGAATTAAAAGTGTGGAGCGCCGGGCGGGAATTGAACCCGCGTATACAGGTTTTGCAGACCTGCGCGTTAGCCGCTTCGCCACCGGCGCTTATGTTGTGTCACCGGCAAACTCGATCCGGCAACTACAAGCGCAAAATGAAAAACCCGCCGTGCCGTCTGGCAGGTGGGTCTCGAGTCTATGAATTCCGATGAGGAACCTAGCCCGGACAACGCACCCGCACAGTACCACTCTGACAGGAGCAGGTACAGTTCGCGGGATGGAGGAGGCGGTTCATTGCTCGCAGACTAAAGCTTTGCGAGCTGAGTGTCAATATGGATTGCGGGACGAATCGCCGGAAGTCGAAACAAGTCTCGCACGATTCAGCCGGAATCCAATTCCTTGTCAGAACCTGGCGGCATTGCATTTGGTCCAGCTAAACCAAAATTGACGGCCTATTTCCGCTCTTCTATACTGCGAACATGCGTTTTGTGTGCCAGTGTTGTTGTTGTCGCTCCTCTCGGGTTTGTCCCGTGGGGTTGAGCGCCATGGCAGATGCACACGCTTCTCTCTGACCCCAGGCTCCTCCCCCCAACGGGACAAGTCATAAGAATTGTGATGGCGCGTGTTAATCCAGCGCCTCCACTTTCACATCATTGCCGGACAGGAAGCTTTAGCCCCATGAACCAAGAGCGGCGGTCATCGATGCGAGCAGAATGCGCGGATGTTGAACTCGGGTTGACGATTTCCGAGCGGATCGGGAATACGCCGCTGCTTCGCCTGGACAAGATCACTCGCGGTCTCGAGGGAGTGACATTACTGGCCAAGGCGGAATGGCACAATCCTGGCGGTAGTGTAAAGGATCGTGCCGCATCTGCAATGGTTCGCGAGGCATTGGCGCAGGGAAAACTCGGACCGGACAAGATTCTGCTCGATGCCACGAGTGGCAACACGGGGATTGCGCTTGCCATGCTGGGCGCGGCACATGGAATTCCAGTACGGCTGGCGATGCCCTCGAATGTGTCACCCGAGCGCAAGCGCATCCTGAAAGCTTACGGTGCACAGGTGGAGTGGACCGCACCGGATGAAAGTTCGGATGGAGCGATTCGACGTGCGCGCGAGTTGGCCGGCAATGACCCCGCGCGCTTCTGCTATTTGGATCAGTATTCGAACGATGCGAACTGGATGGCTCACTACGAAACCACAGGGCCCGAGATTTGGCGGCAGACCGAGGGTCGCGTGACGCATTTTGTGGCTGGGCTTGGCACCAGCGGCACATTCATGGGCACCACTCGGAAGCTCAAAGAATTCAATCCCGCCGTGCAGGCCATCAGCTTTCAACCGGACTCGCCGTTTCACGGCCTCGAAGGACTGAAGTATATGGCCACGTCCATTGTGCCGGCCATCTACAATCCGCATCTTGCCGATCGACAAATGACGGTGGAAACCGAAGCCGCATACGAGATGGCGAAACAACTTGCGCGCGAAGAGGGCCTGCTGGTGGGCATCTCCGCGGCCGCGGCTGTGGTTGCCAGCGTTCAGATCGCGCGCGATGAGGCCAAGAGCGGACGGCGCGCGGTGATCGTCACGGTGCTTCCGGATTCGGCAGACAAGTATTTAAGCGAGCGGTTCTGGGAGGAGTAAATGAGTGTGCTGCGAATGGAGAAAGCGATTTACGATGCGATTCGGGCACACGGCGAAGAGACCTATCCGCACGAGTGCTGCGGCGCGCTGCTTGGACGCACGACACCCGAGGGCTGGAGCATCGAAACATCGGTGAAGGCCGGGAATACGCGAACAGATTCGGCGCATAACCGCTATCACATTTCTCCCGGAGAGCTGGTGAAGATTGAGCGCGAGGCACGGGGCAAGGGCTTGGACATCGCCGGTTTTTATCACTCGCATCCCGACCATCCTGCGCAATGGTCGCAGACTGACCTTGCGGAGGCCCACTGGCTGGGCTGCTCGTACGTCATCACGGCGGTGGCCAAGGGAGTGGCTGCTCAGACCAACTCATTCCATCTGGCGGGCGACACCGAAGAGAACAAGAGATTCGAACTTGAAACGATCGACGTGCATGAGGCATCAAAATCGTAGGCCGCTTATGCATTGCAACAGATTCAAGGAACGATTAAGAGAGGAACTGAAACAATGACGATTTTCATCCCCACTCCGTTGCGCGCTTTCGCAGCGGGCAAAGATGCAGTGGAAGTCAGCGCCGGCACAATCGCGAGCGCACTCGATCAGCTGACCGCGGCGCACCCTGACCTGCGCAAGCATTTGTTCACAAGCGAAGGCAAGGTGCGCGCCTTTGTGAACATTTACCTGAACGACGAGGATGTGCGCTATCTGCCCGCAAAGGAAGCCACAGCGGTTTCGAGCGGCGACACGCTTTCAATCATTCCGTCGATCGCCGGTGGATGCTGGGCGTTTGCGCGGAATTAGTAGGGCGCGAATTAGCGTTGCGATGCGAATTGGAACAGACATCGAGATGAGGGATTATGGCTTCTACAACGTTACCCATTGAATTACCAGAACTGACCACGGACGAACTGTTTCGTTACTCGCGCCACCTGATTTTGCCGGAGGTCGGCGAAGAAGGCCAGCGCAAGCTGAAGGCCGCCCGTGTGCTTTGCGTGGGAACAGGTGGACTGGGTTCGCCGCTTGCCTTGTACCTGGCGGCGGCAGGCGTGGGCACTCTCGGCCTGGTGGATTTTGACGTTGTTGACGCCAGCAATTTGCAGCGCCAGATCATCCACTCGACTGCCGATATCGGCCGCAAGAAGCTCGATTCGGCCGAGGAGAAGCTCAAGGCTCTCAATCCAGCGCTCAACGTAGTAAAGCACGACACGCTGCTTTCGAGCGCAAACGCTCTCGACATCCTCAAGGACTACGATGTTATTGCCGACGGCACGGATAACTTTCCCACGCGCTACCTGGTAAACGATGCATGCGTGTTGCTGGGCAAGCCAAATGCGTATGGATCGATCTTCCGCTTTGAGGGTCAGGCCAGCGTGTTCGGCACAAAGGATGGTCCGTGCTACCGCTGCCTCTACCCGGAGCCGCCGCCGCCGGGCCTGGTGCCGAGTTGCGCCGAGGGCGGAGTTCTGGGCATTCTGCCTGGTCTCGTTGGCGTGATCCAGGCTACGGAGACGATCAAGCTGATTTTAGGAATAGGCGAACCGTTGATTGGCCGCCTGCTGCTGGTGGATGCGCTCAACATGCGCTTTCGCCAGTTGAAGCTTCGCAAGAATCCCGAATGCCCGGTTTGCGGCGATCACCCCACTGTGACCAAACTGATTGACTACCAGCAGTTTTGCGGTATCGAACCGGAGAGCGCAAAGCAGAGCTCGGTAAAGAACGGAATTCAGCAAGTCAACGTAAGAGATCTAAAGAAGCGGATCGATGCAGGTGAGGATCTATTTATCCTCGATGTCCGGGAACCATTCGAATATCAGATTGCGAATATCGGCGGCGTTCTAATTCCGCAAAACGATGTTGCACAGCGCATCGGCGAGCTCGACCGTGACCGCGAGATCGTAGTCCAGTGCAAATCCGGTGGACGCAGTCAGCGCATTGCAGAGTACCTGAAGCAGTCCGGTTTTTCCAAGGTATCGAATCTCGCGGGCGGCATCCTGGCCTGGTCCGATGAGGTCGATCCGAAAATACCGAAGTACTGACAGAACTCCGAAAAAACGCCTGCCATTCCGCCGCACTGCGAGCCGCACGGCGGAAGTTATTCTCAGGCCCACACTCGAGCAACTATGCCGAGGTTGGTTGCGAAGTTGTGCGAAGATACGACTTCACCGTCTTGTATCCAGGGAAAATCTTGTCTGCCTCTTCGTTGGAGACGGCCCCGGTAATGATGACGTCGTCGCCCTGTCGCCAGTTGGCGGGCGTCGCCACGCGGTGCTTCGCGGTGAGCTGAATCGAATCGATAACACGGATAATCTCGTCGAAGTTGCGGCCGGTGGTCATCGGATAAGCCAGAGTGAGCTTGATCCGCTTGTCGGGACCGATCACGAACACGGTACGCACCGGTGCGTTGTTCGCTGGCGTGCGGCCCTCGGAGGTTTCGCCAGCGTCAGCAGGAAGCATGTCGTAGAGTTTGGCGATCTTCAACTCGGTGTCGCCGATTAGCGGATAGTTCACAGCGTGGCCACCGACGTCTTGAATGTCCGCGGTCCACTTACTGTGGTTTGACACTGGATCGACGCTCAGGCCGATGACTTTTGCGCCGCGCTCTGCAAACTGCTCCTGGAGCGCGGCAACCGCGCCAAGCTCGGTGGTGCAGACAGGCGTGAAATCTTTGGGATGAGAGAAGAGAACTGCCCATCCATCGCCGATCCACTCGTGAAAGTGGATGGGACCCTGGGTCGTCTCGGCGGTGAAATCTGGCGCGATATCGTTGATTCGGAGTGACATCTTTGGCTATTCCTCCTGGGGAAGTACCCTCGTTAGGTTGTGAATTGGACCGCAAAATCAAAACCCACCCGGCCATGGGCGGCGGGGTGGGTTCTGGGCGACTCTCGAAACTAAAGCTCGATTCTCCTAGACACACACCCGCGCTGTGCGGAAGCAACACAGACACAGCGCGAGAGTGGAAAGACAATTCATTCTGAAACTTGCCCTTGTCCGGAATCGATCTTACTGCCGAACGAAGCATCCGGATAGAGTCAATGTAGAGCGCTGGTCTCCGCGTGTCAAGCATTCCGGTTTTTCGAACGGTGCACAACACTTGGCTCTTATACGCAGTCTCTTCTACCGGCCTCCATCCACTTGAGGCACCAAGGTGACAACCCCAGACAGTTGCGCGGAGGTCGAAGTCGTATTACGATGGCGGTGTGAGACTCGAAAGCGTCATCTCGATATGTCCGTTCTGTAGACATATGTCTGCATGTGGGCATGTTGCGCTTTGTCGCTGACCAGTAGGTGAAGGCGCGGAGTTGTGAAAGGCCCACGAACAATCGTGGGCCTTTTTGCGCTTGCCCGCCGGAATTCACTGACCGTTTGGACTTTCGAGGAACTCATGAGCGAATCGCACCTCTACACCATTGTGCTCAGCCGGAATCAATCCACCTTGAGGTTCGGCTGGATTTCTGCGTCGACAGGACTGACCTACTGCGGCATCTGCCTGCGCGCGCCTATCAGATCTGAAATCGGCGCGGAATGCCCTGTTTGCGATGCACGCGTTTCACACATATTGGATCTTCGTGCCGCTGGAAGCTCGATGAAGCAGGCATGGCGAGAGGCTTTGCCGGCGGCGACGGTCGAATTCGAGCTGAAGAGAACAGAACTGTGGGAGCTGTGCGAAACATCTAGACACAGATGATTTCGTGGGAGCAACCTGCTGCAGTCGTCGTGGGCAGAGCCGTGAGAACTCAGAATCCCTTCGGATGATGACTCCGTTGATCAGGATGAACAGATGAATTTCAAGCTATTTCGTAGGCTCCTATTTGTGTTCTCACTTGTATTCTTGATTCTCTTGGTGGCGGGTGCTTTCGCTCAGCCACCGGGCAAAGCTTTGCTGGTGGTCGCGCATCCGGACGACGAGTATTATTTCGCTGCAACTGTTTACAGGATGGCCGTGCAGTCAGGTGGAACGGTGGATGAGCTCATCATCACCGATGGTGAGGGAGGCTTCAGATACTCCACCCTGGCCGAGCCGTACTACAAAAAGGCTCTGACGGCAGAGGCGGTTGGCCGGAAAGAACTTCCCGCCATTCGCAAGAAAGAAGCGATCAACGCCGGCAGGGTGCTTGGTATTCGGAAGCATTTCTTCCTCGGCCAGAAAGACGAGCGCTTCACGACCGATGAAGAGGACGGTCCGGATCACTACTGGAATGCCACGTTCATCACTTCGAAGATCGAGGCTTTGGTGAAGCAGGAACACTACAAGTATGTGCTCACGGTGCTTCCACGCGCCACGACCCATGGACATCATCAGGCTGCGACGGTTCTGGCGGCAGCGGCAATTCGGGCATTGCCGGAAAATCTTCGGTCCGTCCAGCTTGGCTTCGATACGGATGGTTCGAATTTTGTTCCGCCGCCGATTGTGGCGAAAGCGCAGAGGTGGAACTCGGCATATTCCTTCGCCTTTGACAGGAACACATCTTTCGGTTTCCAAAATGCGCTCTCTTATCAAATCGTCGTGAGCTGGATGATTGCCGAACACAAATCGCAGGGGCTTCTGCAAACGATGCACAACAAGGATCCAAAGGAATACATCTGGGTAGACCTTGGCAGCACTTCCAATGCCCAGGCAACCGCTGACTCACTCTTCCAAATTCTCCGCACAGACGAGGAGCGCGATGGCAACCTTCAGTAATGCGTGGCAGACACCATCCCATTCTTTTGCTTCGCCCAGCGATGGAGCACTCCGAAGCGTAGCCTCGGTGAACCAGTCCCTGCGCAGCGTCGTACAGGAGATGCGCGCTTTCCGTGTGTCCTACGAGGACGCAGTTTCTGAATTCCGTAGACGCTACATCATTGGGGTACTGATCGTGCACACCTTTCACCGTGGCAGAACCGCGCAGGAACTCGGAATGCATCGCAACACACTGGCAAGAACACTTGTCGAACTGAACATTGACGTCAAGCAGATTCGCAGCGCTCTGCGAGCGCGCAACAGTGCCAGACCGCAACAGACCAACATCTTTCTTGCGAGGCAATCATGAACCTGCTGCGCGCAACAAAGCTCAACGTGAGAGTGCTCGTGTGGCTTGGCCTGATTCTCTTACCTCCGATGGCCATGCAAGGGCAAAATCTCTCTGTAACCACGAGTGACTACCCTACGCTTGGAAATCCAACGTCAGCGGTGGCCACGAGTGACGGCCGCTATGTGTTTGTTTCCGTCACCAACGTTGCCCATTCAAACTTCGCAGGATCCGATCAGGCCGCCGGAGCGCGCACGGACACGATCTCAGGCATCCAGATTTTCCGCCGAACCGGCCCGCTCCGCTCTCGCAACCTGAGTCTAAAGTCCGCCGGATTTGTTGAGACTGGCGCTACGGGAGCGAATGGCCTTGTTCTTTTGAAAGATGAGAAAACGCTTGCAGTAGGCGCAGGAGACGCGGGGGTAGCCTTTCTAAGCGTTCGAGATCTGGTGAGTGGAACGGCGAAACCGTATTTTGCCTCGGAAGGCGAAGCGGCGGGTACGTTTGACGTGGTGGCTTCAGCCGATGGCAAGTATGTCTTTGCCGCAAACGAATATGGCAAGTTGCAAGGACAACGCGGTAGTGTTGGGATTATCGCTGTGAATGCAGATGCCCAGGGAAACGTCAATCATCCGCAGTCCATCGCGCAGATAGCCGTTGGCGATGTGGTGCCGAGCCTGATGCTCTCTCCCGATGGTTCGCGTCTTTATGTTGCGACAGAACTCATACCCGCAAATCAACCGCCATCCATCGCAGGTGCGGGAGATCCGAATCTCACCAAGGCAGATTGCGTGCAGACGAAGGGAACACCCGCCCAGCACAATGGATTCGTTACGGTGATCGACACGCAGCGGGCAATCCAGCAAGACCCCACTGCGGTGCTCTCGCGCGTCGCAGCGGGGTGCTCCCCTGTTCGCCTGGTCGAGGCAGCAGACTCATCGGTTCTGTTTGTTTCCGCACGCGGAGACGACAAGATATTGGCCTTTGCGCCACGCTCTCTCGACAAGGCCCCTGAGCACGCCCTGTTGCGAGTCTTCCCCTCCGGCGGCTCCGCGCCCGTCGGCATTCACCTCTTTCACCAGGACAAACTGCTCGCCGTCGCGAACTCCAATCGATTTGCAGATTCGGACGGGACCTTCGCCATCCTTGATGTTTCGAATGTCTCCAAGTCATCAAGCGTCGCTCCGCCGAAGACATGGCCAGCCGGAGGATTTCCCCGCAATATCGGCATCGGCCAGAACGGCGCCACGTTGTTTCTTACCAACTACCGATCGCGCAGTTTGCAGGTGATCCAAACGGCAATGCACTAGATCCGTTTTGTGAGCGAGACCAGCCCCAGCGACCTTCGATCTACGCCGCAAAGACCGCACTCGGGCCGTGAGAATATCGATTGCAAATCAAGCTCCGCAGCCGTTCAATTCGGCTTGACATCGACGCTCAATCATGGCCCAATACCAGTAGATGCCGGTGTATTTTCACATCTCGTTTGTGCGCGTCTACGAGCCGCTTCCCCGCTGCTCTTGTTGTTGATCCTGCCTGCCGTCTAAATCTCCCCCTCCATCTTTGTTGAAAGCGCCCCATCGATTCGGGCGCGCGGACTTCCCCCTGATCCGCCTCGAACAGACAAACCTCGACGGCTGCTTCGGGCGACAAATCCAGAAAATGCTTCACCCTGAAGCGACTCCGCTGCGTCGGTTTTAGAAATGTATTAGGAGTTGAAAGTGCATCAACGAGACTTCGTTTTATTGCTGAAGAAAATTGGTGTGGGCGTGGTAGTGGCCGTCGTGCCTCTCATCATTATTGCGTCCGCTCTTTGGCTCACCCGAACCATTCTGGGAGCAAGGCCGTAGGCATGGCCGCTTGCCTTGCAGACCCGATCAAAAAAAATTGAGGTATTGTCATGAAAATTGACCCGAGCGTCAAACAGAGAATCATCCGCAACTCCTTGCTGAGCGTGTTGCTCTATGCATTGCCGGCAGTCCTGATGTTTGCGGCGTTTTCAATCCAGGACGTCAGGCCCTGGGAGCACCCGGCCGCTCCAGGGCAAGGTGTAGCGAGCATCTTGCACACCGCCGCTGCCTCTATCCACGGAGATCGCTTTCTCTGGTTCGTATTCGCGCTCGGCGTTCTCGAATTCACCGTCGGCATGTATGGAGAAGAGTGGAGCTGGCATGAAAGAACCGTCGACATTGCCTGCTTTGCATTTCCCAAACTCGTCTTCGGCCCATTCTTTGCCTGGTTCAGCATATCGGTGCTGCCAACCCTCTTGCCCCGCGAGCACAATCTCTTTCAATGGGTGCCTTTTTATTGGGGAATCCTGATCCTTTGCGTTGCCGATGACCTGACGCAGTACTGGTATCACCGGCTACATCACGAGGTCCCGTGGCTATGGAGATTTCATCGCACGCATCACTCCGCGCCTTACATGGGCATGTCCATGGCTAGCCGGCAAAATGCCATCTACACGCTGTTCTTCTCGCAGACGTATCTCACCAGCATCCTCGTATACCTCGGCCTTGGACCGTCCGCAGTGGTGGTGTTGACCATCAAGTCCTTCATCACCACGCTCGCGCATTCCAGTCTGCCCTGGGACCGGCCGTTCTATCGCTATAAGGCACTTCATCCGCTTGCGTGGGTTCTGGAGCGGACGATCTCAACGCCGGCGACGCACCATGCGCATCATGCTTCGTCAACGGACGACGGCATTGGATATTACAAGGGAAATTTCGGAAACATGTTCTTTCTCTGGGATGTGATCTTTGGGACGGCTCACATCTCCCGTCAGTACCCCAAGGCGTACGGAATTTCCCATTACCAGGGCGATCCCTGGTATGCCCAGTTGCTTTGGCCTATTTTTAAATCGGATGTTCCAGGTAGCGAGTTAGCCGCGGATGGCCCCATGGTGAGAGTCGACTCGCCAACGGAAGACGAGCTTCCGGAATTCGCCCATGCCCAGTCAGCCGATTGAAGCACAGGGGTTGATGTAAATCGTTCCCCACTTCTCAGCCAAACGGGCTCTCAATTGGCGGGATTCAGCACCACAAATCCACCCGAGTGGCTTATATAGATTCTGCGAAAGATTGCTGCGGGCAACAGGCCCGCCGCATCGAATGCGACTGCACGACGAGACTGAACCACATCCTGGCCGGGAATCATCGTGGTGCCGATTTTCAGGATGACGTTGGAATGGACGATGACCCCGTTCGCGCCGCTGCTGGTGGCCATGGAGCTGCCCCAGGGCTGGGACGGATGAGAATCATAACTGACGGGAAACAACTCCGGAGTTTTTGCGCCAGTGTCCAACTGAAGCTGGACCTTGTTTCCGCTCACCTCCATAATCTCTACGTCGATCAGGAGTCGGTTGGTCGTGGGAGCGCCTTGATATTGGCCAGTTGCCTCGAACCGACATCGCTCTCCTGCAGGGGGCAGCGCACCAAATTGGATCTGGCGTTGTTTGTAGTCGATGAGCAGGTCGAACCTGGAAAGAAAATCTTCGCCGAGAACGCCGCGAATCCCGGGGGCAAGCATTTTTTGTCTGGTAAGCTTGTCCACCATTGCACCGAGACCGGAGACGGAAGCCTCGCCAACCCGCACATCCTGTAACCGGACCAGCTTGTCCCGCCGATAATGCAAAACCGTGGTCACGTTCACTTCGCCGACGGCGGTGACCTTTAACTGATTTGCCAGGTCCGGGTCGATGACGGTGCGGGTGGTGCCCGTATCCACCAGGAAGCTGAACGGACCGGCGCCGTTCACCGTGGCTTGGGCAATCATGAGGTAACCGTCGCGCAGTCGGAATGGTATTACCTCTTTTGTTTGTTTATCTTGCGCAACAAGGACTCCGGGAAGTGCGATAGCCAACAGAAGGGTGAAACATCGCACATTGAGTCGACATCGGCCCAGGAGGCTACATCGTTCCAGGCAACAACATCGATCAGGCGGGAGACCGGTCTGCAGCATCATGACCTTCCCATCGGCGATCGCTCAATTCTCTTGAGCGTTCACTGTCCCAGAAATGTATCTCGTATCATGGGATATTGTCTACAGGAAGAGATTTTGCTCTCCGGCGGAGCGACCTTCTGTGCCCCAGGTCACTCCATTTTTTGGTCTTTGGCAGCGCAAAGACCCGGGGTTTCCGGCTGCTCAAATGCCAATAAGCCCTCCAGCGCTTTCAGGTGCTGGAGGGCGTTTGGTAAAGTGCCTTGTCCCCGCCCAGTTTGCTCTCATGCAGGTATCTTGGCTTCAGCGGGGAACCTGAGCGAGTTGTCCATGCTTCGATAGAGAGCTTCCACCGCATTGAGCAACGCGATGACTTCTTCCTGCAGTTGGTTGAGGGCTTCTGTTTTCCTCTCATGCGCCCTCGCGATCACAGTGTTGAAGCTCCTGTCGATCAGTCCGGCTTGAATGAAGTGCCTGGCAAAGCTTTCGAACACCGCGACATCCGTTGGCGCCTCGATGCCCCGTGTAATCAGCAAAGCGCGAGCGCTCCGGAGCGTGATGGCATAGAGCGCTTCCCCGCTCTCGACATCGCCGGAGCGAAGTTCCTCCAGTAACTGCCTGGCGCCCTTGAGATCGACCTCAATAAGATCAAAGAGCCCGGCCGAGCACTCACCAACGCCCCTGCCTACCAGCGAAAAGGGCTCTTTTGCGCCCCAATCGTGATAGTAGCTCTTGTCGTCGCTGTACGCCGGAATCTCGCGGAAGCGACCGGCGATCTCACGAATCTCCTGTGTGCCCTCACTATCGATGTAGGCGGCAAACGACAGATGGTCGTTCTTCCTCACGATCCACAGCTTCAAGACCTCATGCACGAACTCCGGGAGATCGCGAGCGCTCACACGATCGATCTGCCTTGCCAGCCGTGCCTTGCCTGCGCCTATTTCAGCCCCGGCAACAATGGCATAAGCCGGGAACATGTCTTGCCCGCTGCGCCCAACATTGCCGAAGAAGCCAAGGTCGGCGAGCATGTGCTGCCCGCAGGTATTCGGGCAGCCGGACAGGTTGAGGTGGAAATCTTCAATCCGATCGAGATCCAGCGTGGAAGCCTTCAATCGCTCCGCGGTTGCGGACAAAGCTCCCTTGGAAAGGCAGATGCCAAGCTTGCAAGTATCCGCACCAGTGCATGAGATCGAATCGCCGACAAGACGGGGACAGCCGGAAAGTTCGGCCACCTCACGAACTACGTGAAAGACATTTGCAAGATAGGCCCTGGGGATATTCCGAAGCCGGAGGTTCTGTCCGAAAGTGGCGCGCAGTACGTGGTTTCCGAAGTGCTCAAGAAACTCCGCGAGCCGAATGGCGGATGCGTTGCTCAGATTACCGAGGAAAAATGGAATTCGAATCGAAACAAGTTCGGAATCTCTCTGCTTCTCGACATAGCGATCTCGCCACTGACGGAACTCCGGGGAGTCGTCCTGCTCGGGAGCAAAATTAGGACGGTCGCTCGATTGCGGCACGTCCTCAACAAGCAGCGGCTCTGGATTCTCCGCGCGAACCTGTTGCAACTCCTCTTGGTAGAGTTCGAGAAATCGCTCCTGGCCAAGACTCTTCCAAAGAAACCGGAGGCGTGCTGCATTGCGATTCTTGCGGTTGCCGTGTTTGTCAAATAGACGCTTGACTGTGCTGGTGACAATATATACATCCGAAGCGGGAATGAAGTCCTGGAGCAAATGCCCGACCTCGGGTTTGGCGCCGAGCCCACCAGCCACATAAACACGAAATCCCATTTGCCCATCGCGTATTTGGGCGACGAATCCAAGATCATTGAACTCTGCGTACGCGCTATCGGCGAGTGAGTTGGAAAAAGCAATCTTGAACTTGCGTGGAAGCAACCATGAATCCGGCTCCGCGATTAATCTGCTGGTCAGCGCGAAGGCATAAGGGCTTGGATCGAATGCCTCATCGATACCGACACCCGCATCTGGAGACACAAGAATGTTGCGCACTGTGTTGCCGCCTCCCCCGCGGGAAGCAAGGCCTGCCGTCAGAAGTTCCCGCATCACTGCGAGGACATTTTCAAGCCCAACATCGTGAATCTGAAACTCCTGACGGGTCGTGATATGAATTGCGTCTTTGCCGCACCGCGAGGAGATTTCCGCAATGGCCAGCAACTGCCGCGGCGTAAGCGCGCCCCCGGTTGTTCGGATGCGCACCATGTAAGTCCCGTCCTGGCGTTGCTCATAACAGCCGAAGGGAACTCGGCGCACTTTTAGCGTCGCGGCATCGATTTCGTCACGCTGAAATCGCGATATATGGGACTCCAACTCATCGAGTTCACTAACCAGACCGTCAGGAATCCTATAAAACATGAATTGCCTCCTTGGAATCGACTTCGAAACACGTTACTCAGTTTCGGGACATACAGAGAGGCGAGTCGACGAATGACTCACTTCAGCTGCATAATTTGGGCCGGGCTCGTCTCCGCCTCACGCGGAGCAGCCCAGAGTTGGTAGCTGTTAAGCAAGAACTGAATACCGAGGGCAAACAGCCAGACCAAGAGCGCAAAGCGCAGCGGCCGGTGTGGAACTCGTGTGCTGAGGATTGTCCCGCCCACGGCTCCGAAGATGCCACCAATGATGAGTTGCAACAGAAGTGCTGTATCGGAGGAGTGAGAGAACCAATGCGCTCCGCTTCCAATCAGTGAGACGATGAAACCGAAAGTAATATCCGTGCCGACTACCTGAGCGGGAAGCAAAGGAGTAAGACCGAGCAGTGCCGCACTGCCTAATGCGCCAGCCCCAGCCGATGAGAAGCCAACCTCGGCGCCCACCGGGAACATCAACCATGGGAGCCATGGACTACGGTCGCGTAAGTTGTTGTCCCGTACCTTTTTTCGTAAGAAATAGATGATCTGCCAACCCGCAGTAGTAACAAGGATTGCGCCGAGCAACGCATTCAACAGGTATTGCGATCCAGAGTCCACAAGATGTTTTAGGAACAGCGACCCGGCAATTACGCCAGGCACCCCTCCCAGAAGCATGAAGCCCAGGGTCCGCCAAACCACGTTGCGCCGCAGGATTTGCGCCGGCACTAAAATCAGTTTTACCGCTGTCGCAAACATCAGCCCGATCCCAACGGCAACCGGCGCGGGAACCCCAAGAAACAATACCAAAATAGGAACAGTAACAGTGCCGGCGCCAACTCCAGTGAGGGCAATAAAGAGCGCAATAACGAATCCGATGACATATCGCATTTCTTGCACCTGCTCCTTACCTATCCCGCAGCTGACGCCGGGATGCAAATGCCAAACTCAACGTGCAGCCAGAATTGGACCGGAGTCATCGAAATACAGTGACGGCCCTGGATCGCTGGCTGTCAGAAGACATTTGGATCGTCCCATTCATCGTCCCGGCTGTTCGGCACCATGCGAGGCCGAACAGCCAGGATCGGAAAAGTGACAAAGGCTATTGGTTGTCGTTGCTCTTTGTCACGTCCTTGAAGGATTCCGCTATCGATTTGGCGCCCGGAGTGCGGTGAATCCTTCCGTTGAACACATCGTCCCATGTGATGTAGGGGTAGAGATTGTGCGCTTTGGCCTGCGCTTCGAACTCAGCCTTGAGCGCAGCCAACTTCTGTGGATACTTCTGGGCCAGGTCAACTCGTTCGGTGTAGTCCTCATTCAGGTTGTAGAGCTCCCAGTCGTTTTCATCAAAGGGTTTGTGGCTAAGGTAATTTCCGGTGATAAAGCTGCTTGGGTAGGCCAACTCGGCTTTCCACCCATCCTTGTAAATCGACCTTGAGCCGAAGATGTAGTAGTACTGCTCCGTGTGGCGGGTTGGTGCCTTCGCGTCGTCGATCGAGTACGCGAGAGAGGTTCCCTCGATTGGCTGTTGTTTGATTCCACGGATTTCTTCGGGAGCCTTAACGCCCACAAGGTCGAGCGTCGTCGGCAGAATGTCGATGACGTGACTGTACTGGGTACGAATTCCACCCTTGTCCTTGATGCCTTTCGGCCAATACACAATGAGCGGATTGTGCGTGCCACCTTCACTGTTCGCATCTTGCTTCCAGTATTTGAAGGGAGTGTTGGCGGCCTGTGCCCAGCCTAGCGGGTAGTTTCCATTGAGGGCAGCGGGTGTGCCGATCTCGCCAATTTTGTTGAGGTTGTAATCGATATTCTCTTTTTCCGACTTGGGGCCGGCCAAGAGACCCTGATCGATGGTTCCGTTCAGCGTGCCTTCTTTGCTTGCGCCGTTGTCGCCAATGGAGATGAAAATGAGCGTGTTGTCGAGTTGACCGGTCTCCTTCAGGTGATTCACGAGGCGGCCGATTTCAAAGTCTGTGTAAGTTAGATAGCCCGCATAGACTTCGAAGAAGCGCGCGTAGAGTTTTTGCTCTTCAGGGGTCAACGCGTCCCATGCCTTGATGTTCGGATTGCGATCGGGCAGCTTTGCATCGGCGGGGATCACGCCCAGCTTCTTCTGGCGCTCAAAAACTTCTTCGCGGTAAGCATCCCAGCCCTTGTCGAACTTGCCCTTGTACTGATCGCTCCAATATTGGTCTACCTGGTGCGGAGCATGCGTGGCGCCGGGAGCGTAGTAGAGGAAGAACGGTTTGTTGGGAGCTGCCTTCTTCTGGCGATCAATGTAAACGATCGCCTTGTCGGTGATCTGATCGTTCAAGTGGCGGCCATCGGGACGCACGTGAATCTGATCTTCCACCAGGTCCGGCTTGTATTGGTCGGTTTGCGAACCGAGGAAACCGAAGAAGTGGTCGAAGCCTTTGCCGGTTGGCCAATGGTCGAATGGGCCGGCGTCCGTCGCTTCTTCGTCAGGGGTTACACCATACTTGCCTACAGCGAAGGTGTTGTAGCCGTTGTCGCGGAGAATCTCGGCGACGGTGCCGGCCGTCGGAGGTACGCGGCCGTCCCAGCCGGGGAATCCGGCAGACATGACCGTGTGCGAGAATCCGGACTCGTGCACGGATGCGCTGTTGCGGCCCGTGAGCAGCGCTGCGCGCGTGGGCGCGCAGATGGCGCAGGTGTGAAAGTTGGTATAACGCAGGCCGTTGTTGGCCAAGCTGTCGAAGGTGGGCGTCTGGATGAGACCGCCGAAGGTTCCGGCGGCGCCAAAGCCCACATCGTCAATCAGAATCCACACCACATTTGGTGCGCCGGCGGGCGCTTTTACAGGCTCCGGCCACCATTCTTTCGAGTCAGCGAGTGTTCTGCCCACGACTCCCTGAAATGGCTGTGCCTCCTGCGCATGCAGTGAGAGCCTTGCTCCCACCGCAAGAATTAATGCGGATGTCAAAGTCTTCAGTACGTTCTTCTGATTCATGCGACTCCTGTTGCTTATAGTCATACAGCGATGACTCGGATGAGAATTGTTACCCGGGCTAGCGATTCTCCATTGCCGACGCTTCACAAGCCGTAAAGACGAGGCGGAACTCATTGGCTGGCGTCGAACGGCTGAGCCTTGCCGGGATCAGCCGCTCGAAGTTCTTCAAAGTTGCAAAGCCAAAACACGGCAACGTTACTTGCTAGTGCTGCTCAGTGCCGCTACCTTTTTCTGTTGGTCGATGTACCACTGGGGCAGATAAGTGTGGTGAATTCGTCCGGCATACAAATCGTCAAAGGTGATGTAGGGATAGAGGTGGTGCGACTGGGCCTGCTGTTCGAACTCAGCCTTGAGCGCGGCCAGCTTCTCCGGATATTTCTTCGCCAGATCGATGCGCTCGGTGGGATCGTCGCTGAGGTTGTAGAGCTCCCACGTGTTTTCATCAAGGGGAGGATTGGTGAGTACGTGTTTGGTTTCGACGTCGTTTGGATACGCCAGCTCGGCCTTCCAGCCATTGTCATAAATCGAACGCGAGCCGAAGATGTAGTAGTACTGCAGCGTGTGGTGCCAGGGAGCCTTGGCATCGTTGATCGAGTCGGCGAAGGAAAAACCTTCAATCGGTTGCTGCTTGATGCCGCGAATCTCTTCCGGTGCCTTGATGCCAACCAGATCGAGTGTGGTGGGAAGAAGATCGATCACATGGCTGTACTGTGTGCGAATGCCGCCCTTGTCCTTGATGCCTTTTGACCAGTAGACAATAAGAGGATTGTGCGTTCCGCCTTCGCTGTTGGCATCTGATTTCCAGTACTTGAACGGCGTATCGGCAGCCTGCGCCCAGCCCAACGGATAGTTGCCGTTCTTGGATTCAGGCGTTCCGATCTTGTCGATGTTGGCCAGGTTATAAGCGACATTCTCTTCCTCAGTGATCGGCCTGCGGATACTGGAACGGTCGATCGTGCCTTCTTCCGAACCTTCCTTGCTTGCGCCGTTGTCGCCGATGGAGATGAAAATCAGTGTGTTGTCGAACTGTCCAATCTCCTTCAAGTGATTGATCAGGCGACCGACTTCAAAATCCGTGTAGGCCAGATAGCCCGCATAGACTTCGAAAAAGCGCTCATAGAGCTTCTTCTGGTCTGGCGTCAGCGAATCCCATGCCTTCACGTTCGGGTTACGATCGGGAAGTACGGCATTCGCAGGGATTACGCCAAGTTGCTTCTGGCGTTCAAAAACCTTTTCGCGATAAACGTCCCAGCCCTCATCGAACTTGCCCTTGTACTGGTCGCTCCAGTATTTGTCCACCATGTGCGGAGCATGCGTGGCCGCAGGCGCGTAGTAAAGGAAGAACGGCTTATCAGGGGCCGCTTTTTTCTGGCGGTCGATATAGAAGATTGCCTTATCGGTGATTTGGTCGCTCAAGTGGCGGCCATCCGGAGTCACATGCGCCTGATCTTCGACCAGGTCCGGTTTGTACTGATCGGTCTGCGAGCCCAAAAATCCGAAGAAATGATCGAAGCCCTTGCCGGTCGGCCAATGATCGAATGGACCGGCGTCGGTCCCCTCGTCGTTAGGCGTTACGCCATACTTGCCCACCGCAAAGGTGTTGTAGCCGTTGGCGCGGAGGATCTCGGCGATGGTGCCGGCGGTTGCAGGCACGCGGCCGTCCCAGCCGGGAAAACCAGCGGAAGAGGTGACGTCCGAAAATCCAGACTCATGCACCGATGCACTGTTGCGGCCGGTGAGCAAAGCCGAGCGGGTTGGGGCGCAGATGGCGCAGGTGTGAAAGTTCGTATAGCGCAGACCGTTGTTGGCCAAGGCGTCGAACGTGGGAGTCTGAATCAGGCCGCCGAATGTGCCGGCAGCGCCGAAGCCCACATCGTCGATCAAGATCCACACAACATTTGGTGCGCCAGCAGGCGCTTTCACCGGTTCGGGCCACCACTCTTTGGACTCGGCGAGCGTTCTGCCAACGGTCCCTTGATACGGCTGTGCCTCCTGCGCATGCAGTGAGAGTCTGGCTCCCACCGCCAAGATCAACGCCGATGTCAGCGTCTTCAGTATGCTCTTCTCGTTCATGGAACTCCTCTTGGTTTCGGTCATTTTCAGATAACCTGGTGGATAGCTCGCTTGGCAGCCGCCTGAAGCGCGCTCCGGGCCGCATGGTGTCCGGAGCACGAGAAACAATCTAGCGACGCCAGCTCACTTCAGTTCGACAGTCACTTTTTCAATCTCTCCGGTGAAGCGATACGGCGATCTGTATTCGAGGCTCACAGGCGAACCGAGGTCGCTCCCCACGTCGAGGGTCTCTCCGGAGCCGTAAACGCTGGAGAATTGGCTTTGGCCCGCCGGAGCACCGTTGATGGCAAGGCGGACCGAGCCGGAGACCGGACCGCGGCCCAAGTAGCCACCTGAGCCGGCAGACGGCGAAGCGGTGACGGCCGCTGCATCCGGCGTAACCACGAGCTCGATGTGCTGGAGGCCGGGACGAAGGGTCTGGGTAGCGACGAGTTGATCGCTATGTTCGTTCGAGGCGTTCACTTCGTAATAAACGTGGTTGTTTTTGACGAACAGGCTGAGGCCGCCGAGTTCGCCGCCATCGGCAAGGATGACGCCCTCGGCGCCGTCGGGAGGAATAATCACGTCGGCATCGATGGTGTAGCCGTGGCCGAAGAAGCCGGGCGCATAGCGTAAAGGCACCCTCTCATCGCCGGAGCGGAAGACAAACGTAGTCTTGTTGCGCTGCGCGGCATCGAGGGGCGAGGAACGTGGAGGCAGTATCGGGAACGCGTGGTTGCGGGTTGCTTCCTCGTCAAATACCTTGATGAGTTCCTTGAGTTTCTCAGGATTCTTGTCAGCAAGGTTGTGTGCCTGGCTGGGATCGTCGTTCAGGTTGTAGAGTTCCCAGGGGCGGACGTCGAGGTTTTTGTCGGTGTTAGTGAAGGGCAGCGGAGTCTCCCACGTGGAGTGATAGCGGTCGCCGGCCCACCAGCCGTCCTTGTAGATGCCGCGATTGCCGCTCGTCGTGAAGTACTGGAGGGTATGGCGAGTTGGAGCGTTGGGGTTATCAAAGGTGTAGGTCAAGCTCTTGCCTTCGAGGGGAATCTGCTTGACGCCGTCCACCTCGTCGGGGAACTTGATGCCGGCGATGTCGTAGATGGTTGGAGCGATGTCGTTGACATGCGAGAACTGGCCGCGCACGCCGGGCTTGATGTGGCCGGGCCAGTTGACGATCAGTGGATCGGTAACGCCGCCCAGGTGCGAGGCGTCCTGCTTGGTGCCGACCCAGGGCGAATTGAGCGCCCAGGCCCAGGCGGCAGCGTAGTGGTTCATATATAGCTCGCTGCCCAGAAGGTCCGCTATGTCGTTGCGCTCTTCGATGCTCTTGGGCTTGCCATTCACATCGTGCGCGTCATGGCCTTCGATTCCGCCCTCGGCGCTGGCGCCGTTATCTCCTATGATGGCGAAGACGATCGTGTTGTCGGCCTTGCCCTCCGCCTTGATCGCATCCAGCACGCGGCCAACCTCGTGATCGGTCTGCTCCAGATAGCCGGCGTAGACCTCGGCCTGATGAGCGAGCAGCTTTTTCTGATCGTCGGTGAGCGAGTCCCATGCCGGCAGCCCTTCGGGCCGCGGTGTGAACTCGGCGTTGGCGGGAATCAGACCCGCGGCTTTCTGCTGGTCAAAGGCTTCCTTGCGAATCACATCCCAGCCGCGGTCAAAGCGCCCGCGGTAGTGTTCGATCCACTGCTCAGGAACCTGGTGGGGCTCGTGCGTAGCGCCGGTGGCGTAGTAGAGGAAGAAGGGCTTATCGTTGGCCACCGCGTCGTGCTGATGCAACCACTGGATGGCGTGATCGGTAATGTCGGTGGTGAAGTGGTAGCCCTCTTTGGGAGATTTGCCAGGCTCGGCCGGCGCGTTGTCGTTGAAGATGCGCGGATAGTACTGATCGTCGGCGGCCTGGATGAAGCCGTAAAAGTGCTCGAAGCCGAGTCCGAGAGGCCAATGATCGAATGGGCCTGCGGGGCTCACCTGCCACATGGGCGTGTTGTGCCACTTGCCGTAGGCCGAGGTTGAGTAACCGTTGTCCTTCAGGATCTCGGCGATTGTGGCGGCGCTTTGCGGAATGGTGGTGTTGTAACCCGGATAGGGGGCCGACCACTCGGCGATGGAACCGAAACCAACCTGGTGATTGTTGCGCCCGGTCAAAAGGGCCGCGCGCGTGGGTGAGCAAAGTGCGTTCATGTGAAAGCTGTTGTAGCGCAGGCCGGCGTTCGCCAGCCGCTCGAAATTCGGGGTGTAGATGGGACCGCCGAACGCGCTGCTGGCGCCAAAGCCGACGTCGTCAATGAGAATGACGACAACGTTGGGCGCATTGGCGGGAGCCTTGGGCGGCTCGGGCCACGACTTCGGCGGCGCTTCGTGCAGCGGCGCAGTCGGCCAGTTTGGCTTTGCCTCGGCGTCCTGGGCCCTGGCCGGCAGCCACGAGTTAAAGGCCACTGCTCCACTGAGCATCCATCCCACATGTTGCGAGATCTTCATGTCTATCTCCGTTTCTTTTTTGTCTGGGTAGCTTCAGAGAATATGCAAGCCCACGAGCATTCGCTCGATCGCTGCAAGTCCCATGGATGAGCGATGCGGGAGTCAACAACAACAATTGCTACACAAGGGCAGGCGCATTACGGCCCTCCCTTGCAGCAGCGCGGGCGCGCTGCCGTCCACCGGACCGCGCCCACTCCATCACGCGCGCCGGCGCTCCATTTTTCTTGAGCTCCTCTGCCATGAATCGCATGTACGGATCGATGTGATGGAAGAAATGCTTGTATCCAGCGCAAAGGTAGTTGAGCCCATACTCACCGGATGCCGTTTGCGTGAAGCGGTGCTTGGGGCACTCGCCGTTGCAGGCGAAACGCACATCGCACGCACGGCAATCGGATGGCAAACCAATCTCCTTGGCATTGCCGAAACGCGTCTGTTGCGGTGAATCCACCAGGCTTGCCAATGCCTTCTGCATGATGTTCCCGAGCTTGTTGTCCGGATAAACAAAGTGATCGCAGGAATACACATCGCCATTGTGTTCGACAGCAAGCGCGCTGCCGCAAGTCGGCTTGAAGACGCAGAGCGACTGCGGCACGCCGTGCCAGGATTCCAGCGCGACATCGAAGATTTGAACGAAGACGCGGCCCACATCCTGAATGACCCAGTCGTCGAAAACCTGCTGCAAGAATTTTCCGAATTGCAGCGGCTCGACCGACCATTCGGAGACGGCGGACTGCTGCCGCGAGTACGGCTTCAACAGAACCAGGCCGTTGGGATCGGGCTGCGAGGCGACCTGCTCAACGATGGGAATGAATTGCAGATACTTGCTGCCGATCTCCTTGAGGAAGCGATAGACCTCGTGCGCACGATAAGAGTTCAGGCGGTTGATGACGGTGAGCGTGTTGAACTCTACACCGTGCTTCTTGAGAAATCCCAGGCCGCGCATCACACGGGCAAACGTAGGCTGGCCGCCTTTATCCACGCGGTAGGTGTCGTGAAGTTCTTCCGGACCGTCAACCGACAAACCGATCAAAAATTTGTTGCGCGACAGAAACTCACCCCACTCATCGTTGAGCAGAGTACCGTTGGTCTGAAATGCATTGTCGATGGTCTTGCCCGCAGCATGCTTCTTCTGCAACTCTACGACGCGCTCGAAGAATGGAATTCCCAGCAGCGTCGGCTCCCCGCCCTGCCACGCAAAACTCACCTGTTGCACAGGCTGCGATTGAATGTACTGGCGGATGTAAGTTTCAAGAACATCATCGGCCATGCGGAAATCGCGCCCGCTGCCCGCATAGAGATTTTCTTTCTCCAGGTAGTAGCAATAGGTGCAGTCGAGATTGCAGATAGGGCCAATCGGCTTGGCCATAATGTGAAACGGCTTCATCGGAACGCTGCTCTTTTCCTGAATCGCAATGGGGACGAATGCCCAATGAAAAAACCCACGAGGCAGAGGCTCGTGGGCCGGAAATTCTGGAGGATTCAGGCGATGCGGATCGGTTATATCCGCATGATTGCCGCTTTCCCACGAGACTGCTCGACTGTCAGGAGATCGACAGGACAACAACAAGCGCGGGATGGAGTGGCAAGGTGCATGGAGCGCAAATTCCTTTACTGCCGCATTTTCGCTCGAAAATTGAGAAGCATTTTTCAGCGAGAACTGAGTCGATGATGCATGGTGATGAAAAATCTGTCAAGCAATCGGAGATGAGTGTCGGATTTTTTGGGCAGGAAACTGGGAGCCGAACTTGACACTCATCCGAGTTTATGGCCCAATACAAACAAATGCAGGAGCAACGTCACATATCGGCAACACACGTTCCCGCTTCCGAGCTGACTCCCTGTCGCTCGTGTTGTTGTTGTTGATCCTCCGCATTCTCCGTCACACAACCGATTGCTGAAGTAGTGGGTAGATAGCGCCTCGAGAGCCGTCTCCTCGCAGGTGTCCGCTACCAAAATGCAATGTTTGTGACAACTCGAAACCAAAACTGATCTTCCATCGCTACCGATTGATTTTGTAATCGATCGAGGCGCTGAAGTACCACTCGCTTCCTTTGAAGGGAAATCATCCATGAAGACCTTGCAGAAGTTTGCTCTGAAATCGGCGCAATGTTGTCGCATCTCTCTCATCCCCGAGCAGGATGCGCTTTTCGTCGTGGGCAAGCGCGTCATACCCATCTAGTTGCAGTGCGCACCGCGCAGTGCTATGGCCCACGACAAATGTCGTGGGCCATTTTCATTTGCGGTCAAGAAAGATCGCAACCTTGGAGGCATCATGTCTGCTGTACATCTCTCTTTACGATCCGTCATTAAGCGAAACCTCTCCCACATGCTGGGCGCACTTTTCCTGCTTGTTGTGGCCTCAGCCCTGCCAGCCCAGATTGTCGAAACCGGAATCATCACCGGCATTGTGAAGGACAACACCGGTGCAGTGGTGATCAAAGCCAATGTAACCGTGCGCAACACGAGCACCGGACTGACGACCAACACCACCACTGACTCGCAGGGACTTTATGTCTCACCGCCTCTGAATCCTGGGAACTACGACATTGCGGTGGATGTTCCGGGCTTCAGCAAAGTCGTTGAGCACGTAAGGCTCGAAGTTGGACAGCGTCTTGCTGCCGATGTCGCGCTAACTGTGGGTGGCGCAGCGGAAACCATCGAAGTCCAGGATACGGGCGCCGTACTTGAGACCGAGAGTTCCACTGTAGGCAATCTTCGCACCGAGCAAGCCGTCAGGGATCTGCCCCTCAACGGTCGCAATTTCAACGAGCTGTTTAACCTGGGCGCGGGCGCTATCTCGACGACAGCCCAGTCCACCGGCAGCATCCCTTATACGCAGCAGCGCGGCCCCTCGTACTTCGCCATCAACGGCTCTCGCCCCCAGGAAAACCGCACTCTTGTGGACGGCATTGGCGACCAGGAAAACCATAACAGCATGACGGCGATCTTCCCGCCAATCGACGCCATTCAGGAGTTCTCTGAAGAGACCCAGGACGCCGATGCGCGCTACGGCCGCGGCAACGGTGGCACCATCAGCGTAGTGGTCAAGTCTGGCACGAATCACTATCACGGCGACGTTTTCGAGTTTTTCCGTAACACCGCTCTGGATGCTAGAAACTTTTTCAATACTCCAGTCGCTGGACCGACAGGAGTGAAATCGCCCCTGCGGCAAAACGAATTTGGCGTCACCTTCGGCGGTCCAGTCTTTTGGAAGCAAGCTGATCCAAAGACATTCTTTTTCGCCGACTATGCCGGAAAGCGCTTCGCTCAGGGCCAGAACTTTCTGAATAGCATTCCGGTTGTCAATATCACCGCCGCAGGCTACGACTTCACAAACTACTTTAACCAGAACCCCAGCCTTGTTATCAAGAACCCACTGAACAAGGCCATCACTTATACCAAGAGCAACCCCATCATTCCGGCAAACACTCCAGGGTTGGACCAGACCGGCATCAACCTTCTGAATCTCTATCAGAAATATGCGAAGCCGAATTATGGAGCGGCAGGCGCGACCACCAACAACTTCTTTTACGGTCCGCAGTTGATCACCAATGAAGACGACTTCGATATCAAGATCGACCGCAAGTTTAGCGAAAGAGACAGCGCATTCCTTCGCTATAGTCAGGGCCATGACATCCTCTCCCAGCCCGGCACGCTGCCGACACCTCTGGTTGGCGCTGTCATCTGCGGGCCTGCGTCGGATCCATCGCATCAGGCGGCGCTCAGCGAGACGCACATCTTCTCTCCGACCACCGTCAATACGGCGCGCTACGGCTGGACTCGCTTCTTTGTCTACGCCAAGAATTGGGATGGAGCTGGCAGCCCGTATGCGGGTCTGGCTTCCGCCTCGCAGCTCAATATTCCCGGCGTAATCAATCCGAACAATTCCCTTTCCGTTGGATTGCCGGTGTATAGCTTCGCCGGCTACACGTCCATCGGCGATGCGGGCAACAGTCCCACGAATATCGGAACCAACAACTACCAATGGGACGACGATCTCAACCTGGTACGCGGAAAGCACTCGCTGGACTTTGGCTTCGAGCTTCTCCGTCTCCAATACAACATGTTCCAGAGCGGCGCGGAGCATGGCTCCGAATCATACGGCACGCGTTACACCGGGCTGGCATGGAGCGATCTGCTCTTTGGCGCCCCGACGGGCGGCAGTTTCGCCTTCCCCTCGGGGGTAGGCCTGCGAGAGAGCGATTTATCCTTCTACGCGCAAGACAACTACAAAGTCAGCAATAGGCTCACGTTGAATCTGGGCGTGCACTATGAGAACTTCCTGGGCTGGCCATGGAGTGAAGTTCACACCAAGGAATACGCCTTCGTTCCATCCATCTCGACAACGTCCCTGGAGCAGGTTGGAACCCACGGAATTCCGAGCAGCGGTTTGAGCGGTAACAACCTGAACTTCGCTCCGCGCGTTGGCCTGGCCTACAAGGTCACCAGCAAGACGGTCTTCCACGCTGGCTATGGCATCTACTACGCAGCACCTAACGTCAACGTTTCCTCCTCATTGGCGGCCAATGTTCCGGTGTATGACTATTGGGCCTTCAATAATCCGGCCGCATATGTAGTCGGCGCAACGAACAGCGCGGTGTTCAACTATGCGAGCAGTGGATTTGTTCATACAGTTGCCACGTCAGGCAGCCAGATCCTTCCGGGCCAAGCTGCCTATGCCGTGGATCCGAATGCCAAGACTCCATACACTGAGCAGTGGCATGCGGCTATCGAGCAGGAGATTCCTTTCTCCACCGTGCTCAAGTTCGCCTATGTCGGAACCAAAGGCACACACCTGGACAATATACGGGACATCAATTCGAACCAGTGGGGAGCGAACGGAGCGACCACTGTTACTGTAGCGCGTCCCTACCCGACCTTTGGCCAGATCAGTGAGCTTGAAACCAGGCAGGTATCCAGTTACAACGCTTTGCAAGTTACGGCTGAGCGTCGCGCGCGTGGACTGGGCCTTCTCGCCTCCTACACCTTCAGTCACGCTCTGGACGAAGGTTCGGCTGAATCGGCTGCCGTCACGAATCCCTATAACCTCCGTTACGACTACGGAAATTCGGACTACAATGTCCCGAATCGCTTTGTTGCTAGCGCGAATTACGAGTTGCCCTTCAAGGGTAGCGGGCTGCTGGGATCGCTTGAGAATGGGTGGCAATTGAACGCCATTGCACAGTTCTACGATGGCATGCCGTTTTCCGTTGGTACGACTGACGCATTTGGCGATGGGCAGACAACCCGTGCGATACTGCTTCCCGGCTTCGGCAACGGATCCCTGCCCAAAGGCCAGCGCGGCCTCACGGCGTCCCATCCGTGGTTCAACACCGCGGCCTTCGCGGTTCCTGCCCTTACCTCTTTCACGTATGGAAACTCGGGCCGCAATAGTCTTCAAGGTCCGGGCACAAAGTATGTGGATTTCTCGATCTTCAAGGATACGCACCTGACCGAATCGAAGGTCCTTCAACTGCGCGCAGAAGCCTTTAACCTGGCCAACACACCGCAGCTCAATAACCCGGCCGCAACCGCTGGTACAGCAGCCTTTGGAAGCATATCCACGGCAGGTTCTGACTTGACATTCCAACGAACTGCGCGCCAGTTTCAGTTTGCTGCGAAAGTCACCTTCTAACCTGTTAATCGCTCTCTGACTTATCCTGAACCACACTCTGGCGGCGCGAGGAAGATCGAGCGCCACCAGAGACTCACAAGACACACCCTGCACACAACTCTTTCGCGCATCCCCAACGGAGGTCGTGATTCATGGAAATCACTACGCGCAGTCTCTGGACTTTGATCCACGGCATGGGCTTTGGTGCGCTCTATCTGCTGGCCGGATCCGGCGCCATCGCATTCCTCTACCAGCGCTTTTCTGCCGACGCTCCAGCAGCTCCTTCGCCTGGAAAAGATCACTTGCTCGGCATCTATCTAGCCGTTATGGCCGCGCTTGCGTGGCTTACCGTTCTCACCGGAACCTACATCATCTATCCGTGGTACCGGGCCGCGCCTCCCAAAGGAACCACTAGTCTCGGAGACTATCCGCGCTCCCTTCTTCTTTCGAATCCCGCAACCAGTCAGTGGCACTTGATCGGCATGGAATGGAAAGAGCATGTTGCATGGCTGGTGCCAATTGCCATCACAGCGGCTGCCGTTGTCGTGATCAGGTACGCGCGCGATCTGAAGTACCACCCGCAACTTCGTGTCGCACTTCATGGATTCATCGTGCTTTCGCTTTTCGCCGCAGGCATAGCCGGATTCTTCGGCGCCATGCTCGACAAGAATGCACCCGTTGAAGGCGGTCAAACCGTTCAGTTGGTCCAAGGAGAAAAGCAATGAGCACTCAAAACACGATTCCAAGACATGATTCCGCGCTTGTTCCCAATGGACCGGGGGCAGCAGCAATTCTTGCTGCCGGCATAGGCTCGTTTGCGGTAGCGGTGTTGACCGTAGCGGCAGATAAATCCGCGCTGGTAAAAAACCTGTTGGCTATCTATAAGCCAACTGGGGCGCTCTCCGGCGTGACTACGGCATCCATCGTTGTTTGGCTGGCGGCATGGGCGATTCTTGAATGGCGCTGGCAGAAGAAGAACGTTTCTCTGAGGTCAATCAATATTGTTGCCTTTGCATTACTGGGGCTGAGCCTCCTGTTGACCTTCCCTCCGCTGGGTGATTTGCTCTGATGTTCTGTGCGTTTCGCTGGAGTGTGAGCATCGGCAAGTCTGTTAGATACAGACATTGATATCGCGTGCCACTCCGAAAGACTTAGAGGAAATGCGCAGAGAACTCGAAGCAATGAGATACGGTGATCATAATCGCATCATTTATGGAACCCACGATTTAGCCTTCCACAAGGCGATAGCAACGGCCTCCGGCAACCGATGTTTTATCTGGTTTCTATCTTTAGCAAACAAAGTCCTCTATCAAGCGTTGAAATGCCTAAGCACGTGGTTGCCCCTGCCTTAAAATCTCAGCTCTTCACCGTTCTTCGCCCATCAGCATTGGTACTTCGGCCGGTAATCGAGCTTGGCGGACATCATGCTCCGTAACCGCGTGTCGGGCCACACTCGGCGATCCCGTCACATCTGCAGACTGCAGGACAAGAGTGCTCATTTGTTGGACTTGTCTGCCCAGACAGATATTTGGCCCTGCGCTTCCCTCGGGGACCTGCTTGGAATCGGCATACCTAATGTCTTTGGACTCACCCAAGAATTCACCCAAAATTGAGAGGGCTTGCACGTAAATACAGGTGCTTAGGCGTAATACTGTTCACTTAATTATTCTGATGGCTTTTTGGATGTTGATCGGAGGCAGGGGAATTCTTTGTCGGGGTCGGAGCGGGAAATTGCTCATCTTGCGCTTGACGCCGCGGAAATTGCGGCGGTTGCGGCTGGAGACGACGCGTTCCTCGAGTATCTCGCCAAGCACGGCCTTATGAAAAGCTCTTCTCTTCGCAGGGGGGAATAGCGCCATAGACAGCCATTTTGCGGCGGATCACGCGAACGGCATGGAGAAACGAGAGTTGGTCAGGATCTTCATCTGCTTTGAGGGCGGCTTCGTGCATGAGACCGCGGATGGCGAAGTGAGCCATCAAGAGTCCGTAGAACTCCTGTCGCACCAGATCGGGGGTCTTCGAGCGTAGCACGATCTTTGCGCCGCGCAAATGGGTCTTGAGTTCGTCGAACGCAGTTTCGATCTCCCAGCGCTCATGATAAAGAGCTGCCAACTCGCCGGCTGGAGCCTTGTCCGGATCGAGGATCGTGGTTGCCAGCCGATAAATCGGCTCGGAACCCTCAATCCCTTCAAGGCGGTAATCGATCACCCGCAGCACGATGCCGTTTGTCTTGTGCCGCCAGTCTCGTTCCGAAGGATACACGTGGCTCAAATACGAACCATCCGGCAGGCGCTTCTCGCAGGCCATGCGCATGTTCTTTTTCATCCGCCAGAGCAGATCGGCGCCTGTTGCTTGTGCCGTTTGCCATAGTTCGAAGCCAAAGAAATTTCGGTCAGCCAGGCAGAGCATGCCGTTTCCGATGCGCGGAAGCACCGCTTTGGCCAGCGTAATCTCGCCCGTCCGGTAACTGTCCATCTGGCTGCCGAACAGCACGTGCGTACCGTTCTCCACCAGGGACACAAAACGGATTTGCGGATATGCGCTGGAGCCACGGCTCGCTCCTGGCCGACTGAAAGCATCTTCGTTGGCCTTCTCGTCAGCCACATCCAGGGTGCTGCCATCCAGACTCACCAGCCGCCAACTCCGATACCACGCACCCCGTGTGTTGCGCACCGCCACAGGCTTCACCAACTCGTCGTGCAACTGCCGCAGCGGCTCCCAGCCAAGCCGCGTGCGGGCCTGAGAGATGCCTGACTTGCCCGCAACCCGAACACCAAGCGATGGATCACGCAACCACTGCACCGCTTCCAGCAGACAACGCAATACCTCGCGATAGGACGACTGCATGTAGAGCGCCAGAGCTATCACGTAGTAAACAACCACTTGAGCCGGAAGATCGCGTTGCCGAATGCTAGACTTCCCTGTGTCCGAAAGCACAGGCCCAATACTGGAGAGAGGAAAAGTCTTGGTTATTACGCCAAGGCTGATGTAGTCCGTGATCCGAGCCCCCGGAGGGAGTTCCGCAACCGTACGCGCCACCTGTGGCCTCCTGTCCTTGCCTCATACAGAATGCCACAAATCTCGTTAAGTGAACAGTATTATGCTTAGGCGGTATTCCGTGTGCGGTTAAGTCGTTGAAAGTAAATGTTAGATGCAGATTGACACGGAAGCGATGTTGGTTCGACATCAAAGTACTTTCTGCCGCCTCTGTAATTCGCCCCGGAAGGCGCGGTCCGCTTCGACCTTGCGAAATTCAGGTGCGGGGCCGATTGGTTGGTTTCGAACGAACAGCATCGGAACTTCAATACCACTTGATCTCGCTGACCTCCGCGATCCGCTCCTGGGCCGCGGCGGGGCGGAGATAGCGCAGGGTCGTTTCGAGATCCGCGTGTCCGGCGTAGGCCATGACGGTTCGGGGATCGATCTTGCTGCGAAGCCAGGTCGTGATGCAGGTACGGCGGAACTTGTGCAACTCGAACTCTTCACATCCACGCTCGCCTTTGACCTTGGCGAGGCAGTTGGGACACCATCCGCATTCGATCTTTGCGCGGCGTGCCAAGCGCTTGATCATGACGAGGAGTTTAGTATTCGGATTCCCTTTGGTGTTCGCCACAATGAGGTTCTGATCCGGGTGCTCCTGTTTCCATTCCTTCAACTCGCCCAGGAAATCTGTGGGGATCGGAATGTCTCTCTCCTCATAGTCCTTCACCGTGAACTCGTAATTCGGCTTGCTGCGGACACGAAAGACCGACTCGTGCCAGCTGATGTCGGTAAACTCGGCAAACTGCACCTCCTGGTCACGCAAACCGAGTTTAAGCGCGAGATTGCAGACCATGCGCTCGTAGGGTTTGGCCGCCCCGAACAGGCCACCCAGTTGGGAGGGCGTGTAGATGGTGGGCAGCTTCTTATCGAACTTGGGCTTTGGCGGAAAGATGTCCGGGTCGACTCCGGCAGCGCGCAGCATGGACTGCAGGCGTTGGCGCTTGTTGGCGATTGTTCGCTTGGAACGGCCGAGCTCACGCAGCTTCGCGTCGAAGGTAACGATGCTGTCCCGCGTGACCTCCGCGACGTAAGTGAGGGCAACGAATTTCAAGAATTCAGCCTTGACCAAGATCGCCTGTTCCCGGGCTTCGAGAGCGCCGCGCTTGAACTCGTACTCGATGTAGTCGTCGAAGGTGTCGGCCAGCCGGGGTTTCTTCTTTCTTTTCTCCTCAATTGCTGGATCGATGACCTCGAGGCCAACGGCTTCCGCTTGCGTTTTGGCATGAAACTTGGCCGCGGCCTGCACCCTCTGGGCTTCAGCATCGGCACCGTTCTTGCCGGCTGGCTTGTAGGTGGTGCGGCCGTCCTCGATGCGGATATCGAACGCGTAATTGTCTGGCACCTCTTCGACCCAGATGCGCCCGGTAGTGCGGTCCTTGAACTGGGCGAAACCGGAGCGGACGCGGCCGGTGGAGCCGTAGACGGCGGGGCGCCGGATCCAGTTCGGATCGGCGGGCCGTTTGAAGCGGACCATAAGGGTGGCTTTTGGCATTTCGGGTCCTCAGAGATCATTATAGACCCGACAATGATCCGACAACGATATAAGTCATTGATTATAAATACTAAGTCGAGAATCCCCCTCTCTCCGCCA
>Ga0182027_10000630_pt1 | contig 60337 bp, 48 predicted proteins | sample 712E1DmetaG_FD_121300 | JGI IMG/M metagenome (GOLD analysis project Ga0182027, IMG submission 121300) | Permafrost microbial communities from Stordalen Mire, Sweden - 712E1D metaG (Illumina Assembly) | ecosystem: Environmental > Terrestrial > Soil > Wetlands > Permafrost | place: Sweden...
GAATATGACCGATATGTCAGTAGTCGGAAAGTCCACCGGAAACGAAATTGGTTTGTTGAAATACAGTAGTATTTCGTCAAGATACCCGTTGCCGTTCACGTCCTGCGTGACCGCAGAGTCGAGAGCTGACGGTGGCCCTTTGATAAGGAAACCGAGGCTGTCGCCTGTCGAGTCCTTGATCGCCTCGGACCGCAGGGCGCGGGCAATCATCAGGCCGCTTTCGTCACCCGTCGCCTGGCTTGCGTCGTAGTAGACCTGCGAAACGCCAACGGTCTGATCGGGTTGGTGCAACGTTCCGGTCACGCTCCAATTCGACGCCTCCCTGCCGCGCTTGTTGCCGAACTGGTCGTAGCCGACCGAGTACACGGTGATGGCGCCGGACGGGAATGCGAGCGTGTCCGTACCGGTGAGGTGCACACCCGCGACGTTTTCTATTTGCAGTTTGTTAAGCGGACCTGGCAACAGCTTGAACGGTCCGGTTGTTGCGGAATGGGGACCAAGGACCACGACGAGCTGGTGCGAGGTGTCAATTGCGTCCGTGATGTTGTGGAAGGGTGCACGGTACAAGGTGAGAGTGATGGTGTCGAGCCCATTGGTGAAGCATTGGTGGACCTGACTTGTCTTGTCCGGCGCGGAATTGATATTCCCGGTGGTATCCGTGGTCACGATCGGGTTAGGCGCGTTGCCTTTTCCCAATGAGTCCTGGTAGATCGCACCCGAAGGCAGGGAATAGCAATACTGGCCGGGTACCAGACCGTCATTATTGAAAATGCTGACTACGGCGCGGATCGGCACGCCCGCGATAAGCGAATCGGGCGGGGACACGATGGTGAAGAGAACCGTATCAGGCGGCGCAGGCGTGACGGTCACGGGGATGGTCGCGGTTCTGAGCGTTACCCCAGCTGATCCGGTCGTCACGGTGAGATTGGACGGACCGCCGGGCTTGGTCGGGCTCAAATGCCATGATCCCGCGCTGGTCGTCGGTAGCGGAAAAATCGAGGCAAAAGGATCGGAGGAAAGCGTCCACTGGCCGGTGATGTCGACAAAGTGGTTGGTGTCGGGATCAGTTGACAGCACGCCCATCACCATGATAGTAATGTCCTGGTCCGTATTGATGTTGACGGAGTTGATATCCTGATGCGTGACTGCGTTGACAAATTTGATCTTCGTGATATACCCGAGCAGGAGGCTGACCAGCGTGGTGTCAGCCACCAGATTGGCGCCGGAAACCAGATCCTTTGCCGCGACCCTGACCCTGGTTGTGCCGCTGTCCGTGGTCGTGCGGTTGATGACGCCGGCGAACAGAAATGGCGCCGGCCCATTCACGGGATTGACCATGGTCGTGGTTATGGGAACCTCGCTCCATTGGTCGTTATTGGCCAGGCGCGTGAAATTCCCGAACTGGTCGCGCACCACGCCTGCCACGGTCTGAGTGACTTCCGACGAAGTCATGGTAACAAGCGGATCGTGCGCAGCGTGCTGCAGCCTGTTCAGCATTGCGGGAGTCCTGACGTTCGGGTCGATATTCCCGTCAGCCTCTATCCATACCCGATAATCCGGACCCGGCTTGACATACACGGTGTCGAATGCCGTGAGTGACTTGGGCGGGGAAACGCTATTGTCGGTAAAGTTCGCTCCGATGATGTAGGTCGTATAGGCCTGACGCGCAAAGAACGTGTCCACACCGCCGGCCGTTGCACTGATCGAACTTGTCGTGCCCGCGGGCGAAAGGTTCCAATTAATCTGGTTATCGAATTCGTGCCGCAAACCGCCGGTATCATCCTTGACAACGGCCCTGTAGGAAATAAAACTGCCGGCGGGCAGCGTGTCGACCTTCGGGTTCATCGTCAGCTGAAGAGTGGCCGGCAAAGCGGAGATGATGTTTGTCGTGATCAGAATATCTGACGCGACAACATGGCGCTCTGCATAGAACATGTCGAGATTATATTTTTGGCCCACGACCATGCCAAGGTTATTGGGGGCATTAAGGTTTACCGTCGCCGCAGTAGCGCCGTGTATGCCGCCGATGTCGATCACCCGCTGGCCGTTGATGAAGACCCATACGTCGTCGTCGCCTGAGAAATCAAACGTCAGGTTCCTCTGATACGTGAATTCCCAATGCAGTTCCATAGTAAAACCAAAATTGTGGGGCGGATTCTGCCCACCCGGATCATCCGCACGGAACCCTCTTCCGTCAAGAACAAAGAAGGATTGGTTGTTGAGCTGGTACACGCCGGCAGACCCGGGAACCAGGGTAAACGTGAGGGAATCAGGGATGACAACATTCTTGTAGGCAGTGTCCGTTGCAACGGTCGCGTCATTCTGATAAACTCCCGTGTTCGAATAAACCGGGACCGTAAAATCGCCGGCTTGCCACGGCCTGAACCATTTTGCCACGCGCTGGCTGAAATACGGTGTCGTGCCGAGCAACGGTTTTCTCTGGGCATCGAGTGTTGCCTGCACCTCATCAAGATGCAATCCCAAATTCTGGGCGCTTCCAACGGTGTGGCCCGGCAAATGCAGGCCGGGTTCGAAATCAGGGTTGCTCCCGTCCGAGTGATAGTCATAAAACGTGACCGGAACTTTGAGCGTGCCTGGGTAGACTGTCTGCGACCACCCTGTTCCGGATAGTAGCATCAGGCCGAGCAACGCCCCGATGCAGGTGTTGAGGATAAACTTGGTTTGTTCTCTCATATATCAATAACCCTCCTACTTAATATGGCATTGGTTCGAAATATCGGGTTTCTCAAGGTCTGCTGTTCACATTTGTTGCTTAACCGCTTATGCAATAGCGACTGCATGGAGCGCAGACGTGCCGCAGCAAGGGCATGACCGCCTCTTTGAACAGCAAGATCACAAATTGGATGAAGACGTCCCCACCTCCACTCCACGCTCTGCGGGGTCCTTCAAATGTGTGCCGAAATCAATGTACAATAATCTAAAGTTTTCTCAGACAAAAAGAAAGGAAAATCTTCAATATAGTCGTCCTTTTGCCTGCCTGGGTTCACGAAGATTCAGACACCTCGCCCAGGCTTAGTCAGCCGAACTCCGCCGGATAACGACCTTTTTTACAATTGTGGCATCAGGTGTTGAAAGAGAGACGCAATACAGGCCTTTGGCGAAAGCAGCCGATTTCAAGACATACAAATGCCGTCCTGCGCTACGAAGGCCTTTGTCGATAGTCGCCAGGAGCTCGCCTTTAACCGAATACGCACGGACGATGACCATGGTCGGTTTATCAAGATTCACCCGAACCGAGGGCGCGCCGGGTGCGCCAAACACGGCCAGGTCTGTGGGCCCGGGGCAGGGGAGGCTAGACACGGAATTCGTGACAGGCTCAGGCGCGTTGTTACTCACCACGATGGGGCAATTGGCGGTCGCGGCCGAACCCTTCGGGTCCTTCACATAACAGAATACACGGTAGAGGTTGGTATCAACGGGAAGCTGGATGACGGCGCTGTCGCGGTTCGAGGAAAGGACTGCGCCGACAATGGGAACCGATGGAGGCTCGTACGCGCCGCCGGTCGCGGTGTTGTTCGACACATCGACGCGAAGGTCCCAGGTTACGACGATCGAATCCTTGTCCGGGTCGTCCGCGTCAACAATGCACAGCAGTTTCCTTGTGGGCCTGAAATACCGATCCGCGCCGCTATTGAAGGCGTCCGTCCTCCCCAGTTTGATCGCACCCGCCTTGATGCGCGGGCACTGGTTGGCGGGGTACGCGCCGGTCCAGACAAATTGCATTCCGTCAACCGTGCCAACCGGGCTGCCGTCGGTCAGGAACATGCCGAACCAGGTATGTGTCTTTTCCTGTTTGTTACCCCACAGGAAAACATACCCGCCGAGGCATTGCGTGTTGCCGGTTATGCTTTTCTGGTAATTCGTGACATAGGTGCTTTCTTTTGCGGTGCTCGTCTGCTCGATCGGCACGCCCCATGACGTTTTGGCGCATTCCCACCAGCCCACGGGCCCGAATTCGGTGACGAAATAAGCCTTATTCCAGCCAGTGGACGTGACCCTGGACTTGAGCGAGGACAGGCCGCTGTAGGTGTTTATTCCCACTGCGTCAAGATTCGGAGCGTTTTGCATGATGCTCTGCAGCTTGTTATTCCCGATGTCGGCAAGCGCGGTTATGCACGGGTGCTGTCCGTCGATCTGGTGGACCATCCGGGCGATCGAATCCACCATCTTCCAAAGCGCCACCTGGTCGCTGACGCTCGACTCCATCTCGTTTCCCAATCCCCACATAAGCAGCGCCGGATGGTTTTTGTAGGTCTGGACCGATTGCAGGGCGCTGTTGTAGTCGTTGCCGGAAATCCCGAGGCACACGGTGAGGCCGAGGCTCTGCGCTTTGTCAAGCGTTCCCTTGTCCGGCGACCAGGTCCGGATCGAATTGCCGCCCGCAGCCACGAGCTTCTCCGGGTACGCGCCGCCGCCCGCGCCCTTGACATAATAGGGCTGGCCGTCCTTAAGCAATTGCCAGTCTGTCCCGCTTTTCTGGATCACCACGGTCGACGAAGAGGCGGAAAAGATTGCGGCAAGCGAAAAGATAGCGGCCAGTGCCGTGACAATCGGGCGAACGGGCAGGAAGTGTTGGCGCATGAAACCCTCTTTCTATAGTGTAATTCATTGATTACAACCCCATAATTTATGAAATCCGGGCAGGAAATGAAGGGATATTGTGGATTGGGATGCTTTTTTGTATCCTTGTTGGATACACTCCTATTCACAAAGAGGTGAGTACCACGATCGCGCATGTCGCAGGCGAGGCTTAACGTTCCTTCCAGAAACTTTCAACCTTCTTGATAATGAAGAACGTCGAGATTCCCATCAGGAGCATGGCCAGGAGGAAAACCGGGTACCCGAGCAGCCAATGCTTGAAACCGATCATGTTGGAGAACTCGGACATGCCACCCACGCCCGCGAAAAAACTAGGGACAGAAACGGCGATGACCAGGGCGTTGAGGTTTTTCATCATCACGTTCAGGTTGTTTGAAATGACCGAGGCGCGCGCGTCCATGAGGCCGGAAATGACCTGCGAATAGATTGTTGCCATTTCGTTGCACTGGGCGTTCTCGATGGCAAGGTCGTCGAGGAGTTCGATCTGGTCCTGGGATAAGCCCATCTTGCCGGCGGTTGATTTTATTTTGTCAATAACGCGGCCGTTGGACCCGATGGCGTTGAGGTAGAACACCAGACTCTTTTCGAGCGTGAACATGCTGAGCAATTGCTGGTTGCCGATCGACTTGTTGATCCCGGTCTCGAGTTCGTCGCTGCACATGCTGATTACCTTCAAATGCTCCTCGAAGTGGAACGTGGAGCGGTGGATGATTTTCAGCACGAGGTCCTTGATGTCCGAGACTTTTGCCACCTGGCGGCCTTCGAAAACCGGGAATTCCTCGTTGATGACCATGATGAGCTGGGTCTTGAACATAAAGAGGCCGACCGATTCCACTTTGAATAAAAAATTGTCCGCCGCGCTGTACCGCTTCGGTCGCTTGATGATGAGCGCCACGTGCCCGTTGTCGAACTCGATGCGACCGAGTTCGTTGGGATCGAGCGACGAGGTAAGCGTGTGTTCGTCGACCTGGAGCTTGTCGATGAGAAATCTCTTTTCCGCTTCGGCCGGATTGATGTAGAGGTGAATCAGGCCGTCCTCGGGCGTTTCGATGATTTTCCCGTTGTCAATCGTGTACCGCTTGATCATTGCCGCTCTCCTCGGAAAGCGCCGGTCCGGCGTGGCTTTTCCTTTTGAAAATATACCCGTGAAAACAGTCGCAAATCAAGAAAAAGAAATGATAGTTCCGCGCCTTTATGGTATCTTTATTGAGTGGATTTTATCTCCGCACCGTTTTACAAAACTGGTGTTGTATTTCAGTCTCAAAGGTACATATGCATCATCATTATATCTTAACCGTCATCTGCTTGACCATAGTCTGTGCGTTTGCGCAGCCGGACAAGGGAACCGTCGTCCATTTTGGCCAGGCGACGTATTATAACGCAACGGGCGCGGGAAATTACGGCTTCGATGCGACGCACAACGGGATAGTCATTTTGAAGCCGTCGGGGCGATGAGACGAGTAAACCATCGGGCTTTGGGGAGGGCGATTGGCAGGAAAGAAGAGATCAATGCCTGCGAAACGCGGCTTGAAAAAGGGAGGACGCAGCGGAAAACGACACAGGTCTTCGGCCAAAAAATCGTTGTGGTCACTTTACATCCTAGAGTGCGGCGACGGCTCGTTATACACCGGAATTTCCAACGATGTTCAAAAACGCTATGCCTGCCATCAATCCGGCAAAGGCGCGAAATACACCAAGACCCATCAGCCGGTCAAGCTTCTGTACGTTGAGGAGTGCGGCGTCCAGGGAGCGGCAATGAGCAGGGAACGCGCGGTCAAGCGGTTCCCGAAAAAAAAGAAATTGGATTTGGTCGCTTTGGGAAAATCCCGGTCATAAGTTCTTGTCTATCCTGGCAATTTTTCCTATATTATTAATTGGGCAGTTTGTCGCTTCACCAACCAGCAAAGGACCGGTCATGACAATGAAAACCATTTGTGCTCTTGCTTTTTTCGGTTTCCTGACTGCGACCGTTTTTGGAAAAGATAAGACAGCGCCGGACGGTGTTCTCTTGAAAGCCGATTACGGCGCCAAACAGCAGTGGATGTACAGTGTGGAATACACGTCCCAGGGGAATTTTCGGCAGAAGTCGTCGAACACGGCAAAGACGACCGAGATCCGCTGCATGCTGATCGGCCGGAAAAATGACCAAAAGAAATTTGGCGTAAAAGTCGACAGAGTTTTCGTGAAATCGGATATCTACGACGATTCGCTCAAGAACGAGATCAGCGAGAAGCTTTCGAAGGCCGATTATTCTCTCTCGCTTGCAAACGGATTTCCTTCCATAGACACCTCGGTCGAGATCCCTGCGAGCAGCTATCTCGAATGGGACTTGTACCGTCAGCTTTCAAAGCTTCTGCCCATGCTTCCGGCCAAGCCGGTGAAACCAGGATTCACCTGGGAGCGGACGGACATGTTTCCCATGAACACCGCCCGTGGCAGGGTGTCGTGCGAAATATACCGCAATTACACTTTTGACAAGCTGGCCGGCGACACGGCCGCGATCAGCTGGAAGTTCAGGTACGCGGGCAGCGGGAAGCCGGCGGACAAAGCCAGCGCGATGAAGGAGATTCCGGTGTTCGGCACGGGCAACGGGTCGGCCATGATCGACATCAAAAATGGGTGCATCCTGACGGCCGAGATGAATTTCACTACGCCGGTGGCGGACGTGGGCGACATCAGCATCGTGTGGCACGAAAACGCGAAGATCAAGCTGGTCGAAGGGAAATAGGCTTCGGTTCTTTCTCGCGTGCTCAAGCCAAATGAAAACGGCGCATGATGGTGCGCCGTTTTCATTTGGCAGAACAGAACAGGCCGGCCCGGCCCGAACTACTCGTCTCTTGACCGGGAGAACTGCCGGTTGAAAACCCCGTGAACGATACCTTTAGTTGAAACAAAGACAATTTTTCCTGAACTCAATCTTGCTTGTATGAATGTCCTGCCGAGGGCGTCGAACATCCGGGCGTTTGCTTGTGCGGAAAGAAGACCTTTGGCAACATGCCCGGCCCTGGACACAATGGAAACGGGCAATTGGGAGCCGCTGGTTTGGAACGGCGATGCAGGCAGGCCAGCGCCGTTTATCAGGTTGCAGACCGGATTGTCTGCCCAGGCGTAACGAACCTGGGTCGGGGACGAAACTGGCGACGCGCTGACGACCACCGTATCGCCGAGAATGGCCGCGTTTGCGAAACTCCACTTATTGTCCGAACCCGCGACCTCGAAACCGGACAATTTTTGTCCGCCCTTTGCACTAAGCTCATTTGCATAAAGAAAGACAAGGCGTACATTTGCTCCCTGGATCGTCATTGATTTGTACAGGGGCCCCGAATAAACCAGGTTGGGTTGGCCGTAGAGGTGGGCAAGCGCAGGAAGCAACAGCCGGTTCCCAACATCCCATTTGTCCTTGGGGTGAACATTTGTTGCGTCGCCTATGTCAATAGTGACGACCATTTCGGTATTGGTCACGGAAAGACCGAGCCGCTGGGCTTCACGAACCGTTGCCAGGGCACTATTGGCGCCCGGGGCGGTTTGCGCTGCGTTGTCATTGGCAAGCTGGACAAAATAGAAAGGAAAGTTTCCTTGACCCCAAGTGGATCGCCACCCCGGAATCAGGAATTTGAATCGCGGACCATAATACGTGGCCGTGCGGGTTGGATGGGTGGGATAGGAAAACGTTGCATTATTTTCACCCTGGTACCAGATCACGCCTCGCAGAGCGAACGGCGCGAGCGGAACAACCCATTGGCGAAAGAGATTTCCCGCAGACGTGTCGCCTGCAAGCAAAGGATCGGCAGAGACCGAAGCAGGGTCGAGCCAGCTTTCGATATCGGTCCCGCCTATCGCGTTGATGATGATGCCCACGGGAACATTCAGAGCTTTGTACAAATCGCGGCCGAAATAAAACCCTGTTGCGGAAAAATTGAGCGCGACCGTGGGCGTGCAGGCCTGCCACTGTTTCGTTTTTGCAAAGCTCATTAACCTGAGGTTGGGATAATTCGCGGTCTGAACCGTATCGAGGTTGGGGCCGGCGAAAAAACTCGTGACCGCCTCCATGTTGGATTGCCCGCCGCCCACCCAGACCTCTCCTACCATCACATCGGAAACGGTTATGGTGTTTGCCCCCTTGGCGACCAGGCTAAACGGACCGCCCTCGGAGGTCGAGTCGAGACGAATCAGCCATTTTCCATCCGATCCGGTGACAAAGGTTTTGGTTTGCCCGCGAAAGGTTACGGTGACCGTTTCCCCGTTTGTCGCAGTACCCCACACCGGAACAGCCATTCCCCGTTGTAGAACCATGTGATCTGAAAAAGGGGAGGCAAGGCTGACGTTTGCGTGAACCGGCACGCCGAAGACCATGCAAAGGATTAAAACAATGACTTTTGGGCCCATTGGGCAACGCAGCATTTTAGTGCCTTCAGATTGGGTTTGTCAAGAAAGAACTATCTCAAATATAGAGGATATCTTTCAATGCGCCTCGACAAATGCTTTATTTAATTAAGCAGAACGGTATATTAATGAATCGCCCGAGTTTGGCTCACGGCATCCGGCCTACACCAGCCGGCTCTTGACAGAAAGAAACGCCTCCCGGCGTTCCTTGAGCAGGCGGATTTTCTCGTTGGTCTGTGCCTCGGCAACCGCCGATACCCTTTCCAGGTCCGCGACAGATTGGCGCATGGCCTCGGAAAGGACGCGGAAATTGTGGCCGAGGTTCTGCTTGCAGGAGTCACAGATGCTCCTGATGCTGTTCTTGACATGATGGGATAGCCGCCCGAACTGCTCGTTCAGGATTTGTTCGGAAAGGGGCAGTAGCTTTTCTTCGCACGTGCGCCGCAGATGCTCCCGGGACCTGAAAAGCCCCCTTCCCTTCACTCGAACGGAGTCGAATGCCGTGGTCGCCTGTGAACTCTGGACGTTCGTGGCAAAAGCAGCCAGGCCGAGTTCCTGGCTCAGCTCTTTCAGCGATGCGGATGACAGGGAAAAAGAGGGCACGGCGTGTTGGACGTCTTCAACGGTCTTGATAAATTGCGAAATGGGAAGATCTACGGCCTTTTTGAGGGGGCCGGCAACCGCGTTGGATACCTGCAAAAACAGGTGGTTGAGCATTTCGTCCGAAAGGGGCCCGAACGACGATTTCACCGCGGACAGCGGGCTTACCCGTTGCGCCAGGGCGGAGGCGATGATCTGGCGCAGGTTCTCGCCGGCCTTCGCATACAGCTCCTGCTTCTTGTTCTCAAGCGTTTTGTCAACGAATTCCACCAGAGCACGGATTTCCGCGTCGATGAGCGAAAGTTCCCGTTCGCCCTTTGCCTTGACAGTCTCGCAATGCTGTTTGAGCCAGTCATGAGAAGCCCTGGTCGCGACGAGCGGGCCTTCGAGTTCGAGGCCGTCCGCGCCGCATTGCGCGGCGGCCGCGTCCAGCGCCGTCTTGAATTTGCCCGTCACCGCCTGGGCCAGGGTGAAATACTTTTCGCGCACCATGAAATCGATGATTTCGCTTTTGACAATCCCCATGCCGCTGACCTGCATCGCCGGGTTGTTGGGGGAACGGTTGCCGATGTCCCGTCCCATGCGGGCAGACACGTGGAACAGCGCCACATCCGGGCCGTAGCCGAGCTCTGTTACCAGGATTCTCTTAAGGAACGGGTCCAGGGTCGCGATTTCGTCCACGGTAAGCTGGTCGATCTTATTGACGATAAAGAAAATCCTCGGCACGTACCGCTTCATTTCCTTGAGGAATTCGACTTCGGTCTGGGTGAACGGCGGATCCGCGCTGAGCAGGAAGAGCACCGCGTCGCACCCTTTGATGAGGTCGACCGTGGTCTTGGTGTTGTGGACATAGGTGGACCCGAATCCCGGCGTATCGATGAGTACGGTGCCGTTGTTAAGGATGGGGTTGTCGCATTCGATGATCGCCTCGGTGACGCAGAGACGGTTCTTGGGGTTGCGCTCCTCCGAAACATATTGCGTCAGCGCGTTTTGGATCTCTGCAAGCGATCGGTGGATGACAAGGTCAGGCTTTTTGTTAAAAAAGCGGATCACGCAGGACGTTTCCTTGCCGTACCTGATAAGGGTCGGTATGGAGGTCACCGGGATGACGGAAACGGGAAGTATGTCCATGGCAAGGAGACTGTTGATGAAGGAACTCTTGCCCCGTTTGAATTGACCCATTACGGCCAGCCGTATTTCACCGTGGGAAAGGCGCGTGGCCAGGTCCTCGATTTCCCGACGGTATGAATCGTAGTGGCTGGGCAGCCCGGGAAAAAGGGAAAGCGCACGCCCGATGACCTCGTCGATATGAATGCCCTCCTGGGAATTCATATCGACAGCGGCATCCGCGCCTTCTGGCTGTTGTGTTGACGCTGCAGAAGTTGTTTTGTTGGGCTCGGGCATAGAAGGTAAAAATATTTCAAACTGGGGACGGATGAAAGAAACAATATGAAGGCCCTCCGCTTGTCCCCTTCCGGGGAACCTGCGGAGGGCCGGCGAGCACTAATCAGCTGTCAAGTTTGATCGTGATGGGCTTGACATCCCAGATTTCGTCCGAATATTGCTGGATCGTTCGGTCCGAACTGAAACGGCCCATGTTCGCGACGTTGAGGATGGACATTCGCGTCCACCGTTCTTTGTCCCGGTAGGCTTCGGCGAGCTTATTCTGGCAATTTGCATACGAATCGAAATCCGCCATCACCATATAGCGGTCACCGCCGTTCAAAAGCGAGTCGAAAATGGGACGGAACAGCTGCGGTTCTTCAGGGCTGAAGAAACCCAGAGAAACGAGGTCCATGACCTTCCTCAGGGCATCGTTTTTGTGGTAATAATCCCATGGATTATATCCCTTTGCGCGGAGTTCGTTGACCTCGTTGGCCCTGAGACCGAAGATGAAGATGTTTTCGTCCCCAACCTCCTCCCACATTTCGATGTTGGCGCCGTCCATGGTGCCGATGGTGATCGCCCCGTTAAGCGCGAATTTCATGTTTCCGGTTCCCGAGGCCTCGGTACCGGCCGTCGATATCTGCTCACTCACGTCCGAAGCGGGCATGATGAATTCAGCGAGCGACACCCGATAATTCGGCACGAAATGAACTTCGAGGAGTCCCCGCGTGTCAGGGTCGCCGTTGATCACGCCGGCAACGTTGTTGATGAATTTGATGAGAAGCTTGGCCATGTAATAGCCGGGAGCCGCCTTGCCGGCAAAGAGCATGGTGCGCGGCACAAAGTCCTTTTTCCTGCCCTGCTTTATCTCATTGTAAAGGGCTATGCAATTGAGAATATTCAGGGTCTGGCGTTTATACTCGTGAAACCGTTTGACCTGGACATCGAACATGGAATCGGGGTTCAGCCGTATGTTGTCCCATTTCTTGATCACCTGCGCAAACCGCTTTTTGTTCGAAAGCTTTACTTCCTGCCACTGTTTGCGGAACTCGGGATCGCTGGCCAGCGGCGCGAGCTTCTTCAACTCCGTGAGGTTCTTCACCCAGCCCTTGCCGATCTTCTCGGAGATGAGCCCTGCCAGCGAGCGGTTCGCCGAATTCAGCCATCGTCGCTGGGTAATGCCGTTGGTCTTGTTGTTGAACTTTTCGGGCCACATGTCGTAGAAGTATTTCACCAGGCCGTCGGTGAGCAGCTTGGTATGGAGCTCCGAAACTCCGTTGACAGAATGGGATCCGACGATGGCCAGGTACGCCATGCGTACTTTGGGGTCGGTGCCTTCCTCGATCAGGGACATGTCGCGGAGTTTTTCCACGTCCCCCGGATACTTGTAGGAAACCTGGCGGAGGAACTTGCTGTTGATTTCGTAAATGATCTCCATGTGACGCGGCAATAATGTCTTCATGAGGCTCACCGGCCACCGTTCGAGCGCCTCGGGCATGAGCGTGTGGTTGGTGTAGGCGAAGGTGCGCGTGACGATGTCCCATGCCTCGTCCCACAGCATATCGTGCTCGTCGATCAGCAGCCGGAGGAGCTCCACGATGGCGATTGCCGGGTGCGTGTCGTTAAGCTGTATCGCAACCTTGTCGGGAAATGCCTTGAAATCCGGGTTGTTCGACAGGTAGCGACGGATGATGTCCTGAAGCGAAGCGGAGGTGAAAAAATGCTGTTGCTTGAGCCGCAGCTCCTTGCCCGAATGGTTGTTGTCGTTCGGGTACAGAACTTTGGAGATATTCTCGCTTGTCATCTTGTCCTGACAGGCCCCGATGTAATCGCCGCTGTTGAAATACTGGAAATTGAACTCATGGGCGGCGCGCGCGCTCCACAGGCGCAGGGTGTTGACGGTATTGTTGCCGAAGCCCGGAACCGGCATGTCAAAGGGAACCGCGATGACTTCATCGGTGTCGACCCAGGTGACCTGCGGCTTTCCGTGAGAGTCCGAATGGTACAAGGTTTTTCCGTAATATTTGATATGCACCTTGTATTCGGGGCGCTCCATGACCCACGGATTCGCGTTTTGCAACCACTGTTCGGGGAACTCGACCTGGTTACCGTTGATGATTTTCTGGTTGAAAATGCCGAATTCGTACAGGATGCCGTACCCGACCGCTGGCAACTGGAGCGTGGCCATGGAATCGAGAAAGCATGCGGCGAGACGGCCCAAACCCCCGTTGCCCAAACCGGCGTCGCTTTCCTGGTCGAAAATTTCCTCAAGGTCAAGACCCAGATCGTTCATGGCGCCGCTGCAGCTTTCAAACATCCCGAGGTTCATGATGTTGTTGGTCAAAAGACGGCCCATGAGGAATTCCATTGACATGTAGTAAACACGCTTGACGTTCTGTTCATGGTACTGCTGCTTGCTGATGATCCAGCGCTCGATGAGCCGGTCGCGAACCGCCAACGCCATGCTGAGGAACTGGGAATAGAGCGTGAGGTTATAACGGTCCTTGGCAAGGTTGTATTCGAGGCTGTTGAGGAACCCGAGCCTGACGTTTTCTTTTTCCATTCCCTTGAAATGTACTGACCAGTTCTTATTATCGTCGGGCTTGCTTTTCTTTTCCTGGGGACTTGTCTGCGACATGGAAGACCTCATGAATGAAGGTTTGATTGATCGGGCGCGATGCCGTAATGAACGAGTAATTGAACCACGAACGTCGAAAAGGGTTTAGGATAAAATAATTGAATCCAATCGAATTGTTGCGGAGGATAAAACGTGGCGCGGAAGAACTGGGCGGTTCGTATGCCCGCCCCAAACACGCCGGTCGCGCTTGCGGAAATTTAAACAGGAAGCAGCGGACACAGCGAGAGCCGTAATTTCATTTTCAAGTTACGCAGCCGTCGTATACGGATGCACCTCGTGCTCAATTTTGTCCGAAATATGGTCCTTTTCTTTTTCCAAATCATACCATGTCTGAATGTTCATCCAGAATTGAGGGGAGTTCCCGAAATATTTCGCCAACCGCAAGGCCGTATCCGCGGTAATGCTTCTTTTGCCATGGACAATTTCATTGATCCTTCTCGGGGGTACGTTTATCGATTTGGCCACCCTATATTGGCTCAAATTAAAAGGCTTCATGAACTCCTCTAATAGAATTTCCCCGGGATGTGGAGGATAAAGTTTCATTTTTTTCATGGTTTCACCTCTTAGTGATAATCAACGATCTCGACTGCAAAAGCGTTTCCTTTATTCCAGACAAAACAAATCCTGAATCGATCGTTTATTCTAATGCTGTGCTGGCCATTTCTATCTCCTTTTAGACCTTCCAATCGATTTCCAGGGGGAACTTCCAGGTCGTTAACGTCCGTTGCCCCATGGATCAGAACCAACTTTCTTAGTGCAATTTTTTGAATAACCGCGGAATATTTCCTGCAGAATATCCTGTTAAATATCTTTTCCGTGTCCGAATCTTTGAATGATTGAATCACAATGGTAATATAACGCGGCTCGTTATTAATGTCAAGCGTTATTATTCAAACATGAGGACGGAAAACAGGTTTGCAATCCTAGATTTCTACCTTGTATTCTTCATCAGGAATTCTTGTTTACGCCGCGACTTCGTCCACGAGCACATGGGTGTTATCGTCCTCGGTATTGAACCAGAACACGATTTTCTTGCCGTCTTCTATAGCAGTGAAACAGTCGTAGAAACTGGACTTTGCGCCGCAGGGATAGATCTGCTTGTAGGCTTTTTTCGCTTTTCTAATGAGATCTTGCTTGGTCTTGTTCATGGTATGCCTTCCTGTTGTCTAAACAGTACTAACTCAAACCGCGTGCCAATTTAAGTTGTCTGTAACATGTTGATAATAAAGGTGTTAATATTAAGTGAAGCGATTAAATAACAGGCAATATTTTCACTAAGGGAAGTATTTACCCTCTGTCACGCCAAGCGGATTCCCAACAAAAGCGGAGTCCGCAAGGTGTGCCATAGGATGTCGCTCAACGATCCCTTTGGTGAAGGGATCATCGATTGGGGCGCTGACTAAAAGTCACCGTCGCTCCAAAAAGAAGAGGCCGCGTTTGGTCGCGGCCTCTTCCCAGGGGACATGGTTGAGTTGTACTGAGGTTATTCTACCTTGACTTCTATCGACTTTGGTTTTGCCGCTTCGGTCTTCCTAAGCGTCAATTCAAGAACGCCGTTTGCATATTTCGCATCCACGTGCTCATTGTCCACATGTTCCGGCAGTGCGAATTCCCGGCGAAACGAGCCGAACCTGCGTTCGAAATGGTAATACCTGTCCTTATCGCGTTCGGTCTTTTCTTCCTTCTTCTCTCCGCTGATCGCCAGCACGCCGTTTTTGATCTCTACGGTAATATCTTTCTTGTCAAGACCGGGCATGTCCGCGGAGATTTTGTAGGTGTCTTTTTCCTCGATAATGTCAACCCGTGGATACGACCGAAGCGTTATGTCCCGGTCCCAGGCGTTGAAAAAGTCATTATCGATAAAACCGTCCAGCAAGTTGGACAATGTCGTTGATGGTGTTTCGTACCTGATAAGAGCAGCCATAGTACCCTCCCTTTGAAGATTTGTTATTGGTTATCGTTATATGTTTGCGATACATTCATTGACGGTGGAACATGTTCCTAACGCAATTTCAAGGTTCAGGATGTCGTCCTTTCCTATTACGGTCGGTCTATCGGGCCTTCCGCCAAGAAACGGTATGTAGTCCTTCTTCATCACGTCTTCCAGCTTTATCGACCTTTTGTCTATCACCGGCTTCTTTTCCATAGCAACCTCCAGCTTGAATCTTGAATCTTCTTCTGCCTTAATTAAACGCAAGGGCTGTGCCAGATGGGAAAAACGCTAAAATCAAGCGAAAAACAGGGGTGCCGATGTAGCGGGTGTTCTGAAATGAAACGGTACGTGCTCCGATGGTTTTAAATGAAACAACAAGAAAACACGGTCTAGGCTTAGGGCCGCGCTATTGCTATATTATCGAAGAACTAAATTTTCAAAAGGAATTATCATGAAATTCAAGAAAACGCCTGTCGAACTGTTCGACTTTATCGGCGGCGCAGTCCGCGATTTCGGGTGTGCGAGCAAGAAGATGTTCGGCGGGATCGCCTATTTTGTTCACGGCAACATGTTTACAGGCGCACATCAGGGCGAATTGTTTTTGAGATTATCCCAGGCAGATCAACAATCAATCATGAAAGAACATGATGAAGTCACTCCGTTCGAGCCCATGCCTGGGAGGCGAATGTCCGAGTACGTGGCGATCCCTGAGAGCGTATTTTCCCAGCCGCAGATGCTTCGGCAGTGGCTCGACAAATCTTTTGCGTACGCATCTTCGTTGCCTGCAAAGTCAAAGAGAAGCCCCAAAAAGAAATCGAATCCATGATTTACGACGCGCTTTCGAATTTTCACCGGTACGTCTCCGTCCATCCTCTATTCCCCGTCGTTTTCGATTTTATTGATCGACACGATTTATCCGGCCTTCAGCCGGGCAAAGTGACAATTGCTCAGGGCGTTTATGCTGTTGTCAACGACTACGAAACGGATGACATCATAAACAAATTCATAGAATGCCATAAACGATATATAGATATACATATCGTACTACAAGGGGTCGAGAGCATCGGCGTTGGCGACAAAAATGAATGTTCTGTCCTCGAAGCGTATGATGAGGAAAAAGATTTAGAGAAGCTGGACGGGGAAATCGATTTTTTCACCCTGAAGAAAGGGTGCTTCGCCTTGTTTTATCCCAGCGACGGTCATGTGCCCGGGCTGAAAATGGGCGTCAAGAAAGCTATGGTCAGGAAAATTGTTTTCAAGGTGCCTATGTAAAGGAATCCCTCGCCTGGTACACACGAAACCAGAACATTCGAATCCGATAGCACCTGCGTCCCTGCCGGTCCGATTCAGAAACTGAACAGCCGCTCGATTTCAAAACCGAAATGCAGGTTGTTATTGTCCGTTCCGAACATGAGGTGCCGGGATCCTATCGAACCTGCTGCCGGATTGAAGAAGCTGCAGTTTTGAAGAAGAAACAGGAAATGATGCCCTGCCGTCGACAGTTTTACACCGAATGAGAAGGCATTTTTTGTGAGTGTTGTGTCTTTCGGGCTCTTCTGTAGTCTGGGAAAATATTCCCCGAACACATCCAAACCTTCGATCAGCGTTACAATCAGACCGGTTCCCATGCCCCAGCTTGACTTGTCGAAATCGTATCCTACATTTATGGCCGGAGAAATGCTGTTCAGGATCGGGTATGTTTGGGCGGACATCAGGATCGCGGCGGCATTTTTCCTCGTTTCCTTCTGGCCTGTCGAGTCGAATGTGTATGAACTGTAATTGTAGTAGGTGCCATCGAATTGAGTACGCAGAAACATCTTTGGAATTAAATAGGCATAGCTTGCCCCGAGTTCAAACTCTTTCCCGTTAAAGGGATAGAAAGCCGCTTTCGCTTCGAGAGTCGACCACAAAACATATCGCAGACCGAAATCTGCCCACACGGTTGTTGCCAGGCCGAACACCGTGCCCGCCGTATCCACCTTGCCCTGAAACCGGTGCTGAACAGAGACCTCCATATTTCGGGGCGAAAGGTTGGTCGGCACCACCAGGTTCGGAAAAGACTGTTCGTCATACGCGGACGTAGCAAGGGCATACAACAATACAACAAGGGAAAACAGCTTCATGGGAAGTTCCTTTCTCAAGAGTGGAAACGAATTTTCTGGTTTGAGTCAGATTTTTTTCTCGCAAATATCGTACCAAGAAGATAAATTCTAACCCACCTGCTTCGCTGGTGGATTGCTGTATCTGAGATTATTATCTACGCAAGAAGCGTAGATAATCTATTTATATAATATGATTGCTAACACTATGAAAAATTATTCCTATTACCTCTTTGATGCCGACGGCACACTCATCGACACGACTGAACTGATTTACCGGTGCTTTGTTCACACTTGCGCAACGTTCGGCAATATCCCGGTATCACGCAAAGACATTGTCAAGAACATCGGGCTCACGCTCCGGCGCCAGATGGAAGTGTATTTCGGACCTCTTGACGACAAGGAATTCGCGCTCCGTGCCAAAGAGCACATGAAATACCAGTTGTCGATTTACCGCGATCATCTGCGGATTTTCCCGACCGTACGCGAGGGGCTTGACCGGCTTCGCACAAGGGGAAGAACGTGCGCAATCGTCACGTCCCGCCGGCGGGAGACGCTGGATCTTTACCTCAAAGAAACAGGCATCTACGACTACTTCAAGGTGTTTGTGACGCCGGAAAATACCGAAAAACACAAGCCAGATCCTGAGCCTGCGCTGGCTGCGCTGACCATGCTCGGCGCTCCTGACAAAGCAAACGCGGTTTTCATCGGGGATTCTGAGTTTGACATCGAATGCGGACGTCGTGCGGGCCTGGACACGGCCTTTGTGGCATGGAGCCACAATGATCCCGCCGCGCTACCATCACAACCCACCTATCTCGTCTCGGACCTCACGCAGATGTGCCCGGACGCGGTCTGAGATTGTATATTTAATCCCCTATGGTTTCCTTTACCTCCGTAACAAAGCAGTACGGCTCCCGCGGCGCTCGCGCTGTCGACTCCGTGTCGCTGTGCGTTACCAAAGGCGAATTTGTCGCTTTGCTTGGCCCCAACGGCGCGGGCAAGACAACGCTGGTCAAGATGCTTCTCGATCTCGTTCGGCCCACACACGGCGCCATCGCCGTCGACGGTGTCGTTACCACGAACCCGGCATCGCGATGCGGCGTCGGCTATCTCCCTGAAAATATCCGCATCCCGGCTTATCTGAGCGGCCGCAGCTACCTCAAACGAATCACCGAACTTTCCGGCATGAGGCCCGACGAGGCCGCGGCCAGGATCGAGGATGCTGTGGGTACGGTCGGCATGAAAGGCAAGGAGCGGGACGTTGCCAAAACGTATTCCAAAGGAATGATGCAGCGAATCGGCCTGGCGGCCGCACTGCTTACCGGAACCAAACTCCTGGTGCTTGACGAACCGGTGAGCGGGCTCGACCCGATCGGCATCCGCGACGTTCGCCGCATCATGGAGACGGTGCGGCAAAGCGGCGTCACGATCCTCCTCAATTCGCACTTGCTTTCCGAAGTTGAAAAAACATGCGACGCCGCCGCAATCATCAACAAGGGAAAAATAGCCCTCCAAGGGAAACTGTCCGATATTGTCCGGGGCGACGAAACCCTGGAGGACGTTTTCGTGAGGGTCGTGGGGGCGTCGCATGCGTAAATTCCTGGCCATCGTGAAATTTACGGTTGCGGACATCCTGCACCAGAAAAGTTTCTTCATTCTGACGGGAATATGCGTCGGGTTTGTTCTGCTCCTGCGCGGTTGCTACAAGGGCAATTATGTCGTGAACGGGCAGGCGGTGAGCGGCCTGACCGTTGCCTGGCACGCTTCAGTCATTGCCTTTCACGTCGTGAGCGCCGGCGTCCTCTTGATTGCCGCGGTGTTGTCCATGGGCGTTTTGCGACGCGACGCTGAGGACGGAACCCTGGCCTACATGTTGACGGGGCCAATACAGAGAAGTGCCTATGTCCTTGGCCGGGCAACAGGGCTGTGGATCGTTTCCTTCTCCTTCATGTTCGTGCTTCACCTCACGATTTTCATCCTCACCTGGGTCATGGCGGGCGGCACCATGCCCGGCTATCTCACCGCCTCCGTCGTCTGCTCGGTAAACGTGCTATTCATGGTGCTTTTCACCTGCCTCATCTCTCTTGTTGCTCCGGACTTTGTTGCAGCCCTTGCCGGCATCGGCGTTGCGGCGATAAGCTATGTGTCCGATTCGATCTTCAGTGCCATGCAGAGTAGCGTTGTGCAGTCTGCCGTTGGCAGCGTCGGGTCCGCACCCTCAGCATGGAGAATCGCCTGGCCCAAGCTGGCGTCGCTGCAGTTTTACGCCGGGTCGTTGATCGACAACAGCCAGTTTCACCAGATGGGTCCTCTGAACCCATCCCTTGTCATGGCTCTTTACTGCTGCGCCTTGGCGGGAGGGCTGGTCCTTGTGTTCAGAACTCGAGACGTGTGACAGGGATGCGGAGGCAGTCATGAGCGCCAACATTTTCGCCTACGGCACGTTGATGTTCGCCCAGGTTTGGGAAGCGGTGGCTTCCCGGCGATACCCCAGCGAGGAGGCGAGGATCTCGGGCCATGTGCGGAAGAGAGTTCGCGGAATGTCCTATCCCTGCATGATCGATTCGGAACCAGACAACCATGTTGACGGCCGCGTCTATTTCGACGTTGACGACGAAGATATTCACCGGCTTGACCTGTTCGAAGGTGACCTGTATGAGAGATGCTGCCGGAAGCTTGTGTTGGCAGACGGACGTGCGGTCATGGCTGACACATACATCATCAAGGACCGCTATCGCCAGCTTGTCGACACGGTAAATTGGGACCCGGATGGGTTCGAAAAAACGGACATGGCGGAGTTCATGCGGACGTATCAGGGATTTTCCGGGCGTGCCACGAACGAAAAAAGCCTTTTCACCAGCCATTCGTAAGGACTCTTTATGAAGACCCTGTATTTCGATGTTGCCTCCGGTGCAAGCGGAGACATGATCCTTGCCTCGCTTATCGACCTCGGCGTTCCGCTCGACTACCTTCGCGATCGGCTCGGCAAGCTTTCCATACCGGGATTTTCCCTGGATGTCGAAAAGCAGAAGCGGTCCGCGATCGAGGCATCGCATCTCGTTCTTTCCTGGGACACGCCGCGGGAGTACCGGCATGTGCACCAGATACTTGACATGATAAGAGCGGCGCAATTTCCCGACCGGGTCTTTGACCGGTGCAAAACCGTGCTCATGCGGCTGGGCCACGCTGAGGCAAAGGTCCACGGCATGCCGCTGGAAAAGGTTCATTTTCACGAGATCGGCGCCGTGGACACGATTGTGGATGTGGCGGGCATCTGTCTTGCCCTTGAGCACCTTGATGTAGGAGAAATTCTGTTTTCGACCCTGACCGACGGAACCGGAACCGTTACAACCGCGCACGGCCTGATGCCGGTGCCGGTTCCCGCGGTCACCGAAATGATGCAGGGGTTCAGCATTCGTATCCTTGACATCCAGGCAGAGCTTCTTACGCCCACGGGTTGCGCCCTCCTGACCGCGCTCGGCCGTCAGGAGCCGGGCGGCTTTTGCGGGACTATCATCGGGACCGGGTACGGGTGCGGCACGAAAGTTCTTGACAAAACACCAAATGTCCTGCGCGTGCTGTATGCGGAATCCACAGCACCGGCGCTGAGCGACAGCGTGTGCGTCATCGAATCGGACATGGACCATGTTACCGGTGAGATCATGGCCGACGCGGCGTCCCGCCTGCTGCGTCAGGGCGCGCTCGATGTGTCATGGACCCCTGTTTTCATGAAAAAGGGCCGCCCCGGATACCGGATCACCGTGCTGTGCGAGCCGGACAGCCGGCAAGCGATGGTGGACATGATCCTCATCAACTTGCGAACGCTCGGCGTGCGTTTTCACCTCGCCAAGCGTATTATTGCGGAACGATCGCAGGGAACCGGCATCCTCCGAGGCGAATCTATTGACGAAAAGCTTTGTTCCTACAAGGGACATTCCTTTACAAAGCCGGAGCACGAGTCTATGGCCAGGCTGAGCGAGTCAACCGGGGTTCCGGTGATCGAGCTCATGGAAGAATATTGCAAAGGAAGAAAATAAAGTCATGGATTCGATCAAGGACGCGATTTTGTTGCCGTTTGTCATTTGCGCCGGTATGCTGCTCAAAAAGCTCAGAACTCTGGGAATAAAAAGGTTCCCGTGCTGTAAAAAGGCGTTGCTCGCGATCGGCGTATTTCCCATCAGGGACCATTATTACGAGCCACTCTTCAACCCCAAGTACCTGGCCAGGCCGCTGTCCGACGACCGGACATTGCCGGGGATCGAATGGAACGTCGACGGTCAGCTGTCGATGCTGTCACGCATGAAGCACGGCGAAGAGCTGCGAGACGTTCCGGCTTCGAAACCGATTGGCACCGGCTTCTACCTTTCCAATCCTTCGTTTCAATCCGGTGACGCGGAATTCTGGTACAATCTGTTGCGAATGAAAAAACCGCGCATGATTGTCGAAATTGGAAGCGGGTTTTCAACGCTTCTGGCCGTGCGGGCTGTTCAAAAAAACCGCGAGGAGTTGCAGGGGTACTCCTGCAGCCACGTTTGCATCGAACCGTACGAAATGCCCTGGCTTGAAGAAACAGGGGTGGAGGTTGTGCGCAAGAGGGTCGAAGACGTTGACAGATCGATATTCTCGCGTCTGGGCGAGAACGATGTCCTTTTCATCGATTCGTCACATATCATTAGACCGCAGGGAGATGTTCTTGTCGAATACCTCGAGGTGCTGCCATCATTGCGAAAAGGCGTGATCGTCCATATCCACGATATTTTTTCACCGAAGGATTATCTGGATGAATGGATAAAAGGAGACGTTCTGTTTTGGAATGAGCAATATCTCCTTGAGGCCTTTCTCACGGCCAATAGGGAATGGGAAATTATCGGCGCCCTGAATTTTCTTGCCCACCACCACTATGATGCCTTAAAGGAGAAATGCCCCTTTTTGTCACATGGCCGGGAACCGGGATCGTTCTACATCCGGAAGATTGCATAAGTGAGAAGCAGGACCGCACGCGCGGCCCTGCTTGCCTGTCCTAATGCCAATTTGTTAAGATGTAGTAAACTCCATACAAACCCAGGAATTACGGATTCCCCAAGATGCAACGGACAGAAAGACCGTAATCTTCAGTAAGACCAATGTCCAAAGTCGTAGCTTGCGAAGTATTGGAAAGCGCCGTAGCGTACCCGTAACCATAGCCGCCAGAAACAATTTCCGTGGAACTCCAAAATTGAGCATCGGTTCCCATGTTTGACGCTTGTCCGGCCCTCGCAGACCGAAAGCCTGCCGGGAGCGCGGTAAAACCAGAACTATTTGTCGCGCCTGTATTTGGTGCATTCCATTGGGTCGTACCAGCTTCTTTCAATTTGCCGCCAGATAAAGCATCCTGTCCAAGATATTGAGATAGTGCTATCCATTCTGCGTCTGTAGGAACATGCCAGCCGGCAGGAGCAAGGTTGCCGCTTTTTACTCCGCTATAAAAGTCATACAACAATCCATAGGTTGGGACACTATCAGGCTGATCCATTGGGTTCCAGTTGCTTACCGGCGTTCCATCTTTCAAACGAGTTGTCTTTAGATTTTCAAGCATCCAGATCTGGCTGCCAATTTGGATTGCGTGGTAAACATTTCCATCAATGTCATGTATGACCCATTTTGCATACAACACAACATTTGATGTGATATTATTGATAGTTCCTGAACCAGCCGTATAGGTTGTTCCAAATCCATTGGCTTGGGTGTTCCAGCCGTCAAAGAAAAATGCCGTTCGTGCCAGGTTTCCGCTGTTTGCGGCTACTGTTACATTTGAATTTGCAGTACTATAGGAAGTTGCCGGAGCAGTTCCGCTGGAACTGACATTGCTGTTATAGGTAACCGTGTATTGGACGGTAAGTGTGGCACTTGTACTCGTTGAACTCACTCCGCTATTTGTTACAACGCAACGAAAGGCGCTGCCATTATCGGATGCGGTAGTTGCAGGGGTAGTGTAACTCGAGGATGTTGCGCCTGAAATAGTAACGTTGTTCTTCTGCCATTGATATTGCAATGTCGAAACTCCTGTTGCTGCAACAGTGAACGTCGCCGTAGCCGGGCCAATTACGGTTACGCTTGACGGATTGGTAGTTATGTTCGGCGGATCAGGCGGTGCAATGGTCACTGTCACCACATAGTTATGAGTACTTCCATCAGCTGCAGTCACAATGTAGGTGACAGGGTTGGTGAAGTTGTTTGTCGTCGTTCCGCTTGTCTGAACCGTTGAACCAACCTTTACGGATGCGCCCGTGCTTGTGAACGTCGCTGCCAGGGCCGTCACGGCAGTGCCAAACGGCACGGTAACCGCGATCGTGCCCGATCCGATAACGCCCGTTCCCAGACTGGCGAAACTAAAGGCGGTAATGGCCTTTGCTGAGTTAAGAGCAACGGTGACTGTCACAACGTAGCTCTGCGTGCTTCCGTCACTCGCGGTCACCGTGTAGGAAACAGGGTTGGTGAAGTCGTTTGTCGTCGTTCCGCTCGTTTGAACCGTTGAACCAACCTTTACTGATGCGCCAGTGGCGGTGAAGGTTGCCGCCAGGGCCGTCACGGCAGTCCCAAACGGCACGGTGACCGCGATCGTGCCCGATCCGATAACGCCCGTTCCCAGACCGGAGAAACTAAAGGCGGTAATGGCCTTTGCCGAGTTAAGAGCAACGGTGACTGTCACAACGTAGCTCTGCGTGCTTCCGTCACCCGCGGTCATGGTGTAGGTGACAGGGTTGGTGAAGTCGTTTGTCGTCGTTCCGCTTGTTTGAACCGTTGAGCCGACCTTTACAGATGCACCTGTGCTGGTAAATGTTGCGACCAAAGCAGTCAAGCTTGTGCCAAAAGGCACGGTGACGGCAACTGTTTTCGCGGACTCATTGATCGTACCTGTTGCTGCAGGGGTTGTAAAGCCAAATGCAGTCAAAGCCTTTGAAGTGTTGGGCGCGACAGTCACCGCGACCGTATACGCCTGGGTGCTTCCGTCACCCGCGGTCACGATATAGGAAACAGGGTTGGCGAAGTCATTGGGCGTTGTTCCGCTTGTTTGCACAGCTGATCCGACCTTTACTGATGCGCCGGTGGTGGTGAATGTGGCGACCAAAGCGGTCAAGCTGGTGCCAAAGGGCACGGTGACTGCAACCGTTTTAGCTGATTCATTGATCGTTCCACTGGCGGAAGGGTTAGCAAAGCTGAATGCAGTCAATGTCTTTGAAGTGTTGGGCGCAGCGGTCACCGTGACCGCATATGCCTGTGTGCTTCCGTCACCCGCGGTCACGATATAGGAAACAGGGTTAGTGAAGTCATTAGGAGTTGTCCCGCTGACTTGCACTACAGAGCCAATCTTTACGGATGCGCCGGTAGTGGTGAATGTGGCGACCAGAGCCGTCAGGCTTGTGCCAAAGGGCACGGTGACAGCAACTGTTTTTGCGGATTCGTTGATCGTCCCGCTTGCTGAAGGACTTGTGAAGCCAAAGGCGGTCAGGGCTTTTGAGGTACTTGCTGCAGAGACCCACATCGCATAGAGAACTATGTTGATATTTGTAATCTTTAGGGAATCTACATATTGCGTTCCACTGCCATTAGCAGCAGTGTTCCACCCCACAAAAGTGTAGCCCGTTTTCACCAGGGTTCCGGTGTTTCCCTTGACCGTCACGGTGGTGCCCTGACTGTATGCGTTGGTATCGGTCGGGACAGTACCGCCTGTATTGCCGTTGCCGCTGTACGATACTCTGAAGTTCACTGGGAGTAAACGAACCTCGATTTTCGCAACCAGAGTATCAACTGCGGGAGGCGTTCCGTTATCGATTGCGGCAAAAATCACCGAGTCTGTTCGAACGCTGTCTGTGCCGAGATACCCGGCTGGAGGAATCCACGAAAAGAGAAAATCTTTGTACGCATAGCCCTGAGGTGCCTTTGCAACAGAAATAGAATCGATCTGGCCAGAGTCAGGATCCACCGCTGAAATAGATATAGAACATGTGTCAGTCGTCAGGATTTTCAAATGAGATTTCGTTATTGAAAGTGCCGGCTTTGCGTTGGGGCGGAAAACCGTGAGTATTGCAGTATCGGAAAAGGCAAAATCTCCCCATTGATCCGTAACCTTGCACTTATAGCTGCCCGAGTTTGAAATGGAAGCAGGTTTGATGACAAAAGCCTGGCCGATTCCCCCAGAGATAACGGTATCATTACGATACCACTGATAGGCAATCGTACCTGTTCCTGACGCGTTCACGACAAAAGTAAAAGAAGAATCTACCTTGATCGTTGAGCTTTTTGGAGAAATGGCGGCGGAGATTGGCTTCCCTACTATAGTGATATTGGCTTGTAGACTGCTTCCCTTCTTGCCGTTAATGTAGGGCGTGGCAATCACGCCACGTGTTCCGGTTGTGAAAAATTCAAAATCATGCCAAACCGTATCAAGATCCGAATTGAATTTCTTTATAGTAAATTGCGAGTCGCCGGCAAGCCCGTTGCTAATTGTAACGGATACGGAATCAACATAGGTGCTGAGATATGCATACACACCAACCCAAACCGTGTCAGTAACGGCTTCGGTCACCGGTGAATTCAAGTCGACCAAGCCTTTTGAGTCTTTGAGGACTAGGTAAATCTTAGCATTGTCCGGATTGAACGGATTCTGAGTGTTGACACAGAGGAGAAAGAGAACGACCATCGTCAGTACAGATGAGAGTCCTACCGCCTTCTTGATCATGGCAAACTCCTCGTCAATAGAAAGGGAAATTGAGCGCAAGCTGAACGATAATATACATTTTCTCAATCCTGCCGTCTGTGATGAACGTCACAGACCTGACTGTTTTCTAAAGTTCCAAAAATTCGAAAAGTTCGCCAGCGGAAGGGTTCACAATAGGCCCGAGAGCCAATAGCTTCATCCAGGATTCTGTGCGCGCCGAGAATCATTCTGCACTCTGTTGGTCGGCCAAACGCGGAGAAGAGTAGGGCAACAAAAAGGCGGGGTCGCATATGCGGCCCCGCTGATTTCTCGGCCGTGCGCGGGAGGAAAAGAGGTTGAGCGCAGCGGCAGAACTTTACCACACAGGTCCTATCTGCTTACAACGACCCTCTGGAAAAGAGTCTTGCTGTTGTCAATGCACCGGATGACATAGGCGCCTCTGGCAAGTCGGTTCACGGATGCCTGGAGAGCATTTTCTCCTCCTGCCTTGCTCGATCTGAAGTCCCGCGTAATATCTGCCACAAGTTCGCCTTTCAGCGAGAATGCCTTGAGCGACGCCGTGGATCCGTTTGCCAGAGCGATTTGCTCGGCACTGCTTTGTTTTTCCTGCGGCTTCGCCTGCGTTATGACACCCTTCTGGTACACACGGATGTAGTCGATTGCCATTTGCTGCGGAAAAATGCTGTTGTCAACAGTGCCGCCATCCAGGGCCTGATAGTTGCCGCCAACTGCCATGTTTGCTATGAAGAAATGTGGCTGGTGGAACGAACCCTTATTGTTGGACTGATTGATGTCGGGAGAAGTCCAAGTCTGTGTTCCGTCGAAATAATAAGTAATGCCCAGCGAATCCCACAAGATTGAATAAGTATGAAACGCATTACACAGGCACGAAGTCGTGTTGGTCTGATGGGCATTGTACATAGCGGTAGCACCAGGGCCATAGGTCGCGCCATAGTGGCAGGTCTGAATAAAGCAATTGTCACCGGCATCTCCACCGTGTTGGACCGCGCCGGTCCTTTGTTCGTAGAGCTCTACCTCGCCACAGGCAGGCCAGGGAATGGTGTCGATATTCCCGCCCAAGGTCCAGAACGCGTTCCAAAGCCCATTGCCTTTGGCTGTTCTGATCTTTACCTCAAAATACCCGTACTTGAATTCTTTCTTGCCCTTGGTATTCATGCGGCACGACGTATAGTTGAATCCGCCCATTGACTCGTGCTTAGCCCAGAGCTTTCCATACCCGCTGTCAATGGTGAAGTTCGTACTATTGGTGTAATACTCCATTTCTTGGTTCCCCCACCCGTTCGTTCCGTTGCCCACGTCGAAGGACCAGACCGTGGTATCAACCTTTGACTCGGTGAATTCGTCCGACCAAACCAGGCCGTATCCGGTCGGGACAGCCGCAAAAACGCTTGATATGCCAAGAAACAGTATTGTAACAATCAAACAGCCTAATCTGTTCATCATGTCCTCCAGCATTAAGGTTCAGGAATAGTGGTAGTTGCCGCTTTGCACTGTTGAAATTGCCCTGCTTCCAAGGCAATCCGTGCACTTGAGATAATATAATGTTACAAGCAGGCTTTCGCAAATAATAATTTTCCTAAGAGCATGTATATATAAGACGTAGTATATATAACTGATTGAATTTAAAAGATATTATTGAACACGATTGTGTTCAACGATGTTTCAATACCGGAGGAATTTGCCAGGAAAAGCAGACGCCGGACCTACGATGCGAGACATCTCAAATAGGGACCGTAGGTATCCCTTTTGGAAGTGCTTGTTTGATCGCTAGCCCGGGCTGATTTTCTGAAGAAATGAATTCAGATACTCATATTCTCTCGATATTGTTGACAGAAGATATTTAGTGTGGTAGTCAAATGGATTGAGGTCAATTGCTTTTTCATAGTTCAGGATTGCCTGTTCGAGCATGGCCCTGCTCTGTTCAAGATTCCTGATCGTTTCCTCTCTTGATCCCTCAAAATTCTGCTTCATTCGCGCGGTGAATTCTTCAAATTCCATGATTTCGGCGGCCATGCTGTTGCTCATTGCCTCGAAGTTTTTGTCAACGGTTCGCTGTATCTGCGGAATCGAGTCGTTATTCATTCCAATCAGTTGGGGAAAGACGCTTCTGCGGTATTTCATGAATCCCGAAATGCCCATGGACGGCCTTTCATGTAGATCGAATTTCGAGAAGAGTATGGAGGGTCTGTCATCGGTATTGATGCGCGCGCCTTCAGAAAACGCGTTGATGCCGTCACGGTCCATGACAAAACAATTTAACAAATCATAGAGCGTGAAGACGTTAACCTGTTCAAGGTCCTCCCGTATCCGGGTGTCGCGAAGCAGTTCAGTGGCCTTTCGCATGTCGATGTTCATCGCCTTCTTTGAACCGAGAAGTACGGTATGGCCGACCGTCTTGCGCCCGCCGGAATAGTACAGGGCCGCATGCGGAAACACCGAGCAGAACGTTTGGAGAATCATTTTGTAGTCGCTTTCCAGGATGCCATGCAGCGGAATCCACTGGCACATGATTCCGTCATCGGTTAATTTACTTTTGCACATTCCGTAGAATTCCCTGGTATACAGTATCCAGCTGTCACTGCTGGTCGGATGCGTGGCGTCAGCGCTGATGATGTCGTACTGTTTGTTCGTGGTGAAGACGTAGTTTCTTCCGTCGTTGACGATCAGATTCACTTTGGGGTTGTGGAGCACGTCATGGTTCTCTTGTGAAAAGTAGGCGGCGGCGTCAAAAGCCTCTTTGCATATTTCGACGCAATCGACGTGCTCGCACCCCGGCAGCTCTGCTATCGAGCCGGCTACAATGCCGCTCCCAAACGTGACGACAAGAGTGCTCTTGACACTTGGAGAATATATCGCGGGCAGGAGGCTGAGAAACCTAAACGCCCGCATGCTGAAGTAATCGGTGCTTACCTCTCCGGTCCCGTCAATCAGCATGAACCGCTGCCTGGTTTGCCTCGTATCTTGGAATACCGTCGTCGTCCCGTTGACGTTTTCTTTGCAATAGAGCATGTCATTGCGGGGAGGCGGATACCGGGAACTGTACACTTTTGCAAAGGCGTTCCCAGAGATGGTAACGATCAGGACAAATGCGAGAACCGTGAACGTTCCCGCCAGGATACTCTTGCGAGTGCGGGTGACAGACGATCCGGCGCAAAGACACAATACGCCGATGAACACATTCGTGCAACTGATCGCAACAATGCTGTTCTGAACTCCCCAGACAGGGATCAGAACAAAACCGGCAGCAAAGGACCCGAGCACACCGCCAATCGTGTTGACTCCATACACTTCTCCAATGGATTTTCCCACGGAAGCAGTTCTTCCCGAATAGATTTTGCCGAACACCGGAAATGCGCCTCCCATGAGCGCGGTGGGCAAAAGCATGGCAAATGAAAAGGAAGTAAAACGTACGACGATTTCAGCGCCCCAGCCGGTTCCGAAAATCCTGTTCAAATACCCGATGAGATTGTTTGTCTCGGAAATCACCGGAATCGAGAGTAGACTCAGGAATCCTATGGCGATTTCAATGGCCCCAAGCAGCAGATACTTGTCTTTCCGGGAATCAACGAACCGTGATATGAGAAATCCGCCCACGGTGAGGCCGAACAGAAAGGTCGTGAGCATTATGGAAAAAGACTGGATACTGTTGTCAACGAAATATTTCAAGACCCTGAACCACAGCACCTCGTATGACATGGTGCAAAAGCCCGCAGCCCCTGCAACGCACAGGACAAGCAAGAGGGTCTTGCGCGGTCTGTCTGTTGGCGGTTTGATCATACGCTGCTCTGCCCCTGCAAACGAGACTTTTTCAGTGTCAAGGCAACAAGCCCGATCAAGAGATCCGCACCTGCCGCAATGCAGATCGTGCCTTTCATCCCCATAGTCCCTAAGAAGAAGAACACCGTCATGCCGCAACCGATGACGCTGCCCAAGGTACTGGCGGAATACAAAATTCCAATGGTCCTCCCAACATTCTCTCCGTGCGGGGCAAGAATTGTGCTGGCCACGGGAAAGGTTGCTCCCATGAAGAACGTCGGGACGACCAGAAACAGCAAGGAGAGAAAGAACAAAAGCACTCTCATTGTGTAAAAATCGGGATGAAAGATTCCGTCGAGGAAAAGGTAAAGGTCTTGATACAACGGGAAAATCAAAAGAATGACGATTGTTGAAACGAATATTCCAAAATGCAGAAAAGAAAACAAGACGGCCTTGTTCTCTGCTTTGTCAATAATTCTGCCAAAGACAATGGAACCTGCGGCCAACCCAAGCATGAAAGAGGCCAGGACCGCACTGATCGCAAAAACCGTGACGCCGAATACAAGGTTGAGCACGCGGGTCCAGACAATTTCATACATCAGGTTGCAGAACCCGGAGAGCAGGAACAGAAGAATAAGCAGGTTTTTCTGAATGTTCATTGCCATGACGGTTGTGTATAGTAGGTATTAGGGAAGTGAAGCATGAATCAAAATACTATCGGGGTGTTCGCTAGAGGGGAACACCCCGATAGTAGAGCGTCAGCGGACTGTCAACGAAGAATGAAAACCCGTTTTACAAAGGTACTACCGTCGATTGCGCAGCGGACAAAGTAAATGCCGTTAGGCGACTTGCCTCGGCCATCCGACTCGAGCAGCGGATGCCATCCTTCCGACTGCCGAGATCCCGCAATCCGCTTCATGACGCGTCCGTTTGCGTTCAGGATTTCGAATGCCACAAAGGCAGGATTACTGATGTAATATCGCAATGCCCTACCGGCTGCTCCTATTTCTACCCTCGTCGCGGAAATGCCCGAGGAAGCAAAGGCAAAAGGATTTCGTACCGCGGTGCTGGCCAATGCGACGACGGGAAAGGTTGTCGTGCCGGTTCCCAGCCCCGGGGACGTTGCGGTGACCGTTACCGTGCCGGGGGTGAAGCGCGACCTGACCGCAACCTTGCACATTCCGCCTTCAGCAGAAAGTTCCGGGTCAAGCGGCGAGTGGTACGTTAGCGGTTTCCCTGCAGTGACGTACTGGTCTGTGCCACCCCTGTAATTTCCAAGGCTTGAAACGCTGAAGGTAACAGGGTTGCTGGCGGTGGGACACAAATTTCCCTGTGCGTCAACCACCTTTGCCAGGATCAATGCTGCATCCGATCCATTTGCCTTTATCTGGAATGTCTCACCGCTTGGCTTTACAATAGGAGGATCGACGGTCAAAACAACATGATCTGGGTTTCCGGCAGTGACCTTCTGGTCGGAGCAGACTACGGCGCCCGCCCCGTTCAGACCTTCGGCGGTAAGCGTGCCGGAAGCCCATGCCACGTCCCAATAACATTGAAATGGCAATTGTGTCGTGGTCTGGGTCAGGTCATTGTTGGTCCCGCTTCCGGACCATGGATTAGGAGTCTTGGCGCCCAGATCCGTGTTGTTAAGCCGGAGCCGCACGCTCGGGCAATTGCTGAACACATTGACCCGGACATTTCCGCTGCGGTTCCAGTGATGAGCAATCGAAACAACGGGCTTGATTGAAAAAGGGATCCATGCCGCCTGATAAATCTTGTACAGCATTTTGGGTATACGGTTGAAATCCATCATGGAAGAACCGAACGATCTGACATTTGCCGCCGCAACGCCCTCCTCGTAATCTCCATCCTCACCGGGAGTCTCTGCAAGGTACCACTGACACAATCCGAAACAGTTCGCCACCTGGCTCTTTCTCCAGTTTTGCAGGAATTCCGCAGCAAAGTCGATTTCATAGTCATACGCAAACCGCGCTGATTTTCTGCCCCAGGCTTCGGCGCCCCAGGCGGGATTGTTGGGGAACTGGTTCTTGACCCCGATTTCGCACCCTGTCAATGTGCACGAAAGAATGTCGCCGTTGGCAGGATCAGGCGTCCTGTCTGCCTGCACACGCGTGTTGACAGGGTCCCACTGTACCGATATAGCCTTCAATGCCTGAGCAATGGGAGTTTCGATGGGGCCGTTGCTTGATTCCCAGGAAAGAATGGAAGGATGATTTCTGTCCCGTATGATCATGTCGCGGTGCAATTCCTCTTTCAAGGTTATCCTGGCTGCCGGCGGGTTCGCACCGGCGCTGAACGCGCCTTCGCCTTCGCCGCTGGGTTGGATGAGAAAGATGCCGTAGTTATCGCAGGCGTCAACAAATCCAGGACTGCAGCTGGAATGTCCGGGCCGCCAAAGGCTGCCGCCGCAATCGGTGAGGATCTTCGCGTCCCGGTATTCAACCTCCGGAGGCAATGCGGTGCCCAGCGCCGGATAGTCGTACCGTGCCGAAGCGCCCCAGAGCAGGTGCTTGTGCCCGTTGATATAGGGGAAATCCTTGTCCCAGGTGACGGTCCTTATCCCGCACGGGCTCTCAAAAACATCGACTGTTGCCCCGCCCACCTTGACTATGTGGTAAACCTTGTACATGTAGGGCTTGCCGAACGTGCTGTTGTTCGGGTACCATAGGGTAGGATTAGCGACATTACCGGTCTGGTCGAAAGCATAGCTCTGGCCCGCGGCAATAGACTGGGATGCGTCCATGCTCAGGACCACGGTGTTGTTGTTCTTGACGTCAACAACCTTTGTCGTGAGTGCAACGGTCTGAGCTGTTGTGCCGTCATTCTTCACATTTGTCATAATCCGCAGGGTGGCGGAAGACGTGCTCGCGGACACGGTGGCTACATACGTGCCCCATGTATTGAGGATCGAATACACGTTCTGCGGAACGTGGACCTTGTCCGTGATATGCATCCACACGGGCCTGAAGATGCCGCCGTCAGCCTGACCGAACCGGAACACGAGGGAAAATCCGGGGTCCGCGTAAAACGCCTGGCTCTTGCTGACCCGCACGGCGAGGACATTGTCCGCGCCGCCGAATTTCGCGTAGGGCGAGATATCCACCACAAACCCGACAAACCCGATGACATGCGTCGCGTTCGGGTTGACGGTGCTGTTTCCTTTGATCAAGGTGTCGTTGATGTAAACCTGGGCCCCGACATGGGCTCCCTCGATTTCGATGAATATTTTTCTGCCCGAATACGCGGCGTCGAGCGTAAAATGCTTCCTGTACCAGCACGTGCCACCGAGCATGGACCCGTCGCCGCCGCCGCTTCCTTGGTTGATGTAGGTGTCCGTGTCGTTCCAGGTGTGCGGGATGCCCACGTCTTTCCAGGCAGCGTCGTTGAACGTGGAGGCCTGGGCGCCGTTGGGATCGGATTTAAGGAACTTCCAGGGCGTTTCGCCAAGGTTTATCTTGACTCTGTTGCTCGCCTCGGGAGTGTAGGTCTCGGCGTAGCACACCGCCATTGTCAGAATCAAAACGGCCGCAATCGATCCGGCAATTTTTCCACTCATGGTAGGTTTCTCCTTTTTGACAGAGTTGGCAAATTAGTTGGCGTTCCACGAAGCCTTACTCGTGATCGTCTTTGTCGGCGTATCATCCTGATAGGTCACCGCGACGCTGTCGCTTCCGGACACGGCAATAACGCGGGCAGCGGATGCGGTCATTGAAAAACCGATCGAACCCAGGAACTGTCCCGTTATGTCCGGGTTCGCCTTCAAGGTGTCCTTGATGCCGGTCGCGTCATGTTTACTCTTGACAGTAACGATTGCAATGCTGTCGAGAATATCGTCGTCGATGAGCGTGATGCCCATTTTCCCTGCCGTGCCGTGATACGCTGTTGAATCCAGAAGCAGCGTTCCTACCGCAGGAATCCATGTGCATATGCTCCCGTACAGGGTGGCCGGCGGCGCCGCATCGTGATAGATCATGGTAATAAGCTGTCCCAGGCTGTCCCGTCCGTCAACCGCAATGATACTGTCCTGGATGGACGAGGTGAGGGAAAAACCCAATGCGCCGTTGAAACTTCCAGGATTTCCGGGAAGGGCCTTGAGCTTCAGGGTTATGCCGACCGTATCTTTCGGGCTCTTGATCGTGACAAAGGCGACTGAGTCGGTGATGTCGCCGTCAAAAAGGTTGACATGCATTTTTGCCCGTAGCCCGAAATACTGGGACGCGCCCGGTCCGATTTGCCCGGTCGTGCCTGACCATACCGTGCTTGTCGTCCTTAGAGACCCGGGATGCGAGAGGGCGCCGTGATCGTACGAAGCGACAACGCTGTCCATGTCAGCGACCCGGAGAATGTGTTTCGTCGAATCCGACTTGGCGATTGAGAAATACAGGGAGTCGGCATACGTTCCGACCATGCCGGAAACCTGCTTGAGCGAAAAAGTGAACCCGGCCGGATTTGTGGTACTTCTCACGTGTGCGTTGAGCGACGTACCGTGAACGCTACTGTCAAGCACTGACAAATATGCCGGATACTGGCAGCCTTGATAGGACGCATTTTCGAACATGATGCTGCCGCCCGTCCCGCTCCAAACGAGGGAGAAGTCCTTCGCGCCTGTATACGAGGTGATCGCGGACCGCGCGACCGCATATCCTGGAGCCGAAACAAGAAGCGTGTCGCTGACAAGTACCTTCTTTGCAGCCGCGCCTGAGGCCGGGCCTGCACTTGATTTTTTCAACAGTTCCCTGCCTTTGCCTGTGGAATTCAGGCACGGCATCCTGAACGTTGCGGTTTGCAGGCCGGTTTGAATCTTGACAACGTAAATCTGGCTTCCGGAAATCGATTGACCGGGATCGATCTGATAGTTGCCCTGGTCAAGCCGTGCGTCCAGTATTGCTGCGACATGCCTACCGGATAACGAGTACAAGTCGATTCTGACGCGTTCACCGTTGGCCGTGACCCCAAAAAAAAGGTTGCTGTGTTGCATGACGGGTGAGATTAGTACATCGTTCTTTGCTGAACCCGGACGAACTGAACTCTGATTTGAGAGCGTGTAGGAACCGGAAGAGTCCGTGAGAACTGAAATCTTCTGCACGGCGAGCGCAACCGTGGCGCCGCCGATACCTTTTTGTGTACCGGAATCCTTCACCGTGCCGGTGAGATTGATGGTCTGTGCGGCCACGGAAAGAAAAATGCCTGCTGCTGCCGAGGCCAGGAATGTCTTTGTTACTATTGATGAACCTCTCATAGATACCCGTCCTTGCAAGGATGAAATTAATGAGTTGGGAACAGTAATTTTCCTGCGCATTGCAAAACCAATTATATCATTCACCATGCGCATTTACCGTAGTAATATAATGCAATAAAGGTTGAGAAAGTGACAAAAAATTTTCCAATAAGTTTAGTTTGATTGTATGTTATTGTATAACACATTGATAACCAATGATATCTTTTGATGCGTTACTTAGGCTATATTATACCTGAGTTGATTTGGTATGCTGTTATTTCTTAACCCCCTCCCCAAAAAAATCATGCGGATTGGATCCAATCCGCAGCTTGTTCTGATTGATCAGAAATCAGCAGATTGATTTGCAGAGGAGAAAAAACGAAATGGCGGTATCTGCGGGTCTAAAATAGACTTTCAAGCCCAAAAGCGGAGTTTGAGCCAAAATCATCTCATTCGCAAAGCCCAATACACTGAATTGTCGAAGAGCATCCACCCGAGCTGGTTCAGTCCTGCAAAAACATCCTCGTGAAACGAGAGTCCAACACGCCGGGCAGGCGCGGGAATGGATTCCATAAGCTCGCCGGTGTCGTAGGTGAAAATAACGATCTTGAAGATATCGCCAAAGACTGATGCAACATATTTTGACTTAAGTGTCGGTACTCCCCATACCATGTACACGGAATCCGTGCAAATGACCTGGGTGCCGGCTATGTTCGGCGAAATCGGATGCCCGACATCCCGCATCTCGATGTCGTTGCGACGCAGCGAATCGGTATAATTGATCACGCCTTTGTCATACACCGCATAGTCAACGCCTTGAACTGTTCCGGTCATGTCAAGAAGCGGGTACATTCGGGTCTGGCACACAATCATCGGAACGGCGGATGATTTGAAGAGCTGAAGGTTTGCCGAAGTCGCCGTGGGCGAAACAAGAACAACGTCCGAGCCCGAAGCGTCTGAGCCGGTTATTGTAACATCTGACTTCACATTGACGGTTATGCCCATGGATCGAAGCCTGGACACGATGAGGCTGTCGGCTGCGGACGATCCTGCTCCGTTTCCGGTGACTACAAGGAAAGCGACTGACCCCAGGATCGCGGTGCCCGCAGGTTTTACGCCGACCGAATTGGATACAATCGAATAGGAGTTTCCAGCAGAAGGGTCAAAATAGGCAATCGAAGGGATCCTGCCTGCTGGAACCGAATCCAGTACCGCGGGAGCGCTTGTGCTCAAAATCCGTGTTATCAAATCTGTTCCGGGAACAAAAATAATGCCGTTGGCTGCATAGGGGCCATTCGGCCGAAGCATAATGCCGATACTCCCCGGAAGGCGAAGCGAATCGTCGGGCACCTGCACCGAATCGTGCTCCCGGACAACGATTGCAGACCTGAACAGTCTGGTCCTGTTTGTCAGATGAACGGCCTGAATGTTGTAGGTGTCTGACTTGACAACAGGAAAGCGGTACAGCCCGGTTTCGTTGGTCGTGTCAAGGTACACGGAGGAATCGCTCTCGGGAGACCCCGGCCGGTAGGGAAGGAATGAAACAGAGGTGAGTTTTACCTGAACATCGACCACACCCCTTCCATCCGCAGTCCTGATTATTCCGGACACACTTGCATTGGAAACATCGGTACCTCCGCCGGCCGACGATGTCGTGGCCACGGAACAGGCGGTATTTGTGAGCGCACACCATGCGACAATCGAGCAAAGAAGCGAGCGTGAAATAATCCTAGTCATCCGACGTCCCCTTTGTCCAGGGGAAAACATTGATGTTGAGCTGATAAATTCGGTCTACGGTCATGTCGGATTTGGCGATTTCCAAAATCTCCATGCGCAATTGTTCGATACGCCTGGTTACGATTTCGTAGCTTTTTTCCGAAAGACTAAGAGTCGTGTTCGACGTGTTTCTCACGTCCTTTGGCTGATTGGCAAGCGAATCCTCGGCGTAACGGACCATTTTTCGGTGAAAGGCCCGGACAATAGTGTTGAGCATTTCCTCTTCGCCGATGGGCCCGGTCGCAATTGTCTTGTCTTTTTTGATCAAAGCGCCCTTTGCGTCCCTGCCGATAAATCCCTTCTCTTCCATGAATTTCAGGGAGCCCGCTATGTCGTCGGCTCTCACCGTGTGAAGCAATTTTTTTGCGATCCAGTGCGGGTCTTCCTTGAAATCGGGCAGATCAATCATTTCACGGATAACGCAGTGATACCATTGCCGCAGGTAATCATAGTCAGCGGACAAAAGCTTTTCGGGTTTGTTCTTTTTTCGAAATTTATTGATTCTGTCAAGAAAGTAGCTTTTGTCCTCGAGTGAGGCTGCCTGATTGAAAAAAACCAGGTCTTCAAAGTATTGCGCCGGCTTCTTGCGAAGTCGTAATCCTCGAACGATTTTCAGGACGCTTGGCTTCGTGAGGTTCTTTTTTCCCTCCATGACGAGTTTGAGAAAGCTCGGGGAAGAAAACCCTGTCATGGCCGCAAAAAGGCTGAACGTAAATTTTTTCGACTGCGCCTTTTTATCAGTATAGTAACTCTTGAGAAAGGCGCGATAATCGGAATAGTTGAAGACGTCAGCATTAATGTTCATTGCTCAATGGCTTTCTGATGAGAGGCTGCTGCGCATGGTACGAATAATATACTTTTCAGCGCGATCGGAAAAAGTCGCGCATCTGTTTGCGCGGTCAATTGCCCAGAGTGTCATGCCTCAAACGAGGTCAAGGGGCAATCCCCGAATGAACACCCCGCAGTGTTTCCAGACTTAAATGATACACCATAAATCAGGAAAAATCAATGGAAATATTGATGAATTATTTTCCAAAGAATATATATTATTAACAGTTAAACGTGTAATAAGTTGATTTTGAGCAAGTTGTATTGTTAGTGTCATGTGAATTATTCAATTCAAAGAAAAATATTTTTGGCCAATCGGATAGAACATGGTATATTAACTGAAAATCCCAAATTTGAACCCTTCATTACACAAAGTGAGGAGAAACATGTTTACAAGAAGATCCTTTGTCATATTGATTTTGGGTACTATTGTCACTATTCTTCAGGCAAACGCCCAGACAACCATAACCGGCACGGTAAAGAGCACGAACGGAGGGGTGCTTCAAGGAGCAAAAGTGTCACTGGCCTTGTTGGGCGTCAGTACACAATCGGGTTCGGACGGAAAGTTTACTATGAGCAACATAGCCTCCTCCGTCGCCCGAGGCGCCCTGGCGTCACCACTCGCCGGAGCGGAAATGAGCGGCTCAAGGCTCTATTTTGTCGTGGCCAATGACAACGACATTGTTTCCCTGGACGTATTTACGCCCGCCGGCAATAAGGTGCAGTCGCTCTTGAACGGTGAAATGGGTACTGGACAATATTGTTTCGAAATGCCTCGGAAAAATCTTGCAGCCGGCATCTACGTCGTGCGGTTGCGAATTGGAAATCAATCGCATTCATTTGTCCTGCCCGCCGCGTTTCAGAGAATATCGGGCACAGCCGGGTTGGAAAAGACAACCAATGGCCAGGCGAGACTCGCAAAGCAGCAATTCGAGATCGTTGATACCATTGTCACCGAATTGGCCGGGTACTACCGCTGTGCGACGCCGATTCCACAATACTCCGGCGACTACACCGTTGTACTTAATGTCAAGCCCGCCGCTGTCAATACCAAGATTTACTCCGAACGTTCCATGGCCCAGATCGATTGGGGAAAAACAGAGGTTGATGTGTGGGACAACTATGGCGGACCTCAAGGTACCCAATTGAACGGAGCATACCCCGATGCGTTTGAGGGCGCCAACGGCTGGCAGGTCGTTTGCGGCCAGGGCTGGTCGACGTGGGTTTTCAAGAGCACAAGCCTCGCCGGCGTGGATATGTCCGCATTTGCCGGCGGGAGTTTGCACGTCGCAATCAAGGGAAGCGCCCCGAGTGTCGGAATGTTCGTTTCTTCAATCGGAGAGGCCAAGGCGACGACAGTGGATCTCGATTCAATGGGCTACAAGAATGATGGCTCATGGCACGAAATGTCTGTCCCGCTTGCAAATTTCGGCGCACTTGATTTGTCCCAGGTTGGCGTTTACGCGGGATTCTCCGCTCCTGCCGATTCCAGCAAGGATTATGCTGCCGGCCTATCTTATGTGATTGATGACCTGTATTTCAAGCCCAAATAGAATCCCGCTCATACCGGCAATAAGAAAGGCGGAATGGCTTTCATTCCGCCTTTCTTATTGGTATCCCGCAAGCTCAAACGGTTAATCATACTTGTCAATTTTTAATGCAGCGCTTAAGCCCGAAGGCCTAACCGCTTAACATGTTAAGCGGTAAAGGCTTTTCCGGAAAACCATTATCAAAACCATGATATTTACATAAGAGAATAGCTTAAGCGTTTGAGTCTCTTTCCCTATAGAATGTTGTTTACAAAGGAGTTGCAATGATTCCGGGAAAATTGGCGAAAGAATTATTGTAGAAAGATGAAAAATAATTTGCAAATGAATAAACTGGCGATTATATTAACCCCTATTTTTGAAACGAAAATTAACAAAAAGGAGTCTTGAAATGAGGGGAATTTCATTGTTGTCAATTGCGGTTGTGATTATCGCAGCGTCTTTTTCCCATGCCCAACAAGCCACGCCGACGATGGAGTGGGCGCGCTCATTGCCTGCCTTTTCTGCTGCCGGTGACACGAAAATAATTCCACTGCAAAGCGACTTGGGCTACGCGATCGCCGGTTCGTGCAGTGCCGCGGCATACGGCGGATCCAATGACTTGATCTTTCTGGTCAAAACCGATTTGCAGGGCCGCACGACCTCGGGGATGCATGTTTACAACACGTTTGTCAAGAAAGCTCCGGGGACTCAGGAAGTGAAAGCTGTATTGCAATTGATAAATGGTGACATCGTTCTTGTTGGGACGAGAAAGTTCGGAATGCCCAACAGCCAGAACACCAATGTATGGATCGCGCGCATCAATGCCTCGGGTTCCCAGCGCTGGTTGAGGGTGTTCGGAGGGGTTGACGGCGATGCCTACAAGGCGCAGTGTGCCATTATCATGAAGACCGGCGACATTTGCGTTGGCGGACAAAAGGGCCTCAACGGATGGGTAGGATGTGTCGGCCAGGACGGGGAAACCAAATGGTCGAATACCTATGATGGCGAAAAAGTAATGGCATTTTCCCGGATTTTGACCTCTCATTGGGGCGGCGTTACTGCCGTGTGCATTTCCAACAGCGCCGAACCGAGGATAGTTTATTTTGACCGCATCGATTGGGATGGAATGTTCCAATCTTCCGGCTATTATGGCAATGCACTTCAATGTCAGAAAATGTTCGGCATCGACCCGGTAATTTTCACAACCGGCAATTCGGAAATTCTTTCCTCGGAAATGAATCCCTGCAACGGATTATGCCAGGTTACGCTGTACGGCAGCGACGCAACATTTCAATGGGAGCATGATTTTTCCATGACCTGCAGCGGAAATGAAACCGTGACCGCGATTTCTACGCTCGGCGATCAGAGCTGCGTCATCGCCGGTACCAGGATGCTTGCTCAAGACGGCGGGTCCAGCCAAATGTGGATGACAGGTTTGTGCACATGCGGGAAAGTGACATGGACGTTGACAATTCCAACCGATCAGACCCCCTACGACATAGTTCCGGCGGGCGACCATGAGTTCATCGTTCTTTCAAAAGGACCTTTTCCAAAATCAAATTTCACGCTCACGAAATACAGTGCAGAAACCAAACCTCTTTCATCGCAGGTATCGCTGTCGCCGTCCATCCGGCAGAATGCGACAATCCCTGGAGCAAACTCCGGCGCTCAGGTGTATGATGTGCAAGGACGCCGTTTGTCGGGCCTGAACACTGGCAGACATTCCATCGGCGCATACGTCTTTCACTGTGAACCGGAATCGAGAACAGGAGAGGCACTGCTACGTATCGTGCAAAAGTAGATAACGTTGAGTTGCGTCATCAAGGCTGTAATTTTGGGCAGACAGGGCATTCCTGATCCTATTATTCTTGTTCATCGATTCAGGGATAAAGTATTTTATCCACTCCGCAGAAGGGAATGCCGCTGATTTTGTAAGGTGTGGTCCCTTTTGAAGAGTGGATGTCGCCCGGTCCACGGGCTTCCACACAATCCGTTTGCGACCAATATGCAATTACCGTTCATACCAACGCAATGTTCTGAAAGGCGGATTTGATGAAGTATCTTTTCACCTCCGAAAGCGTTTCCCAGGGTCATCCAGACAAGGTCGCTGACCAGATTTCCGACTCCGTTCTTGACGCCATGCTTGCGCAGGACAAATATTCGCGTGTCGCATGCGAGACCTTGGTCACAACCGGCCTGGTGGTTGTCGCAGGAGAAATAACGAGCAAAGCCATTGTCGATATCCCCGGCCTTGTTCGCAAAACGATCGCTGAAATCGGTTATAACAAACCGGATCTCGGGTTCGAGGCAAGAAGTTGCGGCATTCTGGTGACCCTCGACAAGCAATCGCCCGACATTTCCCAGGGAGTTACCGCGGGCCAGGGGCTTCACAAAGAGCAGGGAGCCGGTGACCAAGGGATGATGTTCGGCTACGCATGTGACGAAACCAAGACGTACATGCCGTTGACCATTCACCTGGCGCATCGGCTGGTCGAATACCTTACAACAGCTCGCGAAAAGAAACTGATTCCGTACCTCCGGCCGGATTCAAAATCCCAGGTCACTGTTGAATACGAGGATGACAAGCCCATCCGGGTTCATACAGTCGTTCTTTCCACCCAGCACGACCCCGACGTATCCTACGACAAAATCAGAAAAGATATGATCGAAAAGATCATCAAAAAGGTCATTCCCGCGAAGCTGCTTGACAAGAATACCGTCTATCATGTCAACCCGACCGGGCGTTTCGTGATCGGCGGGCCGCACGGGGATTCGGGCGTCACGGGCCGCAAGATCATCGTGGACACGTACGGGGGGCATGGCGGACACGGCGGCGGCGCCTTTTCCGGAAAAGACCCGACCAAGGTGGACCGGAGCGCTGCCTATGCAGCACGGTGGATTGCCAAGAACCTGGTCGCAGCGGGTTTGGCGAAGAAATGCAGGATCCAGGTTTCGTACGCGATCGGCGTTGCAAAACCGATTTCGATTTTTGTCGACACCTACGGCACCGGCATTATGTCCGACGACAAGATCGCCAAAATCGTGGAAAAGGTTTTTGACCTTCGTCCCGCGGCGATCATCGAGGACCTTCGGCTTCGCCGTCCCATTTACCGCGAAACCGCTCGCAACGGTCATTTTGGCCGGGAATTCGAGAATTTTACTTGGGAAAAACTTGACAAAGTCAACGCAATCAAGAAGGCCGCCAAAATAAAGTAAAGGCGGAATGCTGTTCGAAAATCAAAGGGCATGGGGAGAATCTCCATGCCCTTTTTCATAAAGTGACATTCGTTCGTGCTTTTGACCTCACCCAGCCACCCCGGCCTTTCGGCCACCCCTCCTTCCCTCTCCACAGGAGAGGGAAGGAGGGGAAGGGGGAGAAAAGGTGAGGTAATGGAGTTTAAATCATGGACAACCGCCCCATCGTAGTTCTTACCGGCAACGATTTGACCATCGAAGACATCGTCGCAATCGGCGTCGGTGACAAGAAAGTCGCAATCGACGCCAAAGCGCTTGAACGCTGCAGGCAATCCAGGGAATATCTGAAACAGGAGATCGACGCCAAGCGTATCATCTACGGCGTGAACACCTCTTTTGGACCGATGTGCAACAAGATCATCGGTGATGGCGACATCGAAGCGTTACAGGTAAACCTTATCAAGAGCCATGCTGCGGGGCTCGGCGATCCGATAAAACCCTATATCGCTCTTGCCGTTCTCGTCGTCCGTCTCAATACCCTTGTCAAAGGATATTCTGGCGTCAGAATTGAGCTCATCGATTTCATGACCGCGATGATCAACAACGGCATTGCGCCGTATATTCCCGAATGTGGCAGCGTCGGCGCCTCCGGCGACCTCGTCCACCTTGCGCACGCGGCGCTGGCGATCATCGGCGAGGGAAAGGTCTTTTACAAAAAGGATCTCCGCGATGTCACATCGGTGTTTTCCGAGACCGGGCTGACTCCCGTGAGGCTTTCCTACAAGGAAGGAATCGCGATCGTGAACGGCACAAGCGCCATGACCGCACTTGCCGCGTTCGCGTTGTTTGGGGCAAAAAAGCTTGCCAGGCTCGCATGCGTCAATGCGGCGTTTGCGGTTGAGATTTTCGGCGGCATCGACGATGCGTTTGACGAAGATCTCCATGAAGTCAAGCCCCACCCGGGTCAGATAAAAGTCGCGGACACCATCCGGAAATTGTACGCGGGGTCGAAAAACATAACGCTGCGCAAGGACATGCACGACATCATCCGCCGTCAGACGACGGGCGGTAGAGTCTACGAAACGAGCATCAACGTGCAGGATGTGTATTCCATTCGGTGCACGCCGCAGATCCTAGCGCCGGTCATGGAAGCCATCGACGCGGCATCAAAAACAATCGAGATCGAGGCAAATTCGTCAAACGACAATCCCATCATCATTCCTGAAAAGAAAAAGATAATCCATGGAGGAAATTTCCACGGCCAAAGCGTCGGGTTCAGCATGGACATGCTGTGTATGGCAATCGCGCAGCTGTGCACGCTGTCGGAACGCCGCCTTAACAAGCTTCTTGACAAAAACCTCAATGAAGGCCTGCCCGAACACCTGATCAGCGGTACCGTCGGGCTCACCATGGGATTCATGGGCGCTCAGTACCTCGCGACCTCCACGACCGCGGAAAATCGGCAGCTTGCAAATCCCGTGAGCACGCTATCCATTTCCTGCAATGCTTCGAACCAGGATGTAGTGAGTATGGGAACGGTGGCGAGCCGGAAGGCATTCAAGTCGGTGAGCAATGCCAAGCACGTGCTGACGCTCGAGACGCTCGCTCAGCTCCAGGCTCTCTCATTTCGCAATGCCGCGACGATGGGCAAAGGCACGACCGCGGTGCATGCGGTCCTGAAGGAGCATTTTTCGGTATACGATAACACCAGAGTCTTCCATGAAGATCTGGTCAAATTCAGAAAACTTCTCTTCTCCAGCCATCTTCTCGACGACCTGGCCACGTACTATTGATGCGGTTTTTGGGCCCGGGCCACTCGAGCGAGCAATATGATTTCGCGCTCTTTCCAGGTTCCGTGCGGGTAGAGCGCCAAGTACCTCCGTATCCCCTTTTCAGCATCGTCGTATTGGGATAATTTTGAGAATAAGATATGATTAGTCCTGTGAAGGATTGCTTCCCTGACAAAGTTATCGCTTGTCACCGCCGCCGCTTTTGTGTACGCGTCCAACACGTTGCGCCACTGATCCGTTTTGCTGTAACATAGGGCAAGATCGCAATAGGCAATGTCCAGGTCTGCGGATGGGGTCTTGACAAGCTTCAATATGCAGGTTATTGCCTTTTCGTACTGGCCGGTCCGTATCATCTTCCTGATCGCTTCATAAGACTCGGATCGTGCAGAAACCGCGGGGTTCCGTCGAAGGTCCAGAGCATCGTCAATTGTGGACGAAGGATTCGCTACAGAGTCAAAACAATCCATAGCGGCAAAAGCTTCCGACAACTGATTTTGGGCAACGTATGAAAGGCGGCTTTTATGCCATGCTGCCTTTGCGTCTGAATCCCGGGCTACGCATGTTTCGTCAGTCGCAAGGACCAATACCGGCTCGTCTTTTTCATGAATGGGTATGAGCTTTACCGAACCTTCAAGAACGGACACGGAGACCGACGAATCGGTTCTCGATACCGAAAAATGGGTCCCTGTCGCCAGTACCGTGGCATGCCCGCATTCGACGGCAATGGTGTCGTACAGTCCTTTATGCGCAGCGATCAGGATGCTTCCGTGCCTTAGGCCGAAGTGCACCACCTTCGGAGTGTTACACCGCATGACGAGGTCCGTATGTGCCGTCGCGTGACAGGTGCACCCATCGCTGAACCTGAAAGTGGAATCGCTTGCCGATGCCGCGGCAGATATCGAAATGAAACCGGATTGGCCGGACAGTGCCGCTGACGGAATGTTTGCAGGGGCAGTTTGATGTTTGCGAATCAGAAACGTCACCGACACAAGCGACAGAATCACCATTGCGGCTGCGGCAAATAAGAATTCTCTTTTGGAAAACCGGGTCAACCGAAAAGTCGTTCGGGCATATTCCCTAGCAATCGATCCGGAAATAATGGACATCGCCTTTTCCTGCGAAAGATACGGAGGGTTCCTCGCCGGCCGCTGCAGAAGCGAAAGCGACTTTTGGGCTTCCCGGTACAGAACCGCGCAACGCTCGCATTCGGTGCAATGGGCAAGTAAGGCGTCGCGTTCGTCGTCATCAAGGAGACCATCGCAGAGGAAATACAGCTTTTGTTCCTCGACTGAGCAACTCATAGTGACTCCCACAACCCTTGCTTTTTAAGACGAGTCACGATTTCCTTCCGTCCTTTGAACAGGACGGCCTTGATCGCGGTCTGGCTTTTCCCGGTATAGCCGGCTATTTCTCCGATGCTGGTGTCTGCAAAGTAAAACATGGAAAAAATCTCGCGATTTTGCTCCGGCATGTTCATCACGACCGCCAAAGCGTTTCTGAACATTTCTTTTCGTTCCATCGATTCTTCGATAGAACGGCCATCCACGATGGGCTGTTCCGGCACATCATCCAGCCCCAAAGCTTTCTTGTGCCACCCCTCTTTTGCAAGCAGGGTGAGCGAAACGTTGACCGTAATGCGGTATAGCCATGTGCTGAATTTGCATGTTCCCTTGAAATCCCGAATGTTTCTGATTACCCGGATCACAACTTCCTGAAAAATGTCTTCTTGCCCTTCCGCGTTCCTTGTCATTCGTGCGGCAACGGCCTGAATGAACCTTGCCTGCGATCTGAGCAGGTCGCTTAGGGCCTCTTTATCGCCTTGCTGACTCTTCAGGACAAGGTCGCTTACGGTTCTTTCATCTATCTGCACAATTAGACCAGTGAAATGATTTTAGGTTGCCAACATTGTTTACCAACCCAGCCGTTGTCTAAATATCATCTCCATGCGGTTCATCAGTAAAGGAAAAAATGCGGTTGTTTTGTTGAAAATAGTTATATTTTCAAAGAAGCAACCGGATTGAAGTTATTTCCGTCTAACATAAGTGATGATTCATAAGAAGAAATCTCAAAGCAAAACCATTTTATAACCGCAGGAGGAAAGTATGGGTGGGAATATCAGGAAAAATGTTACTCGCACGTTGCTGGTGCTGTTGGCAGGTGCTTCCGTAGTTTTTCCCCAACAGGCCGTCGGCAATTGGAAGATTCTCGCAGGGACGGATGGGAAAGCCGCAACAATGTCCTGCGCCAATCCCGCGACGACCCTAAACATAGAAACCGAATTCGACGTAAGCGTTGACAATACGGGTGCTCCTACAAGCGGCAGTATCAAATTCAAGAACGGTTTTCAGAGGCAGATGACTGCCGGCGAAGTCGCCTATTATTTTTCCGATCTTAAGGGAGATATCGCCTATTGGGATTTCAGAATGGGTCAGGGTACGGTCACCAGCATAACTTCCGGTATCGATCCTCTGCCGACCAATTTTGTTGGGCAGCAGGTTCGAGCAATTTCCAAGGACGGGGTTAATTACATTGGCGTCCTCAGTTTACTTTCAACCTCTCCCGACTGGTTTGCGCTGAATATTAAAGGCAGCCGTATCCTGTGCTACCGGTATGCGATCAAGGAAATACAGTTGTTGAAATAGAGAGTTCAGCACGCAGCTTCACAGTACAGACAAAGGGCCGCCGACTTGAGTCGGCGGCCCTTTTCAATTGAATCAAGGGGCGCGGTTATTTCATCTGCTCAACAGTCGCGACCGTATTATTGGAGAAAGAGAGAGGGCCGCCGCTGGCACCGTCCATGGTCAGCGAAAGTCCATCCGATTTGTCTGCCAGTTTGGCGATGCGACCGATATACTGCCTGCCATCATGAAGTATCACGCGTGAAATCTTGCCAAATGCCGAGTACTGCAATTTGTCGTTGTCCAGTGAATATGACACAACCTTTCCGTGCTCCTTATAAAAATCCCAAATTGTATTCGGGCCTCCACACTGTTCAAAATGCAGCCCCATTTCCCCGGGTTTCATTTCCCGCTGCACACCGTTATTAAAGGTTATGGTACATTTTGCCGGTGTTCCATCGACATTCAAGGTAAAAAGAAACTCTTTTTCGATATTGAGATAGGTTGTCAAATTTGTGTAAACCATCGAAGTGATGATCCCCTTATTGTCGGTCGTCAGAACACAACCCTGGTATTGCTGGTCGCCGGCAGAGAATGAGGTGAAACAAACTGAAACCAGGATTAGAGATCCGGTTAGGATTTGAAGGAATGAGAATCGCATATAAACCTCCTCGAAAAGTGAATGGCTCCCGTCTTTCATGTAATAAGACTGAAAAATTAATTCAAAGGTTACTCTATATTTTCAGGAAACCACTTAGACCCAACCGGGCCAATGACCGGGTGGTCAGGACGAGGTAGGGGAAGACCAGAAATCGTAGAAATTGAACCATTGCAAAGGTGTTTCTTTGGCAATCTGTTCCAGGATTCCGACGTAACGCTCCATGGCAGTGTCGATGTACTTGTCCCGGTTCTCGTTTGTTACGCCGTCGAATTGCATTGGCGCAAACGCTTTGAAGGAGTAGGTGGACAGCCCTCTTTTCGTCACCACGATGGGTATGATGGGTGCGCCGGTCGTCGCTGCGATGGCAAACGGGCCTGTGGGAAAGGTTACTTGTTTTCCAAGAAAACTGTGTTGCGCGCCTTTTGTGCCGGCCATCCTGTCTCCGTGCATGCACACCAGGCCATTGTCTTTGAGCGCGTTTCGCACCGCCATAACCAGCTCGAGTCCGTTGTTGCCGACAGGAATGGGGGTTATCCGTCTCCGCTGAAGCGCAGGCTTTGAAACTGAACGAATATCGTCCTTTTCCACATCTTTCATGACATAAAAGATGTCGGCTTTGATGCGATCCGATAAAAGGTTGCCCGCTAGCTCCCAGTTGCCAATGTGTGCCCCGAGCAGGATGGCCCCTTTCTTTGCCGAGAGCGCGGAAACGATGAGGTCCTCGCGAATAGCCTCAAAGGTGAAAAGCCCCTGCTTCCCGATCAGAAATGCGTATCTGTCCAGCAGGCTGACGCCGAAGGAATAGAAATGTCTGAAAAGGTCAATGGGCGTTGTCAGTTTGCCGAGATGCTCCCTGAAAATACGGATGGCGCGGGCGGCAGCCTTGTCCGTCAGCACATAGTAGACGCTGACAAAGATGCAGAGCATATAGGCCGGCCACAGTCCGAACAGGGAAATAAGTCTGAAGAAGATCCAGTGCCCTGCGGCGCTGCCTTTGGATGTTCCGTCCCATTGCCATGGTTGGTTCATCGCGACCGGCTGGTTTTCCAGTATTTCTGGATTTGGTTCGCTGACGCCTGTTTGCGCTGGGGATCGGTTTCAAGATCCAGATATATGCCGAACCTGTCCTGCGCCTTTCTCTCGTCGTAAAACGAAGTTGAATACAAAAATGCGAGCCTCAGGCTCGAAAAACACGCCGCCATCCTGATGTCCGCCTGGTCGACAGGTGTTGATTTATGCGATTTCGAGAGTGCAGAATAGCTCAGAAGCTCCTTTTCAAAATGTTCCACCGCGGCCGAGGCATCGTTTTTATCAAGGGCAATGACGCCGAGCACGTAATTGGCGGTTGGGAATAATGAATCGAGGCGAAGCGCACTTTCGAGGTGAAATTTTGCCAGGTCAGTTTGCTTGAGATCGAACCAGAGCAGGATGCCCAGGGTTTGCTGAAGGAGCGGTGAGCGGGGATCGCAGGCGATAGCCTTTTCATACTGATCCTTTGCAGACGCGAATTCCTTCTTTTCGCTCATGATTTGTCCAAGCATAAAATAGGCGGAAGACGATTTTGCGTTTTCACGGAGTGCGTCGGAACAGGACTGGAGCGCAGAGTCGAGATAGGCCGGTTTCCGTGTGATGGCATGAAGCCTGAAAAATGTCGTGCCGATTATTTCGAGGGATCGTCCGCGTTGTGCCGGCTTCTTTTCGGACACGAGAACATTTCTCTGATGAGCGATCGTGTCAACCATTGCCTGGACTGTCGCGACCGTGGATTGCTGAGGGGCAAAATCAACACCGGGAATTGGTGCCCCGAAATAGGAATAGTGGGCATTGACGCCGTAGATGATGACGCCCCAGACGACAAACAGCAGCGGATAGAAAATGCGGTCCTTTCGAATGTTCAGGGATGCTTTCATTGTCGGATCACCTTGTAAATCGCCGTCGGAGGATTGTTCAGGGCGTAGACCATCTGGAACCGGTCCTGGAAATTTTCGATGACCGGAAAAAGGTATTCGCGCGTGGTGCCGGTCCAGGCAAAATTGTCAAATATGACATATTCCACCTGCGAGTCATCGATCAGTTTCATGATCTTATTGAAATCGCGCGAGTAGGGATACATGACTCCTGCGTGTTTCGAGCGAATATAGAACAGTTCGACTTTCCGATTCATGACAATGGCGCCCGGAGGCGTTTTGTCGCGTATCCAATCCGCGCAGCTGTAGAAATTCTTCCAGTCCGGGGTGAGGTCCTGCTGCTTTTTGGCAAATGAGACCTGGAATACCGCATTGGAGATGAGAATGAGTGCCGCCACGGTCCAGATGAAGGCAAGCCGGGCTCGTGGAACCTTTTCAGCCTGCGTAACCGCAACGGATTTCAACCGTTGGACGAAAGATGTTCCTTTTGCGCCGAACGCAAGATCGAGAAAACCCTCGCAACCGAAAAGCAGAAAGAAATACAGAAACGGGATGACGCCCGCGACAAATCGTTCGCTTGACCATTCAGTTTGCCACATGAGAAAAATGCCGAAATACATGAACACATAGAGTGAAAGGAATTTCATTGGCCCGAAAAGGCTGCGAACCCATCCGGCCAGAACGCATATGAGGCATGCGGCCGTTATCATACCGGCAAGCCCCTTTGACGTCTCCGGCGGGAGCGGGATGAGCGATCGCTGCAGTATGTACGATCCGTACGCCTGGATGTTCTGCATGATTCGCTGGACCATTTCGCCGGGCGTGACCAATCCGGCCTCGGGGTTGTAGGTGTTCCGCTGCACCAGCTGGAGGGCGTAACCATTGCTCCAAGACGTTGCCATGTGGAAAAGTACAACCGTGACCACGAGCACAAGCGCATGCGCCGCCACATACCTATATCGTTTTGTCAATAAATTCGCGAGCAGCCATGATCCGCTGAATGCCAATCCAACGCTCCGGCAATGCATGGGAAATACGGACACCAGGATAGTAAGCCAGAATAGCCAGCGGTTTTCCGGCCGCTTCACGCTCAGCTCGTACAGATACAGGGCCAAAAGCGAAAAGAAAAGGTACGGGATCTCGCTCATGAGGCTTGAGCTGAATTGGGCCAGTGTCGCGCACGTCGCGCACAGTGCAATCAGGGGTACAATGAGATTTCTGGAATACAGCCTGAACAGGTAGAACGCCATGAGCGTTGTCAGCGCCCCAAGAAGCGCCTGGACGATTTTTGCAAACAAGATGCTGCCGGAAAAAAAATGGACAAACGAGAGTAGCAGGGGAAAAACAATCGGATACGTAGTCTCGACCGTGGCAGTCGGGAATTGGATCTGACGGAACCCTCTGCCGTCGTGGAGGGCTTTTCCTAAAAGGTAATAGCGTGCGTCGTCGCCGTTCGTCGAAAAGTCCGGCGTGAATTGAAGTGCCAGAAGAATAAGCTGAAAAACGACGAAAAACTTGACCCAGGTCGACGGTGTGATTTTCCACCGCGCGGAAACGTCCATTTTTAGCTCGGGCTGAGGCTGCTTCTTGTTCATCATCTGAAAATACAATCCGCGTCAGCAGATCCGCGGCAGCAGTTCGCCGGGCGGCATTTCCACCGGACGCGTTCCGCCGATGGCGGTGTTGCACAGCACGGGAAAGCGCTCTTGTTCGATGACATACCCGATGACACACGCGTCTCTTCCGTCCGGCAGTGAGTGCAGGGCCGCTAACGCCTTGGCCGCACAATCAGACGGAACAATTGCGGCAAACCTGCCCTCGTTAGCGATGTGCAATGGGTCAAGCCCGAGAAACGCGCAGGCGCCTCGCACCACGTCGGGAACCGGTACCGAGGCCTCGTGCACAAGAATTGACACATGCGACGAAACCGCGATTTCATTTAGCACCATGGCAAGGCCGCCCCGCGTGGCATCGCGGAGTACGCGGGTCAGCGGCACTGCGTCAAGCACGGATCTGGCGAGGTTCCACAGCGGCGCGCAATCCGAGACCGCGGTGGAAGCAAAATGGAGGTTTTGCCGCTGGGCCAAGACCGTGATGCCGTGCAGTCCGATGCCGCCGCTCACGATGACCGCATCGCCGGGCTTTGCGTTGCCTGCGGAAAGTGAGACCCCGACCTGGACAATGCCGATGCCCGATGTGTTGATAAACATTCGGTCTGCTTTGCTGCGGTCCACGACCTTCGTGTCGCCGCATGCAATGCGCACCCCACATGAGGCGCACACCGCGGAAAGGGACGAGAGCATCCTTGACAATACGGATATTTCAAGGCCTTCCTCCAGGATCAGCGCCACGGAAAGAAGGATGCAGCGGGCACCCATCATGGAAAGGTCGTTGATCGTGCCGCAGGCAGCGAGCTTGCCGATGTCGCCGCCGGGAAATTCGAGGGGCGAAACCACGAACGAATCGGTGGTGAACGCCAGCCGTCGGCCCGGAATGTCGAATACGAATGCGTCCTCGAGTGTAGCACTCTGGCCCTGGCCCAGGGCTGGAAGGATGACGGACGAGAGGAGTTCCTGCTGGCCTTTGCCGCTTCCGTGCGACATTCGTATTGTTGAAAACGTCATCGGTCAAGCCCCATATTTATAGTAAGCTGCGCACGATCCCTCGCTTGACACCATGCAAGGACCAACCGGGTTTTCAGGCGTGCATGTTTTTGAAAACAGCGGACATTCGTTAGGCCTGATTCGGCCCTTGAGCACATCACCGCAGGAACAGGCCTTTGGCATGTCCGCGGCGCCATCCAGCGAAATCTGAAATCTCTCAACTGTATCGAACTTTTTGAATTCCTTTCTTATCGTAAGCCCGCTCATCGGCAGCGTGCCGATGCCGCGCCAGAGCGTGTCCGCAACGTCGAAAACCGAGTACACCATTTTCTGCGCACGGGGGTTTCCCTCGGGCCGCGCTATTCTGGTATACGCATTGAGTATCGCCGCTTTCGCATGGCGCAACATGTCGCACATCATGAGAATGCCGGACAGGATGTCCAGCGGCTCAAACCCTGTGATTACGCCGGGGAGTCCCGCGTCAGCGATGAACTGGTACGGCTTCTGGCCGATGATCGCGCTTACATGCCCGGGCAAAAGGAAACCGGAAATTCCCAAAGCCTTATCGCTGATCAGGACTGACAGCGCGGGCGGTACGATTTTGTGCGACACGAAAAATGAAAGGTTCTTGACGCCGTCATGTTTTGTGTTCATGAGAGCTTTTGCAGATGCGGGCGTCGTTGTCTCAAACCCCACCGTAAGGAACACGACCTGCTCGGCAGGGTGTGCCTTTGCGATTTCCAAGGCTTGCAGCGGCGATGTCACAACGTCCACACGGCCGCCCTTTGATTTTGCTTCGTCAAGCGACGTTCGGATGCCGGGAACGCGAACCATGTCGCCGTAGGTTACGACCCGCGCGCGTTGGGACACGGCCAGGTCCGCCGCCGCGTCGATATAGCTGCCGGGCGTGACGCACACCGGGCATCCGGGGCCGGAAACGAGCTCGATATTTTTCGGAAGCAATGAACGAAGACCGAGCCTACCGATTTCCATGGTATGCGTGCCGCAAACCTCCATGAGCTTGACCTGGCCGAGATACCTGGCCGCATTTGTGATTCTGTCAAGCATCTGCTGGGCGGTGGATGGATCGGAAAAATCAAGGGGGCTCATGTGGCTCCAGGGTGCTTGCAAGTTCTTTGAGCAACTCCAGGGTGATCGCCGCTTCCTTTTCGTCGTATTTCTGAATAGCAAATCCAACGTGGACCATGACATAATCGCCCAAAGTCACGTTTTCTAAGAGCGAGATGTCCGCGGTCGTGGTATTACCCATCATATCGACCGTGGCGATGTCGCCGTTTATCGCCGTGACTTTTGCGGGTACCGCAAGGCACATAGGAGAGGGTTTCCTTCTAAAAACCAAAAATACTTGAATTTGGTTTCCAGGGGGACAGTAATTATTCCGCTGCGGGTCGACCATTCAAAGGGTTGGTTTTGCGCCGTTGTTACGCCTGGACATCCCCAGACCTTCCCCTGCAATTTATACCATAGTGTGAATTACTCGCGAGTAATTTATGCTTCCTCAAATCGCTTGTTTAAAAAATCATTTCCTGTAATGTATAATAAAGCTGCTTATTGCACCATTATACGCACCCGGCCGGCATGGTCCGGCACGCGTAACAAATAACGCGACGACGGGACTGCACGTGAGCTCTATCAGACTCTCATTTCCTTCTCGTAAAGCGGTTAATCTGCTTTCTTCTTGTGTTGCTGCAGCTGCCGTTCTCATTGTTCCCCTCCTGCAGATGACTGCCCCGGGAAGTTCTTGCACGTACGCCGCCGAAAAAAGGGTTTACCTTTCCAAAGACTACGTTGACTCGGTTGTCCAGCAGGCCTTTAATTCACTGAATTCGGCGATGAACATTCCCGGCGTCGATTTCAAACACAAGATGGCGATCGAAGAAGCCAGGCGCGTGGCGCAGAAGCTCAAGACCATGGCGGCAGGCGATCAAAACGAGAAATACGTGCTGTTTCGGGTGGGCGAGCTGGAACAACAGCTTTGGCTCGAGGAAAAAGACATAGCATTTCAGAAAACGCGCGAGATCCAGAAGATCAAGAACGCGGTCATCGACACGTTTAACATTGAGGTTGGAAAAAGGCGGCCCGAATTTTCAAACCTTTCGAGACTTGTCGGGCGGGTAGAAGCGCTCGACGACACAAAAAAAGCGGACGAGATGAGACAATCACAAGCCCAGAGAAAAATAAACATCTCCCGCGAACTGGTGTATAGTTTTGAAAAAATATTAGCGAGCAACGACCTCGATGCGGTGCGCACCGAATTCGATTACTGTGTGAGGAACCGCGCCCATCTTGCCCTGCCCGACGCGGCATTCCAAAAAATATCCCAGAAAATCCAGCTCCAAGCGGACGCGATAAAGAAAAAGCCCGCGCTCGAGGCCACCCTACGCCGCGGCAGGGAATGCCTGCAGAAAAATCTCTTTAAGGAGTCGTGGTCATCGATCAATTGCGCCAGCGCCATGCTAGAACAGATGAAGGGCGGCATGGCGGTTCCGGACTGGAGCTCGCTTGGCGGGCAATACCGGTCGTTGCTCGGCGCAACAATGCGCAGGGAGGATTCTCTGGTCGACGTAACGGTCTCGCTCTACAACGCAAGAGGGTCAGACCCGGCACTGGCATACATTGAAAAGACGCTTAAGAAGTTCGGTGTGTCACAAGGCAAGGTTGCCGCTGCCAGCATGTATGTTCTGAGCCACGGCGCAGAGATGCCGAAGCGGGATTCGGTGATCAACCGTGAGGTGGATGCGCTTTCCGGAAGCCAGGCCGGCGCAGAAATCAATTTTGGCGATATACGGGAGCGCGCAAAACAAAAGGCAAAGGCCAAGGCAGACAGCATCCGCGCTGCGGACGAGGCCAAGACCGGCTCGCTCATGCTTGAAATATATTCGCTTCTCGAACGCGGTAACCCGGAAGACGCATTTAACAAATTCAACGCAAACCTGATGGTTCTCGAGACGCACGTTGACCCTGAAGCGCTGCACGCGCTTTCGTCTTCCGTAACCCAGGCTTACCAGGCGTGGCGTGACGAAAAAAGCGGCCAGGGAGGGACCATCGCAACTGTCACACCGTCAACAACGGCTGATGACCTCAAGGCAAATCAGGAAAAGGCCTCACGGTATATGGTGCAGCTCTACACACTGCTTGAACGGGGAAAAACAAAAGAGGCATATCAGCAATTCGTCAGGATTCGTGACAAGCTCAAACAATACACTTCCAAGGAAGCTTTTGACATTGTGGAAAATGCGGTAAACCAGGCGTATGCGTCGGCGGGTTCTTCAGACAATTCGCGAGCCGGAAGGTAATTGCGGCGCGCCATCTATTTCTCAACAGTCGCCCTCGAATCCGGCATTTCTCCTGGCACCGGCGATAACGAGCTGCCCATAGGAAATGCACTCGTCATTCGGCGGGGTGCGCCGGTGCAAAACCGGCGTCAGGCCGGCCTGTTTCAGAAGTGGGACAAGACGCTCCACAAGAAACGCGTTCTGAAACACTCCGCCGCTCAAGCACACGGTAGTGGTTTCGCATTGCTGTGAAGCAATTGTGGCGGCCGCGGCGGTCGCCTGCGCCAACGCATTATGGAAACGTGCAGCAATTTTCGGAACGGAGATGCCGCTCCTTACATCGTCGAACAATTCGCAAAGCATTGCCTGCCCGTCAATTGAAATGCCGCTTTCGTCAAGCGACAGCGGCGAGCCGTACGAACCGTGCTCGCCAGGGTCGGCGATGCCCTCGAGCATGATTGCGGGTTGACCTTCGTACGTACGCCTCGTGCACACGCCGAGCAGTGCCGACACAGCATCGAAAAGCCTGCCCATGCCGCAGGATTGCGGGCAATTTGTCTTTGATTTTACCATGTCAATCACTGCACGTTTTTCCGTTTCAGGCATCCGAGGAAAAGCGTCGAGAGCTGGATCGCCAAGGGAAGAATACAACGCAGCCAGCGCGATCCTGGCAGGGTTGCGTATCGCCTCGTCGCCGCCAGGGAGCATGAGATACGTCATGTGACCAAGCCGGTCAAAGCCGGTGTAGGAAGCCTTCAGGATTTCGCTTCCCCAGATTGTTCCGTCATTGCCGTATCCTGTGCCGTCGAAAACGATACACAATGCCCGGTCCCGGATCTCGTTTTCAGCCATGCACGCGGCGGCGTGCGCATGATGATGCTGAACAGAAATTACAGGGATGCCAGTCGATTGTGCGTATGAGGAAACGAGTGACTGCGGGTGCGCATCGCATATATAAAGAGAGGGCTTTACATTGAGAACTGTCGTCAAATGCGACACCGCAAAATCCAGAGCTGAAACGTCTTCGAGGGTCTCGACCGATCCGATATATTGCGAGCAGTAGCAGCTACTCTTTCTGCCTATTGCCACCGTGCTCTTGAGCACGCCGCCGAGCGCGACCATGGAATCGACATCGCAGGGACACGGCAAAGGTTCCGGCACAAAACCCCTAGACCTGCGCATGATCACGGGCTCGTCGGATACGATGCGGACGATCGAGTCGTCGTTGCGCATATGGATGTCACGGTCATGCATAAGAAACGCATCCGCCATGCCAGCAAGCGTTTTTCCGGCCTCTTCGTTTGTGAAGGTGATCGGCCGGTCGGAGAGATTCGCGCTTGTCATTACTAGGGTGCCGATCTTTCCGGTGCGAAACAATAGATGGTGGATCGGCGTGTACGGAAGCATGATGCCGAGCGTTGTGAGGCCCGGAACGATTCCCGTGGCAATACCGTTGCCGCTCCTCTTCCGAAGAATGACTATCGGGCGCTGTCGGCTTTCAAGGAGTCTCATTTCTGCATTGGAAACATGGGCAAGTCTTCCGGCAGTTTGAACATCTGCGGCCATGAGCGCAAAAGGCTTTTCCTCGCGATTCTTGGTTAGCCGAAGCCTGGCAGCAACATCGCTTGTGTCCGACCTGCAGGCGAGATGAAACCCTCCGATGCCTTTGACGGCAAGGATTTTCCCCGCAAGGAGCATTTCGACGGCAGCGTCAACCGGATCGCCGGTTGTCAATAGGCGGCCCGCGGCATCCACAAGCGAGAGGTGCGGACCGCACCGGGGGCAGCACACGGGCTGCGCATGAAAGCGGCGGCTTTTCGGGTCGCCATATTCTTTCTTGCACTCGTTGCACATCCGGAAACCGGCCATGGTGGTGTTTTGACGGTCGTAGGGCAGGCTCTTGATAATGGTGTAACGGGGGCCGCAATCGGTACAGTTGATGAACGGGTGCAGAAAGCGGCGGTTTGCAGGATCGAACAGTTCGGCCAGGCATGCGCCGCACGTGGCGCTATCCGCGGTTATATCTATTTCCGCAGCCCCACCTGCGCTGCTCTCCGCTATGAGAAACTGTGCGGGAGCGACGCCGCCGTCCATAGCGACGCCTTCTTCTATGTCAAAGGCCCGGATGGCCGCCAGAGGGGGTGCAGAGGCTTTCAGAGACAGGACAAACCTGTCCAGGTTTTCGCGAGTGCCGAAGGCATGAATGACGACGCCGGAACCGGTATTCGCCACATCGCCGGTTATGCCGCATTTCGCGGCGGTACAGTGGACAAACGGCCTGAACCCCACGCCTTGGACGGTGCCCTTGATGGTAATGGTAATGCGGACTTCGTTCATTCAGATTTCACCGTGGCGAGGCCGCCTCACCCCTGTCCTGCGGGACATCCCCTCTCCGTTCACGGAGAGGGGAAAGAAAGAATAGTAGGACGTAGGAAGGCAGAACCTACTTCCGTCTCAGATTTAACAAATAAGAAAAGAAGTCCTCAAGCCCTTCGCCGGAGGTGCACGACGTCTTGATGATTTGCGCATCATACCTGAGTTTTTTTATGTCAGTCATCGCGCGCTCCATGTCGAAACGCACATACGGCAGCAAGTCGATCTTGTTGATAACCACGCACGCGGCCCGGACAAAAAGGCCCGGGTACTTGATGGGCTTTTCGTCACCTTCGGTTGTGGAAAGGACGGCAAGTTTCGTGTCTTCGCCGAGGTCGTATGACGACGGACATACCAGGTTGCCGACGTTCTCGATGATCAGGTATTCGACACCCGAAAACGAAAGACGCCTGCCGACCGTGTTGATCATGTGCGCGGTAAGGTGGCATGAGCCGCGGGTCTCGATCTGTATCGCATGCGCTCCGGCCTTTTCTATCCTGTTCTTGTCGAGCTCGGTTTGGATATCGCCGGTGATGACCATTACCTTTTTGCCCATGCGTTTGCCGAGCGCTTCGAGCAGCGACGTTTTTCCGGAGCCCGGCGAGCTAATCATATTGACAACGGTGAGGCCGGCATCCTTGAACATGAAGCGGTTCTGCTGGGCAACCGCGTCATTCAGGGCGTGGGCGCTTTTTGCGAGTTTAATCTTGTCAATCATCGTCGACCTCGATGCTTTCTATGGTGCAATCATGCCCGGATTTTATCGACCGCTCGTACCCGCCGCACTGGGGGCAGAGTGTGGTCATGCTTTCGGTGGTGTATTCGGTGCCGCAGCTGCAGACGAAGGAGGCCGGAATCTCCTTCGTCTCGACGGCCACATTTTCCATACCCATTTCCGGGAGCACAAGCTCCAGGTACATGAGCAGGGACTCTGAAAATATTCCACTGAACACGCCGATGGCGAGGGTAATTTTTTTGACAGGCCTGTTGTGGGCGGTCTGTTTGACGAGTGCGGCGATTTCCGTTGCGACCGAATACTCGTGCATTGTCAGTGCGTCGAGCACGAGATGCACGGGTCATACGCCCGAACGAGCATCTCGAGCATCAGCTGCAGCGCATCCTTGCCCCTGTCCTTGAAAAGGGGCACCAGTTTGTCCATGTCTTTCTGGATATTCGCATGGTTCTGGTTGGTCGGGATGATGCAATTCGCCTTTACGCATTTTCCGTCTTTGTCGTACGTGTAATCGTGGAACAGGATGCCGCGCGGAACGTCGACCGCGCCCACGCCGCGTCCCTCGCGCGGCTTGAACGACATATTTTCTTCCTTTACGCCTTTGTCAAGGAGCCAGTCGATGTGCGCAATCGTCTTTTCCGCCGAGTACACGGATTCCACGACCTGCGCGACCGTATTGAAATACGGATTGTGGCAGGGCGCGGAGAGTCCAAGGTCACGCGCAACCGCAGCTGCGACGGGCGGGAGCTGAGCATGGTTGTTGTTGAACCGGGCTAGGGAGCCGGCCATGTACGAATCGCGGTTGAATTTCGCCCATTTTGCGGTGGACTGATCCGTCATGTATTCGTTTGTCACGCGAAGGTACTGGTCGACCGGGATCGGGTCTTTGACGTCCGTCGATTTGATCATGCCGTCGTACAGCGCGTATTCCGTCGGGTCGGACAGGGACACATATTCGGTCTCCCGGATAAAGTCCGGCAAACCTCCGGCAACGGATTTGACTACAGCGGCCAGCGTCTTCAGGTCGCCCAGGGCTTCTTGAAACCGCGTTCTCAGCGCAGCAAGGTCTTTTTCTTTCGGAACCTTGGTGAACCCGCCGATGCAGGTGGTTATCGGGTGTGTGGTACGACCGCCCACGATGTCGCACGTCTCGTTTGCCAGGCGGTGAAGCTTGACAACGAGGAGAACCGCCTCCTTGTGCGTCGAGGCGAGCGGAATCACGCTGCCGACATGCAAAAGGTCGGGAAGCGCCAGGTACCCGACGTGCAGCACGTGACTCTGCAGATTTTCGCCGTGGTTCAGAATCTTGCGCAACCGGCGCGTCTGTTCCGAAATGGTGATGCCGAACGCGGCCTCGGTGGCCTTGAGCGACGAAAACGTATGGCCGATCGAGCAGATGCCGCAGATGCGGGATGTTATGGGCTGCAATTCGCGGCAATCCCTGCCAACGACCATTGCCTCGAAAAAACGCGGCGCCTCGGGCACGCTCCAGGTAACGTTCTTGACCTCGCCTTTATCAACATCGATATGGATATTTCCGTGACCTTCGACCCTTGTGACGTGGTGAACGTCGATATGGATGGTAGTGGAGCTCATTTACCGACCTCCGGATCTAACGAATACATGGTGAATTGCCGTTTGATGTCCTCAAC